>Ga0307928_10000284_pt1 | contig 37410 bp, 56 predicted proteins | sample AceLakmetagen232_FD_201815 | JGI IMG/M metagenome (GOLD analysis project Ga0307928, IMG submission 201815) | Saline water microbial communities from Ace Lake, Antarctica - #232 | ecosystem: Environmental > Aquatic > Non-marine Saline and Alkaline > Saline | place: Antarctica: Ace Lake... | reverse complement strand
TTTGTGCTGTGGAATGACTCGGCCGCGACGGCTCTGGATCGCATGGTACACGACCACGGCCTGCACCCGACGAACGAGCAATGGCTGTGGCGGTGCGAGGTCAAAATAGAGTAGTGTCCACCAAGCAAGTGTCCACCAAGCACGGGATATCGACAGGCCACGGGTCCTCTGAAGGGACCCTGTATCTTCCGGCGCAGACATCTACGTCGGGGCTTGCGTTCACCTGCACGACCACGTTCCAGGTCGAGGAGTTTGTTGCCACCTCGGGGTTGGCGTTCACCTGCACGACTGCGTTCGAGGCATCTTACAGCCATACGCCCACTTCCGGGCTTGCCTTCACCTGCACTACGACCTTTGTGGGGGCGAACCACGCGCCGACCTCGGGGCTTGCGCTCACCTGCACTACGACCTTTGTGGGGGCGAACCACGCGCCGACCTCGGGGCTTGCGCTCACCTGCACTACGACCTTTGTGGGGGCGAACCACGCGCCGACGTCGGGCCTCGCGTTCACCTGCACGACTGCGTTTGTCCGTGCGCGGTATCTGCCGACCTCGGGCCTCGCGTTCACTTGCCTGCTCAGTTTCGCCGGTTACAACCGTAAACCGATGGCGGTGTATGACACGCCTTCTACGGATTGGACGATTCACTGATGCCTGACTCACGCATAGTCGAGTACGCCATGAACGTCGGGGCCGCGGTGCTCAACACTCAAGACGACCCGATGGTGCTGAACCCGGCCGAGTTCTCCAAGCTCGACGACTGCATCTGTGAGGGCGGGGTGATTCGGAACCGGCGCCGGGCGATGATGGTGGAATGGGACCAGGCTGTCAGCGGGCACAGTATTTATGGGCTTTCGACCTACAGGTCGGCCACGACCGGAGAGAGTTGGCTTGTCGCGGCGGTGGGTTACGGCACGACCGGGCAGGTCAAGCTCTACGCGCTGCTGCTGGAGCGGACGAACAACAACAACGTCGTGACCCGGCGCATTCAAGAGACGGTGGCGACCAAGGCCCCGGGGCTGCTGTGGTCGTTCTGGACCTACCGCAATACGCTGTGGGCGAGCAACGGCTTTGTCTTGCGGGGGTTCGACGGTCGGCGGTGGCATGGCGTAGACGAGACTGAGGGGACGATTGCGGGGCGAATCGGGCTTGAGAGCGGCAGGAAGTTCGTGCTGGCCAACACGCCCACCTACGGGAACGAGATACTGTGGACTGACGTGATGCGCGACATCAAGGTCAGCGACGTGTGGACAGGGAACGCGCCAGGCGGGGGAACCGGGGTCTACGTCGGCCTGCACGGCTTCTGGCTTGAGGACGGGGTGTTCTTCGCGGTCGGGGAGACCGGGACTGCGGTCAAGTCCGACACCGGGGGCCGTAGCTGGTACAAGATGATTGTCCCGGCATTGGCTTCCCTGAACGGCATCGAGATGAAGACGGTCGGGGACTACCGGCAGGGCTTCATTGTCGGGTCGATGAGCCCGACACATCCGGCAGAGAACACGGTGTATCGGTATCTCAACGAGACGAACGGCTGGACATCCGTTGCCCCGTCGGTCGATTCGGACTTCTATGCCGTGCTGCTGGCTCGGCAGACAGCGGGCATCGCGGTCTGCTGGATCGGTGGGCGTCAGGACGCATCCGACGCGGCCATCATCTACAAGACCGAGAATGGCGGGCAAGAGATTGTGACGTGGGAGTTCGTAGACCACAGCGGACTCGGGACCAACCGGATAGGTGCTGCGGTCAGGTGTCTCGACAACTACCGGGGGGTCGACGGAAGCGATGACATCATGTGGGCGGTCGGCACCCACGCAACTAGTGGCCGCACGTATGTCTACGAATGGGACCCGGCCCGGGGCGTGAACGGGCAGATGGACCTGAAGTGGCCCAGCGCGGCGACATACGACTTCTTCGCCGTGTCCATCGCCAACACGTTGCCGTCCACTGTCTATGTAGCCGGGGCCGACGTTGACAGCAACGGCAGGATATTCAAGACGGCTGATGAGGGCTCGACGTGGACCGACGTGACCCCTGCGAGTCCGAGCCTGGCCGGTATTACGATATACGGGCTGGCTGCGCCCACGGCGAACATCGCCTACGCTGTCGGGGACCTGGGCACGATTATCAAGACGCTGGACGGCGGGACATCGTGGGTCGCGCAGACCTCCCCGGTGGATTACCGGCTCAACCGCGTCCACTTCACGGACGTTCAGACTGGCTACATCGTCGGGGACAGCGGGACGTTCCTGACCACGACCGACGGTGGTGACACATGGGTCCGTGCCGGGTTGGATGACGACGACCCGAACAAGCTCATCAACCCGTTCCTGCTTGCCAGCGGGGAGGAAATCAGGGCGAAGCTGGCCAATGCCGGAATCGTCTACTTCTTCACTGACAGGGCCATCCATGCGTTCCATGCCGGGACGATGAAGCCGAGCTTCAAGGTCGAGGGGTTCGAGACGTTCAACCAGAACTGTGTTGCCGAGCACAACGGGGGCATCTACATCTTCGGTCAGCAGGACGGTGTCCCGGGGGTCTACGCATGGGCCGGGGGGAACGCTGCGCCGCAGTTGGTGACTGCGAAGGTGAAGGATGACTTGCGGGCCGCGCGGGTCGAGGCTGTCCCGGGGGGCGTGTCCTTCGTTCTCGACAGCGAGCAGGACTTCACGCCTGTCACCGGCGGGCCTGCGTTCAATACGAAGTACTGGCGGTATGACCGCGGGCTGCTGCGGTGTCTGCAGGGGGCGTCGGGGCAGTACTTCTACTCGCACGGTACGCACAACGGGGACAACGACCCGGGCGAGTATGACGGCGATGCGTTCTACGTCAAAGACATTACCGACTGGGGATTCATTTCGGTTGAGCTTGCGTATAATCACCCGTCGGACCCGAGCAAGCTGGGGTTGCAGTTGCGGGTCAGGACAGGGCCGGATGACGGCGGGGTTCCTGATTTCAGCGGCTTGCATGATGTATGGCACACCGTCAAGGGGCAGTTCGAGAAGACCGGCCAGGGTGACATCCCGGGTCGCTATGTGTTCCGGCTCTCGGACCACGATGCGGACCCTGACCACCCGTGGCTGCAGTTCAGGCTCCGGGCGACGAACAACGCGACCGAGGCGGTGAGCTTCAGCATCAACCGGATTGCGATTCGGGCCACGGTCAACTCCGACTACGCGGCGTCGCCGTGTGCGCCGAGTCTCGTTTCATTCGACGGCAACCTCTATGCGTTCTATGACACTGCGGCCCTGGGCGGGGAGTGCCTGATACTGGCAGGCCCGCAGATGCAGGCGTCGAAGATGTTTGTCGGGCGAGTCAACTGTGCCCATGTTCACGGGGACGAACTCTACATGGGCCGGTTCAACGCCAACGACCCCGAGGTTCTGTACCTGCCCGAAGACAACAGCGACATCGGCGGGGTGCGTGAGTTGGCGCAGGGGCAGATTATCCAGACGGGGGCTGTGAACTTCTCTGGTGGCGACCCGCTCATTGCTGCGACGCGGAAGGAACTGCAGCAGATAGGGGTCACAATCAAGCCTCCGCCGTGGGCCGGGTCGGTTGCGGTCAAGGTCGAGTGGGCGGCAGACAACGCGGACGCAGCCGATTGGCAGTCGCAGACGCTCATATTCGACCAGCGGCAAGACATCGAGAATGACCAGTTCCGTTACCGCGTGATCGAGTTGCAGTCCCCGACCGGGAACGTCCACAACCAGGGCCAGCAGTTCTTCTTCCGGGTCAAGTTCTACCCGCCTGACGTAGAACCGCCGACGCACCGGAACGAGTTTGTGCTGGTCAACTTCCGGGTCAAGGCGAAGCTGCTGCCGTGGCAACGCCCGACGGACTACGAAGCATGAACGACTCGCGTGTAGTTTCCCCGGACCTCGATGTCAAGACGGCGCAGCAGTTCAGGGAGGTCGTCGACGCGCTGCCCCCCGACAGGGTCAAGACGGCGACGGCTGACTACGCCGTGGAGGATGACGTTCGCACCGTGGTTTGTGACGCCGGCCGCCGGCGCGTGTGGACGCAGGCCCCACGGGCTGCGGAGAACATCGGCCGCATCCTGACTTTCAAGCGCACGGATGGCGGTTCAGCGACGGTCTTGATTCAGGCCGCGCGGGGTGATAAGCTAGAGGAGTATGAATCGTTGGAGTTGCCGACCCGGAACGCGACCGTCACGATACAGGCCGAGCGGGCAGGGCACTGGCGGATTCTCAACCAGCACACGGATTGAACGGAGGAATTATGGCAGGAACGAGTTTCGCAAGCATACTTGAATCCCTTGTCGCGCCCGAAGCTGCGGAGATGCACTTCCTTGCCGAGATGGCTGGGGAGGATGAGCGGGTCGCTGAACGTCTCGGGGCGCAGGCGGTTCAGCAGGCCAGGACCCGGGCAGACAAACGGAGCAAGGCAGTGGTGGAGAACGCGGCGTCATTGGGCATCCTGACCTCGGGGGGCGCGGTGCAGATGCTCGGGCAGGTCGAGGCTGAACAGATGGGGCAGGAACAGGAAGCCGTGCTCGGGGTGGCCGAGGAGAAGGAACGTGCGATACGGATGCAGAAGTACTATCAGGGCATGGGCGACCGCACGTTGCCGCATGAAATCTACGGCAACGTCAAGAGCCTTGCGAGTACCGGCCTGATGGCGGCCGGAACCCTGACGGCTAACCCTGCGCTTGCCGCAGCGGGCGCCGTGGTCGGGGGCAAGGACCCGGTGCCGTTCATAGAGGGCCTGAAGAAACCCGAAGTGCCCGAAGCGCCGCCGTGGCCTCCGCTCCCCCCGAGTGTCCCGGATGCCCCCGGTGTACCCGGGGTTGAGACTCTGCCGGTTGGCACGGGGCCGATGACCCCGGCCCAGAGGGAGTTGCTGAAGAACCGCTACGACAAAGGGCGGAACAGGCCGAAGAAAGACGACACCCTTGTCGGTTACTACACGGGGTCGGGAACGTACTAGGGGGCCATGATGGCACGTCAAGACGCATTTGCACGACTCGACGAGTACCTGAAGGACCGTCGCAGTTCCGTCATGCCGCTCGGCGTACTCAACAGGCGGTCGGCCCTTGAGGATTTCACCGAAGGCGCCGGGAACGCCCTTGCCCAACTCAACGCGCACAAGGCCAGGAAGCGGGCGGAAGAAGAAGCCGCGATAGCTGAGGCTGCGGCTGCGGAACTGGAGCACAGCCGGGAGTTGGAGGTCGAGGGGCACAAGGCCAAGACCAAGGGGATGCAGACGCGACAGACCGCCAAAGAGCGCGAGGGGTTGCCGAGCACAGAGGCTCAGACAGCGTATCGCACCAAGGCAACGGAAGTGCTCGGGCAACCGACGCGCCATCACACCTATCATCATGGGCTGTCGGGTCGTGGGGGCGGCGGACCTCAGCGGCCGACATCGTGGATGGACAACTTGAGGACGGGGAAGCAAGCGAGAAAGCTGTCCTCCGACATCGACAGGCAGTGGTTCGGGACGAGAGGGGAAACGGTGATGCAGGAGAATCCCGACGGCTCGTTCAGCATGGTCTACAACCCGCCGTGGGATGACATGAAGCCCTTTGTGAAGGGGGTCATGGTCGCCACCGCCAAGGCTCATGCGCTGGCGCCTACCAACAGGGCCGAGCTTGTGGATGTCATTACGGAACTGCAGCAGATGGACACCAGAATCAAGGCTGCGCTCCAAGGGGTCGGCATCAGCCCGGAGATCAAGCAGGATGCGAGGGAGGCGGACCAGTTGATGAAGGCGAAGCTCTCGACGCTTGGGACCAAGACCGCCAACTTCATAGAGTATGAGAGGCTTCTCGGCCGGGGTGCGCCGGATACCCCTGCCGCCGGGCAAGCGGCGCCTGACCCTGACGCAGCGTTCAAGGACCTAATGCTGGTAACTGACCCGCTGACGGAGTAGCCTATGCCCACAGCGGCGGACAAACTGATACTGCTCCATCGGAAGGTTTCAGAGGCACGTCAGAAGGGCGTCGTCTTCACTCCCGAGCAGAAGGTTGCGTTCCGTCAGCGTGCACAGTCCCTTGCCGGTGCCGCCGGGGTTGACACCTCTGCCGCTCCTGCGATCCAGCCGCCGGCTTTCACCGCGTCCCCGGGCTCGACAGCGGTTTCGCTACCCGGGTCTGCAATACCTCCGGGGTCCGACCGCGCCCCTGCTCCTGGCGTAGCCGGACCCCAGGCCCGGACGGTTTCCGGGACCAGCCCGTCGTCTGTGATGCACCGTCAGTTATTCCACAATTACGCCAATATCATCCCGCCCCGGGGGGCGCAGGCACGTCCGCCGAAGCAGTATGCGACACCCGGTGAGATTATGAACTACGCGACCCAAGCTCTGCCGGAGTTGCGACGGCGGATACAGCGACTTCATGCCGAAGTTATGTCGGGGGTGGGTCTGAAGGGTCCGCGTGTCCGGGGGCAGGAGTGGCGGTCGGATGCTCCAGTGGGGGAAAGAGACAAGCGGGAAGTCGTGGAGTTGCTGGAGATGCTGACTTCAACTGAGAGAGCGTTGACTCGGGTCGCTCACTCCGGGAACAAAGGGGCGCTGAAGGATTTGACGACTGGTTTGACGACGCCGCTATCGAGCGCAGGGGAAGCCGAGGAGTTTGCAGCACCAGTTACCGGGGTGTTAGTGGGGAGTAGTCTTGGGCCTCTCGGCGGAATCGCCGGGCTGAACATCGGCACGATGCCACGGTTTGTCAACGCCCTACGCACGTTCAAGATAGCGGGCAAGCCGAGGGCGAAGCGCACCCCGGCCGAGAACGAGTTTCTAGTCGCGCAGGCCGCGGCCGGCATGACGTCACAGAACGTGCTCCAGACCATCGGGGAGGGCATAGCGCACCTGATTCCCTACATGCTGGAGATTGGCGTCGGGACGAGGACGGCCCAGCCGTTGCTGAAGAAGCTAGGACTCACCGGGGAAAACCTACCGCTACTCAAGAAAGTGCTGGAGTCAGGTATCCTTGGTGCCTACACGACCTTTGTGAACCCGGTCGACGCCGCGGCCCGCACGGTCGAGTACATGACCCCGTCCTACATGGCCGAGGTGGACCCGGAGACGAAGGAACTGGTTGCTCGGATGGAGAGCACCGGGGACACGTTCTGGAAAGCACTGGGGAAGGGTGTGGGGGTTGGGGGCATCGAGATGCTGACGGAACAACTCGGGTGGACTGCCGGGCGTATCGCGGGCAAGGTCGTGGGTAAGGGCTTCTCACTCGCCAAGCTGGACAAGGGCGTGAAGGGCCGGGCGGTCAGGGACAAGGTTATTGCGTGGATGGCGGGTCGGGGTCGGGGCCGAGTGGCCGATATCATGCGTAAGGGCGGGATGCACGGGTTTGTCGGGGAGTTTGCCGAGGAACTGTATGCGTTCTACCCGACGCTGCTGGCTGAGGAGCAGCCGCTACCGTCGCCTACGAGCAGGGAGTTCGGCAAGTTCCTGCTGACCACGATGGGCGTGCTGGCCGTGCCGACTGCCCTTGGCCTTGGGGGCCGGAGTAAGGCACCCGGGCTGGCGCAGTTGCAGAAGTCTAGGCCCGCGCCGGGACCTGCCGGGGCCGTTGCGCCGGGGCCTGCTGAGGCGACCCCGGAGGGCGTGACCCCCGAGGCTCAGGAACCGCCCAGGGGGGCGATGGGCCGGGGCATCAGGGAACTGCAGGGCGTTGTCGAGCGGATGCCGGAACCTCCGGGCCGGGTCGAGAAGACAACGGAGTCTGCCGAGGTCGTAGACAAGCGGGCCGAGATTGTGGGGGTCTTGCAGGGGATGAAGATGCCGCCTGCGGAAGCCCGGGCGCTTGTCAGCAAGATGGACATTGACCTTGAGGAACCAACCGGAGAGGCAGTGAAGCGCGTACTCGCCGAAAGAGGGGCAACTACAACACCTTCTCAACAAACCCCAGATGCGATACGAGAACGCGCTTCCGCTTCTCTGGTACGGATGGGCATGGACGCCAAAGAGGCCGATGAGCGGGTCGCCAAGGTCGAGGTGTCCGAGGGCGACAAGGTGGTGGACGTGTTCAGGCTCGCGCTGCACTTGGGGGAGAAGCCGGTGGACGACAAGCCCCGGACTCCGAGTGAGCAGTTGGAGGCGCGGCGGGGTCGGCTGGAGCCGCCGACAGAGGTCACGCAGGAGCCGGTACTAGATGCCGCTCGTCAGCAACTCGCCCGAGACAGGGCAGACCTCAAGGGCGAGAATCCGACTGCGGCTGGGGGTGCTGCAATATGGGCGCGGGTCGAAGAGGCTGCAAGGCAGGCGGCGGAGAAGGCCGGGGAAACCCCTGCTGCCGCGAAGAAAACCGCAGGCCGGGTAGCTGAGGCCATAATGCGGCGGCCGGTGTATCGGGAAGTGGGGGGCGCGGCGGCCGAACCCGCAGCAGAGAAGCCCGCTGCACCCGCAGCGGAGAAGCCTCCGGTTGCGGAACCGAAGATTGGAAAGGGTGCTCCGGTAGAGGCTAAAACCACATCCAGAGGGCCGGATAGGCCCACACAGCCTCCGAATGGCACCCAAGAAACGGCAGCCGAGCCGGAGAAGCTGACCGACTTGCAGTTGGCGCAGCAGACAAGCGAGCAACTTCAGGCGCGACGGACAAGGGGCAAGAGAACCCCGGAGGGTGGTGACGAGTGGGGTGCGTTACTAAAGGAACGCCGGGATGCTGCTAATCGAGTGATAGACGGACTGAAGCCGGGCGATGTGGTTGTCGGCGTCGACGGAGAGAGATACGAGGTCGAGAAGGTTCTCGGCAAGGGCAAGGCGTGGGTCAAGGGCGCAGATGGGGCCCCGATAAACCTGGCCGTGTTCCTCATCCCCGAGGTTGATTCCGACAAGGGCGGCATAGTCGAGGGGATGCCCGCTGCAGAGAAACCCGCGCAGCCCACCACAACCCCAGCCCCCGCGACCGTCCAGGCCGACAAGTTCTACCTCGTCAACACGGCCCGGGGGGTCGTGCTCAATCAGCCGTTCGACTCGACCGAGGACGCGATTGCTCAGACGCGGAGCACCAAGACCGAGCAGGTCATGGGGGAGGGCGTGCCGGTCCAGACGACCAAGTCGGAGTTTGTGTCCGAGGAGATGCACGCGCTGACGGGGAAGGAAGTGGAGGAGCGGATTGCGGCGGGGACACTGAAGGGGACTACGTCGGACCTGTTCGGGGTGCAGCACGTCAAAGGGGAGGAGCCGGGGGTCAAAGGGGGTGAGGGCGAACTGTTCATCACGACCGAGACGGGCAAGACCGTGCCGGTGGAACTGTCGGCCCAGCAGACATTGAAGGGGGCGGCGGCCGAGGCGGGGCAGGTCGAGACGAAAGACTTGACTGAGTTGGGGCAGTTGGCTCGCAAGTGGTTGCAGGAAGCCAACCCCCTTGAGGATGAAGGGCTTTACGAGTCTGACATACAGGATGTCTACTTGGTGGGGAGCCGAGCGAGGGGCACGGCGGGAGAGGGTAGCGATTACGATATGGCTGTTGTGTTCCCAGCAACAGAGCGACGGGAGAAGTCGGGCATTCAGTTGTCGGAAATCCTGCATAGCGGGGCTGCTTTGGGCGGGGTTGACATGCCGCGCTTCCGTGGCGGGGACGTTGACATACAGGTGTTCTTCTCGGACGACCCGGAACTGGAAGGGTATGCGAAGGCTCCTGTTTCTAGGGCGGTGGCCAAGCCTGCCAAGCCCAAGAAGTCCGCCAAGAAGAAGGAGAAGAAGCCGAAGCGGGAGCCCGGGGTCAAGTACTACGACAACCCGGTGCTGAAGGCTCGCCGGAAACAGAAGCGTGGGGACACGCCGTTGGAGGCGAGAGCGAGGGATTTGCTGTCGGCACTGGAGAGCAATGGATTGCCTGGCGCTGCCGGGGTGGAGGCGTTGGGGGCGCTCATCGCCAACGGGAACTTCACGGTGAACATCGACGCGGTCAGTGACCCGTCCATATTCACCGAGCAGCTACGGCGCAGGCACAAGAAGCAGAACGGGGAAACCGTCTACGACACCAACTGGGCATTCATGCGCGGCATCATCGGCCACGGGGGCAAGCGGGACAGCAGCATGGACGAGATATTGGAACTCATCAATCACCCTCAAGGGCTGGCAGAGTCGGGTGAGGTCATGGGGAAGTTTGATGAGGGGCACGTTGCGGATGCGATGTCTCGCTGGCTCGGCACGGGCAAGCTGCCGTCGATGGACGCAGCCGAGATAGAGCGGGAAATCAATGAGGAGTTGGCCGAGAGATTGCGGAAGGATATCCGAAAGGTGTTCAGGCCCGGGGTGTCCAGTATAGACGGGGAGCTTCTGGAGTCTGAGGCCGGGACGGTGTCTGACCTGCGGTTGGATGCGCTGTCGCTTCTCGCGACGGACGAGGAACTGAATGAGGAGTTTCCCGAGCAGGCCGCAGAGGCCCGGAAGATTGAGCGTGAACGGGTCCCCGAGCCACCGACGGTCGGCCCCGAGGTATCCGCCGTGACCCTGGAAATGGGCGACCGGATACTGATGGACGTTGCGGATATCGGCGGCGACTACTCCGACTGGTTCGAGGTCGTGGAGAAGGATGAGGACAGGGTCGTGCTGAAGGACGGGGACACGCAGATTGTCCTGACGGGTGATAAGAAGATGGAGGTCGAGGATATCGAGCGGGCCGAGCAGGCAGTCAGTGACCTCATCGTGCCGGTCGAGGACGTGCCGCCCGAGGTTGAGGCCGCGGCCTGGTCGAAGACGCAGAAGACGACGTACCGTTCCGCCGGTGGGAAAAAGTATCATGTCGGGGGGGCGCAGTACGGGGAGAACGGGCCGAGTATCGTGAAGATGCGGGACGGCAAGCATGGCATTGTGGGGCCGGATGGCAACGTGCTCAAGCGGGGCTTGACTCGGAAGCAGGCCGAGCGTCAGGCCGAGGTGCTGTTCGCGCATTCCGACATCGATTGGGGGGTGAAGGCCGAGGACGTTACGGCTGACCTGATGGATGAGTGGGATGCCGAGGTCCAGAAGTGGCTGAGTCCTGTCGCGGATGCCGAGGCGGCTAAGACCGCTGCGGCTGACCAGCCCGACCCGGAGTTGGACATCGACGACGAGACCCGGGCCGACATGCACGTCGACGAAGCCGACCTCGCGGCGTACAAAGAACAGGGCAAGATACTGCGGGAGATGAAGAAGCAGGGCCGCAAGGGAGAGAACGACCTTTACCTGGGCATCGACCCGTGGGCGTACAAAGACAAGGGTATCGCTATTCTGACGGGTCTGCACGAAGTCCTCAAGCACGCGAAGGCGTCGATTGCCTTGGACGCGGCCAAGCAAGACCTTCCGGTCAAAGAGATGTGGGCCGAAGTCGGGAACGGGACGCTCGACCAGAACGTCGCCAAGCGATTCGCCAAGGCATTCAAGAAGGGCAAGGACTGGGAGAAGGCTCTGAGCCGGGTTCTGGACGCCATGATGGCGAAGGTCAAGAACTTCTTTGTGGACGCATGGCTCGGGCAACGGAACATGACCAACGTCATCGAGATGCAAATGCGGCGGGACGACGAGAAGTTCATCAAGAAGCTGATGGATTCCGGTGGGCGGGAACTGGCCCTCAAGTACTTCAAGCGCGGGAAGCCCAAGCACAACCCGATATTCAAGACTCACGGCATAGGCGGGGGGTTCGTAACCGAACGAGTCAGGGCTGCCATGACGGCGGCTACCGAGATGCGGCGGCACCCGATACTTGAGGCGGAATACGACAAGGAGTACAATGCGCATCAGGCTGGCCCGGACTTCGATGCGACCTACGCGCTCGCCAAGGCCCTGCTGAAGCGGGCCGATGTCCTTGAGGCTCTTGACCTTCACATCCAGCAAACGAAAGAGTTGGGGGAAGTGGCTGTTGAGGCCGGGGTCTTGCTGGAATTGATACCGCTTTACACCTTGGAGCACAGGCAGAAGACGGGCGCGGATGGGAAGCCTCTGAAGGCGCGTGTGCAAGGGGCGGGGTCTACTACAGTGGCGTCGAGGAAGAAGCGGGAGTTCGCCACCCTTGCGGCGGCCATAGGGGCGGGCTACCTGCCGGAGACCATGAACTACAGCGCGATCCGCGCAGCCTACTACGGGAATATCTCAAGGGCCGTACTGAACAAAGCGCACATCGCCGAGATGGTGAACGCGGTCGGGCCGGATAACCTGCCGGTGTTCGTCCCTGAGAGCCGGATGTTCGTCAAGACAGACAAGGGCAAGGACATGGTGCGCGACTTCGAGAAAGCCGGGTATCGGGCGGTCAAGGTTGATGGATTCACCTACCGCAACCCGGACACAAAGAACAACGAGGTCGTGTACGCCCCAGACTTGATTGCGAAATACTACGAGTCTGCGTTGCAGCCTGACTATTGGCGGAAATACAAGTTTGTCCGGGGCTTCGACACTCTTGCCCGCAAGGTCAAGCTCACCGTACTTACGACTTCCTTCTTCCACTTCTGGGCCTTTGCGCGGAGTTTCTACTACGGCTACCTGCTATCCGGGGCTGACATCAACATCCTCTCGGCGATACGGAAGGGGTTGGCTGCCACGGATGAGATGACGCCGACGGCGCGGTTCCTGATACTGCACGGCCTGACCCTGGGGCGCGTTCAGGACTGGATGCCCAAGCCGGGGATGCGGAACTGGTTTGAGAAGCTGCTGTTCGAGAAGATGGGGGCGGGCCTGAAGATGCGGACGGCGCAAACCCTGTTGTGGCGGGAAATCCACATGCACCCGAACGCTGATGCCGACCACCTGGCTGACCGGGTTGCCAAGTTGACCAACGCAGACTTCGGCGGGCTCAACCTTGAAGCATTGGGGGTGCCGAAGTCTGTGTGGGGGATGTTGCGCCGGGCGATGCTGGCCCCGGACTGGACGGTGTCGAACTTCCTGCCCATCAGGGACATGTTCCCGTTCTACGCCGACTACAAGCACAACCGCCGGGTCAGGTACGACCCGGCCAAGGCTCGGATTGCTGCGGAGTTCTGGTTGAGGGTTGCGGCCACCGCTGTCGTGAGCAACCAGATTCTCAACCAACTCATCTACGGCATCTTCACCCCGCCGGAGGATAAGAAGCGGGGCATCCTTGAGCGGTTTACCTGGCAAGAGGAACACCTGAAGGGCAAGGGGCTGGATTACAAGATATCGAAGTTCAACCACGTCAACGTCACGCCCTTGCTTAGTTGGCTGTCGGAAGTCAGCTTCCCCGTTGTCGGGAAACAGAAGTGGATTGCGCCCAAGGAAGGGACGTATGTGATACTCAGCCCGGAGGGGCACCTGCAGCAGCCGCTAAGGTCAGTAGCCCCGTTGCTGGCGACCAACATGGAAGATGGCTGGGTGCTTGACTCGGAGGATCGGCTGGTTCCGGGTCCCGGAATGGGCAAGTGGGCACCAGACTTTGTCGGGGTCGGGCGGTTCTGGTACGGGAAGACACATCCGATTGTCAGGGCGGTCCTTTCTGGTGTCGGGTTCTCTCCTGTCAGGGGGAAGACCTTTGCGACGAACGAACAACTCAAAAAGAACATAAAACCGCTGATCCCCATGCGGGAACATGAGTGGGGGTCGAAGTCCGGGTCGCAGGCGATTACGGCTGCACGTCAAGTCGTGCCGATCCCGGTAGCTGCCCTGCTAGGCATTCTGTTCAGTGAGATGTCTCTGACTCAGGGGTTGGGGCAGTCCCCATTCGGGGTCCAATTCCAGACGGTCTACCCGGCACGACGCAAGTGGACGAAGACGCCGACCTTCAAGGACATAAGGAAAAAGGCGCGGGACAAGACCGTGCTTCAGAGGATGATGGAAGAAGACAACGTGACCATTCCCGGCCTCATCAAACAGATCAATCGCTAGACGGCGGCCCACCGACGAACGTCTTTGGCCCGCGCCTGGCGATGTCGGCTTCGTGGGCCTCGTTCTCTTTCGTCTCCTTGTAGCGGTCGTAGATGTGGCGCTTCTCCCTTTTCCTGTCCCGGTCGATCTTGCGGGCGTAGGTCTGGGAGGGGCCGAACCCCGGCTTGAATCGCCAGAGGGCGAGTTCTCCGAAGCCGTACTGCATCGGGGCGTGGCATTCCGGGCATAGAACCTTCAGGTCTGAGGCGGCCCGGCCGGCCAGTCGACGGGCCAGAGTGGCTTGCAGGGGGGCGAACAGGCTACGTTCCTTCCCGCACTGGGGGCATTTCCAAGAGTGAAGTGGCATTATTCCTCCGTAGATGGCCGTGAGAGGCCCTGTAGTCGCGCGTAACGGCCCTGTTCTTCGGGTGGCTGTGTTGGGCTATCCGGCCCCTGCGCGTGGACTGAGGGTGGCAGGCTGCGTTCCGGTGAGGCTGCTGTGGTCACAACTCGCCCTCGGTGACATCGAATGGCTCGTCGGCCCGGATCGTGATGGGCAGGCCGAGGTTCCAGTTGGGGCCTGTGGACTTCGGGAGCAGCCCGGCCAACCCCATGAGAGTTCGGGTCCTGAAGGCTGACTCTCGGTGGTTGCAGAGCAGCCAGGCGTTCCGTTGTCTCAGGTACTCCTGAATCCACTTGTGCTCATTGAGGTCCGGCTTGCCTTCGAGTTCCCGGTTGGTTCGGACCATTATGGGTCCCCATGCGCCGTGGACGTGTGAGTCGAGCACGACGAGGAGTGCCAGTGGCAGGGTGAATCCCGCTGCTTTGACCGTGGCCTCTGTCTTGGTCCAGTAGCGTGCCCGGAACGTGTTGTCCTGGGCCTTCCGCATTGCGGGGTCGTTCCTGCCTGTCAGGGAGAGGGCGGCAACTAGGGCTTCATCCCCCCACACGCGGATTGACCTGTCCATGTAGGCGTAGTCCGACTTCTCGACCAGGGGCAGGATTGCCCGGAGCTTTGCGCGGGCGTCTGAGAGTTCTGAGCCTGCCGGGGCCGCAGTGTCGAGGTAGGTTCGGATGATGGTGTGGAGGTCGCCGTTCTGATGGCAGGCCGTCCGGTGGCGGCCGTAGAGTAGGCCCCGGAGGTCGGGGACTTTGCCGGGGCAGTTCCGCAGGCCGAGGTATCCGTAGTCGGGGGCCGGCCGGCCGCTCTGGAACGCAGTCACGACGGCCTCGCAGGTCAGGATGATTGGGGGTGTCATGGGGCGGGTTCCTTTGCGGCGGGGTCTGCCTTTGCAGGGGGGCCGAGATATTTCCCGCAGACCGCGCACCATGTCTCGGGGGGATGACAGCAGTCGTAAGGGGACACAACCGCGTGGTGGCCCCGACGTTTGCAGCAGACATGACCGAGGATGTGCCGGGTTGAATCTAGCACAATGAATCGCCAGTTGCGCCGTCCGTGTCGTCGGATGGCGTGCCAGCACACACGCCTGAAGATGTCGAAGCCTTCTCTACCCGTTCCCATCAGTGTCCTCCTTGGTTTTCGGCACCCGGCCCATGACGCAGGAGCAGGGGCTTGATAGTTTCTTCCCGCTAAACACCCCCGACGGAAGCCACTCTACTCCCCGTCCTGTCCCGCCACACTTCTTGCACGGGTCCGTTTCCGCAGTCCACCGCTCCATGAACTCCTCGCGGAAATGGCTGATGCCGATTGAGTCCACGTTGAACCCGCGCCGGGCGAGTTCCAGCGTGGCGAGCACCGCGTCCTCATGGCCGAGGAAGGCGTCCTCTGCCCGGCTGACCAACTGCCCGATTTCGCAGGCGCAGTAGGCCATGTAGGGCGTCGTGTCAACACGGAACATCGGATTCGGCTTGACGTATGTCTTGCCACCGTCGCGGCACTTCGGGCACTTCGGTTCGTTCTCGCTCATGTCGTCTCCTTGGGGTACTCCTGCACCCGCAACGCTTCCGGCCACTCGTCCATGTTGTGCGACACCTTGCCGCCGATGCTGACCTGCTTCACGAAGGCTTTGGCTCTAGTGCCCCAACGTTGCTCGACCACGTCAGTCATCCACTTGATTTCGCACGGGCGACGGTGAGGCCCCGATTCGCAACCGAGAATTATCTGTGACAACTTGGGTTCGCGTTCTACCGCTCCCCAGTCGCCGTCGTAGAATCTCCTGACGGCTGTGCCTGTTTGTCCTGACAACCATTCGTCGCGTAGATTCACCGGCCCCAGCATTGGCTCCAGCGACACGAACCGCACCGCAGCCGGGGTCTGGAGCAGCAGCGGAATCCGCTCGTCGGCGGTGCGCTGGTTCTCGACCGACACGCCGAGGTGGACATTGGGGAGGGGCCAGTCGAACGAAGCACCCCTATCCCAACAACGTGCGTGTGGCTCAAAGGCTAGTGCCGTATCAACCATGTCATAAGCACAATGCTCTAGCCTGTTGTGACGTGTCGGCATTGTGATGTAGTCTCGCATCCGTTCCGGCCTCTTGGTCAAAAGCTGGAATGTGTGCTGCGGGCACAGGCCCATCACCGCGAACACCCGGTCAATCCACTCGTCGGGGATGTTCTTGTGGAACAGGTCGGTGTGCAGGCACGTCGCCACCATCCGGGGTTTCTTCCATCGGAGGGGAATGCTCAGTTGCGATTCGACCAGCCGCACCGTGCCGTCCCACGGTATCACGTCGCGCCATGCGTTGCGGACCTCGGGGGTGTTCTTCGGGTTGGCTGCGTTGCGCCGGGCGAACCCCGGCACCCAGCAGTGGGTACATCCCGGACTAGCAGCGGGGCCACAACCTTTGATTGGTGACCACGACTCGTCCGTCCATGCGATGCGCGTCACTTCATCACCTTTTCCGCCTTCCACTCGTCCATGCTCAAACACTCCCGGACGCAGTAGCCCTCTTTCCGCAGGTCCTCAACCGTTGTCCAGTCGCGCCCGTGGAACCGGACCATACCGTCAGCGTCACTCAACCGCAACTGCGGAACCATCTTGCTCCTCGGGGTCCATATCGCGTACCAATACCGCTTTTGAGGGGTCGCCATCATTTCACCCCCGCTTTCAACGCACGGGCATTGTCGGCTTGAACCCACTCCAGCGCTTTCTTTTGAGACGCCTCGCTAGAGTGACCGAGGTAAACCAACTGCGCGAACCGGCGAGTCGTTTCCCGCACATCCCGCAGCGCAGCCGTGCCCTTCGCCACGCGGCCCGTGCCGTGGCAGTCGGGGCAGGGACAAGGCTTGCCGTCCGTGTCAAAACAGTCCTTGCCCCCGCACGTCTCGCACGGCTCGGTCCAGCGTTCCCGCTCGGCGGCAATCGCGGCGTCGTGCGCGGCGACTAGGTGGGGGACATACTCGTCCAGCGCAAGCTCTATCCCGTGGCAGTCGAACATCCCGAGCGTCGGCAGTATGTTCCGTACCGCCTTCTCGAACTTCTCGTGCTCACTCATCATTCTCTCCTCCCGGCCCCAGCGTCAGTGCCCACACAACCGGATTCGGCACTACCACCCACGGCTTGCTCCGATGCACCAGGGTCCCGGCGTCCCCGCCCCACGGATAGCTGACGTAGCCTACGACATTGCCGGTAATGCGTTCGAGGATGTCGTTCCCAAACAGCAGCCTGGCATGGCGGCTGTTGCGCAGCACGGGCTTCGGCTTGGCGTTGATGGAATCCCACAGTTTGTGGAAGTCGTTGATACACGCCTGCCCGGTGGACGAACTCTTGTCGAGGGCCTCAATCGTTGCCCTGTTGAGCGGACGGTGAGCCTCCTCGATGCCCTCCCACATGGCGTCAACAGCACTGATATCCTGCACCCGCTCGACCCGCACCCTGACCAGCGGGCGGACAATGCGGCTGGCCCACCGGGGCATGTGGATGGACGGTCGCCAGCGGGTCGGCAGGTCGTGTTCGTCCATATCATAAAGGTCGCCCACGGTAGGGACTCCGGCCTTGTCACAGTCTTGGGCGCACTGGTCATTGATACGGTCTGACCATCCGCTGTCATGGGCTTCTTCCGGCCAGTCGCCCACGGTCAGGTGCTTGCCGTCCTTATACTCGAACGCGAAGGGCATATCGCAGTCGTCGCCGGGCCAAGCGGACACCCGCCACGTCTCCCGCACCCACAGGTTCGTCTCTCCCGCCTTGCCGTAGGGGCAGCGACCGACAACCAGCTTGTCGGGGTGGGTGACAATGCGGTGCTTGTCGAGGTCAACGGTTTCCAGTGGTTCCGGCTGCGGCTTCACCACTCGCCGCGTCTGCCGCTTCCGGTCGGCCAGCAGCCCCCGTACCGACGTGCCGGTCATTAGGATTGGTTTGTCAGTCATCGCTTGCTCCTTTCGCGGACTCCTCCAGCCACTCGACGAGCTTGGCGATGGCCGGCTCGGCGTGTTCCCTATAGGCGTCCACGGAGAAATCCACCGACATCATGGTGTCGACGTCAATGGCGGCCTGAACCAGCGGGCCGACTTCGCGCAGCCTGGTGCGGTCCCGGCTCTCGGTGTCGTGCATCATGGCGACGTGCTCCGGGGATATCAGCCGGGCGTTCATGGGGCAGGGGAGGATTTGGCGTCCGTCCGGGGATTTCCGCATGTGCCAGTAGTAGGCCGAGAGCCGTCTATTGGGGTCTGCCGGAACGTGTTTGAGCGGGTCGCCACACCACGGACAGCGTTCAACTTGTGGCATCGCATTTTCTCCTTGGCCTGTAGTCGGTAGTCTTTTGTCCCTTGCGAGTGTTGCAGGCCCGGCATAGCAACTGTAGGTTGTCGAGCGTGTTCGTTCCGCCGAGTGACAGCGGGACGATGTGATCGGTAGTCAGGTCGGCAGTCGTATCACAACACAGACACCGATTTCCCCATGCTGCACGTTGCGCCTTCCATGCCTCCGTGTCATATCGGTGGTGGTCGCCGTAGGTCCGGGCACGGGCAATGTGCCGGTTTGCTGTGCGTTCTGTCCGGTGGGCTACCCGATATGCAAGCCGTTTTTCGCAGTGGACACGCTGGTAATCTTCGTCATACACTGCCTTTTCTTTGCGGTGAGCGTGACGATACGTTGCGTATCTACTATGGTTGGCGTGATAGTACGCCGTACTACACGCTCTGCATTGACCCCGCAACCCGTCTTTTCTACTTCGGTGCCGACAGAACTTGCTGACCGGCTTGGTTTCCCCGCACGTTGGACATCGTTTGGTCGTCCCCATGATAACCCCAAAGGGGCGAACCGTTGCCATGTCAGTCACACGCGAAGAGTCACCAACACGGTTCGCCCCGATTCGATTACTTGGATGGATGCTTGTGAGTAACATGGCAACCAAAAGATACCACAAAGAGAAAGGCATGTCAACAGTGCTTGGTCGGGGGTGTGGCGTCTGTCATGGCCTATCCTGTGCGTTCCACCGCCCGATTTCACCCCACACGCTGTCCGCCCACATCAGGATGATGCCGTCACCGTATCCGAGTGTGATATCTTCGTCCTTGTGGAGTTGCAGTCCGCTGTTCGGTTCGTTCGCGTCGTCCTGTAGTGTGACGGTAGCTATGTCACTCGTCCCGATGAGGCATATCCCTTGAGCCGTGGTCCCCGGCGGGATATTGGGGGTGCGCTTGATGTCAACCGGGTTGCAGTCAGCAGACACCAAGACGAATCCGAATGCCTTGTTGCCGGGGGTGCAGGGGTTCATGGCGATGTATTCAAGCCCGATGCCGTCTTCGGGCGTGACAAAGACATTCTCAAACTCGAACGTCCCAGACAAACGCCTGACGACATCTGGTTCCAGCGGCTCTCCGAACCACTGCCCGGTCAGCATCAACAGTACGCAGAGGTAGACGTGGCTCACGATGTCACCGCCACAACGCAGCATACGGCCATGACGGCGAGTTCCCACCAGAGGGCGCACAGGTGCTCTTGGTGCTCTTGGCCCCGAATCCACCAGAGCCTATGGGGATTGAGGTAGTCGAACCTCGGGGTGACGGCCCGAATCCCCCACCACACATCCGCCCACAGCCACGCCAGCAGCCCGACGGCCACTTGGTACCACGTCAGCCAGCCGAGCAGCAGCCCGGATATCACGACCACGGTCACGACCGCGTTGCCCGCGACTATCAAGAGCTTCTGCCAGGTGTCGGGGTTGCGGAAGGTGTCCTTGGCGTGCCACCTGGCTGCGAGGTCAAGTACTGGATGGCTGAGTATCGCCAGCGGTACGGCGATTCTCCAGTCCGGGGCGAGGGCCGCGATGGCCAGCCCGCAAGCTACGTGCGCGGAACCTGTCGTATCACACCTCCTCATAAGCTGGCGGGCGACCCAGTGATGCTACACCCGCAGGCGCAGTCGTATCTCCGAGTCGCCGCCGCAAGTTCAAGCGCATGGCACGGGCCGGATTCCCCACCCGGCACGCTTTACGAGTCCTTTTGAGTTCGTCACGCCGCGTCGTTAGCAGCCGAACTTGTGACGCTTCGCTCATATCGCCCCGTATCCACTCTCCCTTACCACGACGCTGCCACGCCGCCGCGCCATGCGCAATCATGTCAGTCGCCGTTCTTCAGCTTCTTGTCGGCCAGTTCGTTGAGCAGCCTGTACAGCTTCTCGATCACCGTCTTGCCGCCCGTCACGGTCAGCAGCAAGATGAGCACCAGCCCGGCGACGATTATCTTGGGCGCCGAGTCCGGGACGAACCCTGTCCACTTCAGGAACAGCAGCCAGGCGACCATTGCGACTGCCGCGCAGTACCGGGTCCAATTCAGAAGCTCTCCGCCGTAACCTATCAGTTTCATGCATCCTCCTTACCATTCGGTTTCACCGTCATGTCGATCAAGAGCGAGTTCACGGTATCGGCGGCTGCCGACCCTATCTCGGCCAGTGACCGCACGTACCCGGCCCAGTCCCCGTCGAGCATCTGCCTGCGTGCCTTCACGTTGGAGTCCTCGATGCTTGCCAGCGTAGTGCGTGCCTGTTTCAGCAGGTCCTTGGCGATTTCTTCGTCCATCATGTCCTCCTTGTTAGAACACCCGGCGCCACGTCACTGACAGCAGGGCGGCAGAGCCCCGTTCCAGTGACCAGCCCGGGCCTATCTCGAACTCGAACGCAGAGGTCCGCAGGCCGATGCCCGCCTGCACCCCTACGTCATAGCTGCTGTCCAGCCACACGGCCCCGAATGACCGCCCGAAGACGCTGAGTTCCGGCCCCCGGGCTTGGGTGATGAACGGCCCGGCTACCCCGGCCTCCAGCTTGTAGGACCGTCGCCACACGCCCGCGCTGCCATTGGTAACAACTCGGCCCTTGTACCCGTACCATGAGATTGACCGGGGGCCGACGGTAACGCGGGTGAAGCGGTTGAGCCGTTCCAGCTTGAGCGCGTCGAGTTCCGACACGACCCCGGCCTTCTCGACCTTCAGTTCCTTCTGGCTGCGCCGGAGTCGGTCGATGATGGACTGGTAGCCTTCATTGGTCCTGAGCAGTTCGCTGACGTGGGCCTCCAGTTCCTTCTCCCTTGCGATGTCGGCTTCGAGTTGCACCGTGTCGGTTTCGGGGGGCGTGGCCGGTCGGTCAAACCCCTTCCACAGCCGCATGAGGCCGAACGGATTGACGCTGGCAATCTTCCGGCCCTTGGCGCAGGTCGATGTCAGCAGGCTCAGGCCCACGGCCCCGACCACGACGCCGACAATCAACCCGGTTATCAACCAGGATAGGCGAGTCTTCATGGTTTCTCCTCCAGTAGTTTGCGGATTCCGTCCAGCATCCCGCTTGCCAGTTCATATGCTGCCCGATAGTCTGCCTCCCTGTCTCTTGCTCTGTCCCGTTCCTCCCGCGCCTCCTCCAGTTCCCTCCGCATCTTGCCCAACTGCCGGGCCTGGTCATTGCGGATTTCCTGCAGTTGGGCACTTACATCCCGGGCGGCGCGTAGATGCTGCTGTGCTTTGTCCCGCTCCTGCCGGGCCTCGTCCCGCTGCCGCTCCAATTGCTTGACCCGTTGTTCCGTCAGCACGTTCCGCATGTTGCCCTTTGCGTCGGGCTTCTCTTCCACCAGCAGGCCGAGCGCACGGGCGCGGGTGAGAACGGTGTCTCCGTCGTCGAAAGCCCTAGACTGCTCCCACTTGTGGGCGCTGACAACTCGCCGCCACAGCTTGCCGTCTTTGACGCCGTAGTGCCAGATGTGGACTGGGCCGAACCACACCAACCCGTCCAGCAGGTCGTCAGGCAACTCCCCGCGCAGGCCCTCTACCACCTCGGGCCATAGGCCCTCGTCCGCACCCTTCGCCCACGCACCGATGATCGCGTTCGCGGCGTCGGTGCCGCCCCACTTGCGGACGTGTTCAATCAGTTTGGCGGGGACGTCGGTACGGGAATCTACCCACGCCACACTGTAGATTGTTTCCCTGCGGGTCAGCGCCAATCGCCGCTCCCCGTCTTTCGCTGTCCATGCGACCGCTTCGATTTCGCCGCACCTTACCAGCACATGTGCGTTTTCCTTGCCCTCCCACACCGGGTTCGTCGGTCTATCAGCGGGCCTCTCCCGCCCGCACTCGCCACAACGTCTACGTCTACTCACAACTCCTCCTTTGTCTCGCTCGGCGAATCCGGGCGACGGCTTTCACCGCTACGTTGATTATGCCCCATGCGACCAGCACGCCCCCGATGACTCGCAGTGCCGGGGTCAGCACGGCGTCCGCGGACGACCATGCCACGGCCAGCAGCAGGCCCCCGACGACCAGTAGCGCGAGTGGGTCCACGATGCGGTCGATTACAGCCCGCTCACGGCCAACATGCAGGCCACGCACTCATGCTCATTGCCCTTGAAGCCGGCCAGTAGCTCGGCTTCCCGCCGCTTCTGCGCGACAAAGCCCTTCATGGATTTCCCGGTGGGGGCCGGGTGTTCGATGACCTCTAGCCCTTCGCAGCGGTGCAGGACGGCCAGGATCGCGCCGGTGATGGCTGCCAGCATGACCAGGTTCGGCACATTCACGCTCCTCCCTTTGACCTTGCGCGTGTAGACCGACAGCCGGTTGCTTCCCCGGGCCTTGCGCCACGGCACTTCGACGATGGCCCGGGTCGGGTGATATTTGTCCACAACCGCCCTCACTGCAAGGGCGTAGAATACAAACCGCTCGCCCAGCAGTGCGTCGGTCGAAGTCTTGACGGTTTCGTGGGAGAGGACTTCGTAGCTGTGCAGCACGGGGCCGCTCACGCGCTGCGCTACGACGAGTCCGGTGTTCGCGCCCGGGTCGATTCCGAGAGTGGCTGTCATGGTGAGTCGGGGGCGAGCCGAAGCCCGCCCCCTAGCCTCTCTGCTACTCGCCGGCCTTGTAGGCCGTTTCTCCGCCCACGTCATCCGCCCGTCTGCGTTCCAGCCGGGCCTCGTCGTCGGCCGCGTCGGCCTCTGCCTGCGCGGCACTGGCACCGGCAGGCGGGCTGGGCGCGTCGGCGGTGAACTCGGTGCCCGCTGCGGCTGCGGTGTCCGTCTTGACCCTCGTCACGCCACCGAGCAGGGCGGTTGCCAGTTCGGGGCCGACGTAGTCACCGACGGTCTTGAGCTTCGCGGCCTTCTCGGCATCGTCGGTTGCCGGGGCGAGCTTGGCGTAGTAGCTGATGATTCCGGCCATGTAGGTCGCGGCCCGGAACTCGGCTGCCAGGATGCGGACGCCCATGTTGGTCAGTTCGGGGATGGGGATTTTCTCGGGGGTGACATGCAGGTGCTCCCACATGAACGCCCTGAGCGCGACCTGCTCGCTGTCTGTGAGCTTCCCGAACCACGGCCCGAGCACGTCGGGGCGGTCGAGGCTGGCGTGGAGTTCTACGAGGAGTTTGCCGCGCAGTTCCCTGAGCAGCGGGACATCCTCGAACTTCTCTCCCTTCACGGCGGCTGCGAGTTGCCGTCCGAACAGGACAACGTACACGCAGACCATTTGTGCAAGCGATAGTCTCTTGGTTTCGTCCATCAGTCGGTCTCCTTTGCAGGCTCGGCTTGCGAGGCGCCGGTCGTCTCGGGGGCCGGTGAGCCCGTCCCGGCCCCGGGTGCGTTACGGATGTAGTCGTAGCCCCCTCCCCTATCGAAGTCTGTGAAGTCGACGATGAGGTGGCGCCAACTCGGAATCAAGTCGGGCATTTCTACTCGCCCGCTTCACGCAGCACGGCGGCGACCTTGTCCCTGATGCTCTGCGCTCTTGCTGTGCAATCCTCGGTGCCGTCCCACGGGCACCACTCGCCGCAGTCGCCATTGCACTTCGCGCCCACATCGGCCATCTCTAGCGTCTCTCGCAGCAGTGCCCGTTCTGGCTGCTCATTCTCGACCACGCGGCCGTTGTAGTCCACAAAGGGGATGTGGAACAGCGCGGCGTGTTCGTGGTCGCAGTCGACGCCGTCAAGCCTGTTGTAGCTGACGCTTTCGTCAGTCCTGATTCGGTAGTGGGCTGGTTTCCACTCCTCCACCCACGCGGGCTGCTTCCGCACCCACTCGGCGTTGTGTACGGGATTGCTCGCCAGGTCTGCCATTACTCAGCCGCCTCCACGACTTCGATGACGTGCTTCCGGGTGATGTGGAACAGGGTGACGTGTGAGTTCGACGACCCGAACTTCTGGATGTGGGCTCGCTCCCACTCGTCGATGTCCGCGTCCGTTTCCGGGTCCCGCTTCTCGGGCCGCCGGGGAATCTGGTGCAGCAGCAGCACCGTGCCGCCGGAGTCGGGCGCTGTCGTGTCCGTGCCGGGCTGTGCCGAGAACGTGCCTGCCAGCAGGCTCAGGGCCTTGCCGTGGTCTTCCTGGTCCATCTCTGCAACCCGGTCGGTGATGATGAGCCGCACGTCCCGCGCGACTGCGATGCCGACCTGGATTGCCAGCCCGACCAGTACGCGCTTGGACTCCGACAGGGCTGCGACCCGTTCCCACGTCTCCCCGTCCTGCGTGATCGTGGCGTCGGATGCCTTCAGCCGGGCGTTCTCTCCGAACAGCACCCGCAGGGCGGACTGGACCGTGTCCATGAAGTCGTCCTCGACCGCGGAGAGTTCGGCCCTGATGCCCTTGGGGTCGTAGGCGTCGATGAGCACGTTGATGGCTGCCAGCTTGGCCGTGACTCCTGCGACCTGCTTCTCGGCAGTGGCGCGTTCCTCGGCCTTCTCCTGCGCTGCGGTAAGCGACGCCAGCTTACTGTTGACCTCGCCCAGTTCCTCGTTGACCGTGCCGAGCTTCGGCAGGCCCTTGAACGTCACGGCCTCTACCCGCAGGTCCGAAAGCCGGGAGGCGTCGGTCTTGCGCTGGGTGCCGGCGTCCTTGGCGTCTCTCAGTTGGGTCTTGAGCGTCGCCACTTCGGTTTCGACTGCCTCAAGGCCGTTGACCCTGATTTGGTAGTCCTCGTATTCCCGCTCCAGCCGGGACACGCTGGTTTCCAGGACGCCGATGCCTGACTTGGTGATTTTCTGGCCGCAGGACGGACAGCTTCCGCCGCCTTTGTCCGAGATGACAAGGAACACTTCCCGCGCAGCCCTCAGTTCACCGCTCGGGTCAAGACCCTTTGCCAGCTTGGCCGTGTCGATGTCCGCTGCCCGGGCGTCCAGCCGCTCCTGAATCTCAGCCGGGTCGGCCAGGGGCTCAGCCATCTTCGTGATCAGCGCGGCGATTTCGGGGGCCGGGTCCGTTGCGCGGGCGATTGCGGTCTGCTGCTTACTCAGCGCGTCCTTCTGTCCTCTCAGCGCGGCGAGTTCATCGGGCTTGACCTCGGGGGGCGCGGCTGCCAGCACGTCCTCCAGGGTCTTCAGCAGCTTCTTCGTCTCGGGCCGCTTCTTCCTGAGTTGGCCCAGGACGAGGTCGAAGTCCAGCGGCTTGACCTTGCCGAAGATGGACAGTCCGGCCTCGACTGCCGCCTGCGCCTCTTTGCTCTGGGGGTCTTCGTGTGCCTTCTTCAGCCGGGCCACGACCATCTCGCGCACCAACTCCACGGTGATGCGGCCGGCCGCTCCGAGGTTGAACAGCAGCTTGGCCGCGTCGCCTTCGGACAGCCCGCAGAACTGGGCGCTGTCGAGCATGATGCTCCAGGTTCCCTCGTCGCAGGTGCGCCCATACAGGAGGGTCTGGAGGTCTTTGTTCGTCCCTTCCTCGGGTACGCCGTTGAGGGTGATGGCGAGCGTCTGGTCCGCTGCCTTGGGCATCTCGCCCTTGACGCTGCGGGTCACGGTCATGCCGTCGTCGAACTCCCCGGCCACGGCTGCCGTGTCCGTGCCGTATGTCGGGATGGGCCGGAGTGCCTTGCCGGTGCGGTCGGTCAGTCCGGGGGCCTGGCCCCGGATGAGAAACGACACCGCTTCCATGAGTGTCGTCTTGCCGACTCCACCCGCCCCCATGAACTGACTGACGTGATTCGGGACAACTTCCTGCGTCCCCAGTGCTCCCCAGTTGGTGAGCGTTATCTTGGCTATGCGTGCGATGGCTTCCTCCTTGGTTACTGTTTCTTCGCTTTCCCGATGACCAGCGTGGTGTGCGACGTGACCCGGGCCGCGCCGTACTGTATCAGTTCATCGAGGATATCCTGATTATGCAGCCCGTCCAGCTTCAGCCGGAGGGCGAGTTCTTCATTGGTGTAGCCTTTGGCCAGCAGCCACTCCAGCCCCTTCAGCCGGTCGAAGTGGTAGTCCGTGTCCTTGACCAGTTCGTGTGATGCCGTCTTGCCGCCGGCGGTGACTGCTTTGACCCGCCCGGCTGTCCGCTGCTTGAACGCTGCCTTCTCGGCCCGCTGGAGGGCGTCCCGGTACACGATGCGTTCCAGCATCTCCTCGTCGGAGGTCTCGTCGGTCACGGGGAGTTCGAGCCGCTTGCGGTACGGGCAGACGAACACCAGGGGGCATATCATCCCGTAGGCGTAGCAGGCATCGCCAGGCTCGGCGGGAAACACGCCCTCGGGGTCCTTGCCGGTCTTGACCGCTGCGAACCCGGCGTGTATCTGGCGGGCCACATGCAGGACCCACTTCCGGGCGCGGGGAACATCGGGGAGCAGGTCGCGTTCTTGTGTCTGGTGATCCTTGGCCACGAAGTCGAAGGCCCCGTTGACTTTTTTCAACTCGGGGTGTTTATGCAGCAGGGCGTCGGCGTAGATCGGTAGCTGGTTGCCCCGTTCTAGCTCGGCGGTCTTCGGGACCCGGGGGGAGGTCTTGTAGTCCACGATGACAGCTTCCCCGGTGGTCAGGTCGTAGCGGCAGAAGTCAATCTTGGCGACCATTGCGACTCTGACGTGTTCGTCGGATACGATCCACCAGATGACGGTCTCGGTTTCGGTGATGACGTCGGGGTCGTCGACCGCGAACCCGTGATGGCTCGACAGGAACTCGGCGACTATCTTGGAGGATTCGGCGGTCACTTCGGGGGAGGCGCGTTCATCGACCACGCAGTCCCCGAAGATGCCCCATGCTTCGTCGGGGTCGATGCCGTCCACGTTGCGCTTGATGCAGACCTTGGCGACCTGGTTGGCCGTGGCGTGGACTACCCGGCCCCGGACCATCGGGACGCTGGTTACGCCGGGGACGCGGTTCTCTTTGTCGGGGCGGTACTTGTTCCAGAACAGGTGCGGGCACCGTCCGTGCTGCAGCATCCTGGAGTACGACCCCTTCACGTCGTAGTCGGACTTGGGGAAGGGGCACTTGAGGGGGGAGTTCACGACCTAGACCCCGCTATTTCCAGCCCTTCGGGGTCGCTCTGCGCCTCCATCAGCTTCCGTGCGGTTTCCTCGAACACCGCGCACCACAGTTCCTTGCTCATACCTCCGCCGTGCCTATGCTCACGCGCCGGGGGGGCTGCGCGGGCACCGCTTCCTTCTTCTCGACCTTGGCGTCCGCAGGCTTCCCGGGCTTGTGCTCGACCGCTGTCCGGCCGGTGCCGAGTCCGGGCTTGGCCGGCTGCTCTGCATCGGGGGCTGCGGGGGTGTCGATGAGTTCCGCCGCGGACTCGGATTCTTCCTCAAGGTACATCCCTGAGAGTGCGGCCGGGAAGCAGAGCCGGAACGCTTGCCCGATGCACGTCTTCATCGTCATGAACTGCTTGCGGTTCTGCCACATCGGCCCCTTGCCCACGATTTCCGCCACCAGGACGGTGTACTCAAACGGATGATCGGGCCAGTCCTTGCGCCAGATTGTGACCTTGTAGGCGTACAGGGCCTTGGTCTTCTCGTCCAGGATGGGCTCGGGTTTCCACCCGGACAGCTTCCCGGTGGCGTCGGCGCGTGCCAGGAACACGGCGTAGCCGACAACGGGCTTGGCTGCTGTGATCCACTGCGGGGACTGCCCTTGCCGGGCGATGTTGGACCTGCGGGGCACCAGTATGATTTCATTCAGCGCCGGGTTGAGGCCCATCGCCCGGATCATCTCGGCGAACAGCAGCATCTCAGCGTCGGACGCCGTGTAGCCTTGCTTGGGGAAGGTTCCGTACAGTTCCCGCAGGGCCGCCATGCCGTCAATCTGCATATTGCCGTTGTCGTCCTTGTAGACGACGGGCTTGTTTGAGAGTCCCGGCTTAGCCGGAGTCTGCGCGTTCGGAGGGCTCATGTCCTATAGTGCTCCTTGCTTTCTTCAGTCGTGCGGCTGCTTGCCGCTGTGAGACGTAGTTTTCTGCGCTCGGCAGGTGCCGGGGCAAAGTCATTGTGACCAACTCGGTCAGGTCCGGGGTTTTGCCGGTCGCGGCCTTCAGCACGGCGAGGGCGTAGACTAGCCATTCCGGGGGGATGGACGCCCGGCCGCAGGCGACTCGGGCGAGGTAGTGCTGGCAGGTGCCTAGTCGCGTAGCGAGGTCGGCCTGGGTGAACGCCTGCCGTCCATCGACCCGCACGGCGCGGAGCGCCTTGAACAGTTTGCGGGCGTCCAGCATCCATCTCGAAGCCATAGGCCCGGATAGTAACACAAGACGTGCCAGATGTCAACCCCTCAAGACGCGGGGCGGGCACCGGCCGCGGTCGGATTCTCCCGCCCCTTTCCTTCATCTCAGTCCTTCGCGGGGGCCTCGGAGCCCGCCGGTTCCCGGTTCAGTTTGGCAATCAGGGCGTCGGCAAAGGAAACTACGCTCATAGCCCATACGCCGGGGGGCCTCTCGCTCCCGTTGCTGTAGCTGTGCGGATACCCTGTTGCCACGGCTGCGGCCATTCGCTGCCGGATGGTCATGCCCGACGCGAGGATGTCGGGGTCGCACCTGGGGGCCTCGGGGTTGGGGTTCGGCTCCATGTCACTTCCTTTCCGGGGGCTTCTGGTAGTCGTACTCCAGCAATTCTACCCATTCGTCCAGCTTGTCGGGTATCTTGCTGGTCCCGCCGAATTGACAGACACCCCGGCGAGAGACGTGCTTGCCTTTCGCCGTGTAGGCTCCTGTGGGGACGTGCTGGCAGATAAGCCTTGCGTGGTGAGGGTGCTCGGTGATGGCGAACAGCGCCCAGTCCAACTTGCTAGCCTCTCGTGTGTAGACTGCGTACATGCTACCTCCTTGGTCGTTTGCTCGGTCGGCGGACTCGTCGGATATTCTTCGGGTGGGTCATGCGGTCCTCCTCGATTGGCGGCGGGTGAGCGGTGCGGCGCTTGGTGCTGACGTAAGTTAGGTCTGTGTTGAATGCACCCGCGCCGGTTGCGGTAGTTGTCGAGCGGCTCACCCGCCAATGGTGTCATTCGGCTACGTCCTCGACCCAGTAGATAGCGGGTCCCGTGACAAGCTCCCCGCTCTTGTGGGTTGGGGATTCGGTCGCTTCGGTATCAAGCTGGTCCAGCAGGGCGTCCGGGTGCGGGTAGTTGTAGCCGAGGCACCGCCCGAACGCTGCGGCCCGGGTGTCGTTGGGGGTGAACGGGCCGGGCACGACGGCGCAGACCTCGCCGGTGGTGCGGTCCTTGCGATACAACGTCAGTCCGGTTGGGGTCATGCCGTTTCCTTCCGTTTCCTTTCGGCTCTTCTCTCGTCCGTAGGCCGTCCCTTGCGGATGCGGCGTTCGGCCTTGTCCCTGCGGATGCGGGCGATGCGCTTGTTCCTGCGGGCCTTCTGGCCCGGGGTTTTCGGGTGGGGGGTTGCGGGGGTGGTTGTGCTCATCGGGTGTCCTTTCTGGTCTTGCTCAATGCGGCTTTGTGGTCGGTGTGCTGGCCGGGCCTCACAGTTCAGCCTCCAACATGCTCAACTCGGGCTCGGCTTCGTGGCCTAGCCGGTACGCCTTTACGGTCAACCCTGACCCGTCTGAGTTGGGGGAAATCCAGAGCGATATCTCCCCCACGTTCAACCACACCGGCTTGAGGTCGGTCAGGATGTAGTCGCCCGAGACACCCCGGCGATAGGGGATGATCCGGCCGGGGTCCCCGCTCATGCCCTCTCCTCCCCGGTGGCCTTGGCGATTGCGGTTATGGCCTTGTGATATGTCGGCACCAGGTCAGGCCAGCCGGTCTCCGTGTCGGCTGCGTGGACTACGCCCACGGCCTCAATGTCGGCTACAAACTTCCGGCAGACGGCCAGCAGGTCGGGCACGGCGTTGTACCTCCGGGCAACCACGGCGGCCATGCGTTCGGCGTCTTCTTGGGTCGGTTCGTCGGGGTCGTCCCGCCCGATACAGTCCGAATGCCAGACATCCCCGATGACGGTTTTCTTGTCGGCTAAGGTCAGGAGTGACCCGTTGGCTTCGATGTTCTCCGGCAGGCTGTCGGCGGTGTAGGGTCTCATGTCGTCTCCTCCGCCTCTCGGGTCGCGCCGGCCGGAACTCTCAACCAGAATCCGTCCGGGTCTATCCCCATTGTGACTTCTTCTCCGAAACAGTCATGGTCTGGTTTGGTCTCGGTCAAGACCGTGCCCGCTGGCACCGGCCCCCGGGCAAAGGGCTGCCCGGTCTTGCCGTGAATCCAGAGGCCCCGGCAAGGGCGCGTTGTGCGTCGTGTCATGTCGTGCTCCTCTCGGTCGGGGTTGTGTGGACGGTCAACCCGTCCGCTCTGCGGTAGGCCAGCGTGACCCCGTGCTTGACGGCGTATGCCCTTGCGTCCTCGTAACGGGTGAACACCCGCCCGCCTGCGGCGAATTGGTCAAGCCGTGCTCGGAGTCGTGCGCGTGTCACAGCCAGCCCCCCGGCTTCCGCTTGCCGTCCAGTATGGCGGCGGCGGTTCGGGGGATGCTCGCCACCATTGGCTCATCGGCCTTCCGGGGTCCGACCATGCGACGGAGGGCGGTAGCTGCTGCGCGGTCAGTCTTGGCTTCTCGGCACACTTGGGCACAACCGCGGTACATCGACCCGAACAGTGACGGCGGCGGTGCGCTGTTGGCCTCTGCCCGGTCAAGGCTCTCGGCTAGTTCAATGCGTGTCATTCTCTGTTACTCCTCCATGTTCGCGGTCAGTTCGGTCGGCAGGTGCTTGGCCGTCCACTTGGTCAGCCAGTCCCGGGCATCCTCCAGCGCGGCAAATCCCGAACGGTACACTTGGCCGTAGGGGTCACGGCACCCGGGGACAGGTTCCCCCCAGTAACAACCCTTCCTGAGTTCGGGTAAGTCTTTCAGGATTGTCGGGCTGTCATATCGGGCCGGGAACATGGCGCTCAATACGATTCGTCCGTTCCTCGCCTTCCGTGCGCTGATGCCGATACAGTCTAGTCCGCCCTCGGGGGTGCGGAAGTCAATAAAGGCCCCGGCGTCTCGCCCGCTGGAATTGCCCCGCTTGGTAATTGCCCACCTGGGGAACGGGAATGCGGCGGCCAGAAGAACGGCGGCCCGGTCGGCCAGTGCGGAACATTCCGCATTTTGCCCGTAACCGGACCCGTAAAGCTGGCCGGTCGGCATCCCGTTGACCCGGACGGCCTCGCCGTGGCTGGTGCGGATTCTCTCGCTGGTGGGTGTGCTCATGGTCTTATCCTCTCAATCAGTCGGGCCCGGCGCGTGTGATGCTTGCCCCGCTCTCGCGGTAGTCGCGCCCGGCCCTTGGTGGTCATGGTGTCAGGCGGTCGGGTTGTCCCGGGCTTCTCCGCACGGCTCGCAGTAGATAGCCCGCTCGGTCTTGACGTAAAGGGCGCGGGTGCCCTTCTCAATGGGCTGTCCGCAGTCCTCGCACTTCCCGGCGTATTTGGTCCACAGCCAGCGGCCATCGGTCAACCGTGCCTGGGCCTGGTCCAGCCCGGCTAGTCTCTGCTGATATCGCCGGAGGTTGCCGCCCATGTTGGTCAACTTGTAGCCCGGATATCCTCCGTGTGTTGGTCGCTGGTGGGTTGGCACCCGCTCAATCTCTCGGGTCTCTCGTTCGGTCAGTCCGGGTGGGTCCATCTTGGCGAGTGCTGCCGCCAGCTTCACCGGGTCGCCCTTGGCGGTACGGTGTGCGCGGTTGATGGCCTTGATCCGGTCGCGTCGGGCCTCCAGTTCGGCAATCTTGGCGCGTAGCTTGTTCCCTGCGTCGGGGTCGTCGGTGTGTATGCTGGTGTCGTCCTCCACGGCTGCGGCGCGTCGTGCCCAGTGCTCGGCCTTGTCGTTCTCGTCTATGCTGCGCTGCGTGTTGCGGTGGCACCGTTCAATATCGCGGCGGTGCCGGCGCTCGGAGTGGTGGCCGACGATGATTGGCTGACCTAGTGGGATGCTGTCAACTATCCGGTGCGCTGTCCGGTATGCCGTCGCGCTCCGTGCCTGGGCGTTGGCGGCGTATCCCTCGAATCTGTCAACCTTGGCCTGTTTCCGCTCGGCGTACTCCTCCCGGGCGCGTCGTAATTCTTCGGGCGTCTGTGTGTCGCTCATGGCCCTAGACGCTCATATCCCAATGGTCACGGCCGGCCGACTGCAACCGGGCGCAACCTAGCCCGCTTAGGTGTACGGTCAACCCGTAATGTCGGGCGGTTGCTGCCATACTGGTGGCGAGTCGGTCCCGGCGCTGCTCGGCCCGGGCGATTTGCGCTTTCCGGGCGTCGCGCGTGCGCCGGTCGTCCCCGCCGTTGGCTATCATTACCGCTGCGCTGCTTAGGCGGCGACTCAGGGCGATGAGTTCCAGGGCATCCCGGGCGGTCGCGGTCGGGTTGCCGTGGTCAAGCTCAATCAGGCGGGCCGTGATGGTCGCGGCGTGTCGTTCTGCTGCTGTTCCGTGCATGGTTTCAATCCTCCTCGGTCTGTGCGTGTCTCACTGCTTGATACCAGTCCCCGACGGCACCTGCCGGCGGGTCAACCCTCACGACTGAATAGTTGCGGTCGGGGTGCTCGACCTTCGACCGTTCGGCGTCCCTCTGCGCTGACTTCCTGCCGAGTCTCGGGGGGCCGCGCCAGTCCGTAGGCTTGGGGGCTGTCATGCTGTCGCGGCTCCCTCGGGCGTCAATTCCCGCTGGTAGGGGCTGCCGGTGCCAAACGCTACATTGGCCCGGCGGATTTCGTGGCCGCGCTCGTGGACTTGGACATAGCAACACCAGGCCCCGGTAGGTCGGCGGGTTTCCTTGTCTGTGCTCGGATTGTAGCTGATAGCCAGCCGGGTCTGCCCGTTTTCCTGCTCAAGCAACCCCGTCAACCGGGACAGCACCGAGTCAATGAAGTCTCGGCTGCCGGTGATCCGAACCCCGTCTTGGTCGTAGGTGCTGCCCTTGTGCTTATAGGGCACCACTGCGGGCCTGACTGGCTGGCCCGGAGTCAAGCCGGCCCATCTTTGCAGGGCCTCACCTTTTGTCAGTCCGCCGGATTTCGTCATGGTCTCAACCTCCTAGCAGGCGGCCCGGCAACCCTGCCGGGCGTCGCGGTCGGTGAATCTGTCCAGCGTGGCCCGGGCGTCAGTCCCCCGGGCGGCTCTCAGTTCGGTCAGGCTCGGGCCTGCCTCGCCCGCGGGCGGTCGGCGCTGCTTCAGCAGGGCGTGGCGCTGGTGCGCGTCCAGTTTGCTGCTTCGGTCAGGGAATCGGGCGGCGGTGGTTCTGCTCATGGTATCAACCTCTCTGCGCGGGTTCGGGGTGTTCGGGCAGGCTCGGGTCCGGCTGGTCGTTCGCCCGGGCGTATCCGGTCGCGTGAATCCTCAAAACGTCCAAGTTCGTGGCTGTCGGGTTGCGCACGGCTCGTATTGCTGCCGTGTAGAGTCCTTGCGCTGACGATATGCCGATTGGGTCAGTGCGTGGGTTTACGGGCATATCTTGACGCGATCGTAAGGCTGCGGCCTGTCGGTCGCAACTCGCAAGGTAGGCCGTAGCCGTCCCGCTGTCAGTCCCGGGTTTGTGGTCGGGTGCGTTGCTCATGTTCTCTGTTCTCCTATCCTCGGGCGGTGATGGTGAAGCAGTGCGCTGCGCCTTCGACATAGTAGAAGCTGGCCGGCTCTGGGTCGCGGGCTGCAATCCTCCAATGTCCGGGCTTCACCGTGTACCTTGTCGGGCACCAGTAGACGCGGGTCACAATCAACCGTTGCTGCTCGTAGTTGATAGCGTCGCCTACTGAGACCGGCGGGCGTGGTGCGTTGTGTGCTGCTGCGTGGTCGGCGTCCCTCTGTGCCAGGGTCGTGCCGTCTGCGGGCCAAGTGACTAGCTTCACGTCCTCGGCTCCTCGTTCAGTGGCGTCGTGTAAAGGTATCCTCTGCCGTGCATCGGGCAGGGTGTCCGGTCGGACTGGCGCACAAACCCGAACCTGTCCGGGCGAGCGTGGGGGTTTAGGAGTCGCCCACACTTGGCACAATTCAACCGGGCTATGTGCCGGGGCTGTCGTTTCGGGGTGTTCATGGTCTCAATCCTCACTTGTACCAGTTCGGCCCGGCTACGCTGTCGGTCATGCTCAGGTGGTCGCCGGCGTCCAGTCTGACGCGGGGGCTGCCGTCCGCGTTCATGGCGTACACGACGCGCGGGCGCTTCATGTCGTGCTTGTCGCGGAGATTGGACAATACCCGCTCGGCGTCGTCGCCTTCATGGATTGCCAGGGCAAACAAGGACCGACCCGGCGGCGTGTAGCTTATCCTCGTCCCGGTCAACCTCGCTGTATGTCCACCAGCCCCGGCCCTGGTCGTCTCGGCGTCCGTCAAACAAGCACAGTTCCCCGGACCCGCAACCGCCGTCAATGGTGTCGCGGACGTGCTGCCAACTTACGTCGTCCATCTTGAACCCGGCGTCGAAGATATCGAGCCGGAGAATGGTCAACGGCCCTGCTGTCTGTTTCTCTTTGCTCATGTCGTGCTCTCCTTCCGGGCAACCTTGCGAAGTTCGGCAAGGTAGCGTTTGCAGTCTCTTTGTGCCCGGACGTAGATATCGGCGGCGGTCAGGTCACAGACGGACGCGGCTAGTCTGTTGGTGTCCATGCCGGCCAAGTCTTTGCCGTGGTGCTGGTGCAACAGGACAACCCGCAAGGCAGTGTAGGCTACACTGTAGGCTGCTTGGTCTGCCTCGCTTGTGCCCCATGATGCCTTGTCCAGTTCGTTGACGGCCCGGCCGATGTGTTTCAAGTCTGTCATGTTCTGTTACTCCTTTTCCTCTGCCAGTCTGCGGATGATGTGTCTGCGGATTTCCGGGGGCAGGTTCGGCCACTTGATTTCCTTGCCCAGATGCGGGCCTAACCTGCATGTTCCCCACTGGCTGAATCCTTGCGGGCTGTCGGGGTTGTCCGACAAACTCAGGCAGGCGTACCCGGTGCTTGTGTTCGGGTAGTCAGTCGGGACGGTATATCGGTCAAACGTCTCGCCGTTGTTGTCGTAGACGGCGTGGACGTGTCGGGGTTTGCGGTCTGTCATGCCGTCGGCTCCTCTGCGGCGTCCTTCACCTGTTCGGCCAGTTCCTTGACGGCGTATTCACTGCCGAAGAATCCCCAACAGTCAAAACCCTCGCCGTCAATCTTCTCTCCGTCCTTGTCGTATACTTCGACAATGACACCCCAAACGTCCCCGGATAGCGCCTGGTTGTATTGCTCAATGACGCCCGCGGCGTACTCTCTCGCAACCTTCACCGGGTCCATGTTCTCCGCCTTCGCTCGGCCTTCGATGTTCTCCCGGGCGCAGTCACACGGAATCCAGACACCGGCCAGCCGGGACGTATCCCACGGACAGGAAAACGGATAGCCGGTACTGCTGCCTTGCACTTGCCACAGTTCCCCGCCGTGCCGGAAGCAGTCCAGCGGGACGGCGTAGGGGTCGGGCGTCATGTCCGGGTCCGGGTCGCCGTTGTCGTCGATGCCCAGCGCTGCCTTCATCCGCTCGCGGCCGGCCTGATTGTGGTCTAGGTGGCTGGCGATTTCCCCGTTGCCGTCCTCGTCGCCGAAGATATCTTGCTCGCCCTCGTCTTGCACCAAGTAGCCGATAACCGTCCGGCCGTCCTTGCCGGGCTTGACTGTCAGGGTATCGTTTTCCGGCTCGTGGTAGGTCTCAAACTCTCGGCCGTCGTCGGTTGTGACGGTATAGCGCACCGTCCGGGCAACTTTCACTGTGCTCATGGTGTCAATCCTCCTCTGCGGTCAGGCGGTCAAGGCTGCCCGCATTCGGTCATGCCTTGCGGTCAGGCTGGCAATCTCGGTTTCCATAACCTCCAGCGCTACGCGGGCGTCGTTCATCACGTCGCGTCGGTGCAGTGCTTCCTTGTGGTTGCGGCTCATGTAAAGGTCAGCGGCGATGTAGTCCCCGAACAGCGTCAGAGCTAGGTCAATCCGTGCTGCCGGGGTGTTGGGCTGCTTGCTGTCAGACCCGGACGTATCGGTCTTGGGTTCGGGCATGGTCGAGCCTCCTAGTGGATATCGCGGGGGTCTACGCCGGCGGCCACTGTCGCGCGGCCCATCGGGGTCAACCGGGTTGCCGTCCATCCGCATTCGGGGCAGGTGTCGTAGTAGCTCTGGTCGCCACGTTCGCGGGTCTCGCGCTGTCCGCCGCACCGGGGGCAGGTACCACAGTCGGCACACTTCCCGGAGCAGGCCGGCGAGTAATCAGGACAGTTGGTGTAGGGCATGCTGCATCATCCTTCCGGCTGGCGCCGGGGTTGATGGCCCGGCATTGCTGCCGGGTCTGCTAGTGGGTCTCGGGCTGCTCATGTATGGTCATTATAGCACGTTCCGTTCAACTTGTCAAGCCTTGCCTGCTCCCGCCGTCCGATTCAACCCCGGCTGCATCAACCTTGACTGCTATGCTTACTGCTTCTGGTCTCTCTCTCTCGTATTCTCTCCTCGGTCTACTTCTCATGCCTGCGCTTGTGATGTCGTTCGCTCCGGTACGATATGGGCAGGGGCATAGGGCCGGGCGTCGTGCTCGCTCGGTGGCTGTGGCGTGTCGCGTTGGGGATTGCCTGCGCTTGTCGGGCGTGTCGCTTTGTAAGTACCTGCGCCCGCTCTCTTTGCCGGGGTGTCGCGTTTCAATGCTACGTTTCCGGCTCCTCTTCGACTGCTCCGCGCTCTCTGTGGTGGGGGGCCCCTCTCCCCTCCCTCCGCTATCCCGTGTAGATTCGGGCGGTTACGGGCGGGGCTGCGGACGTGGAGTGTTGTAAGTAGATAGGCCGCTCGTTGTGGTGCGGGGATGGCTACCCGGTGAGGCTGTCGCTTTGTAATGCTCCATCGGTAGCTGTGGGGCTGTCCGTACCGGCCCGGGCTGCTGCTGCTCGACTCCCGGGCCCGGCTCCTGGGCTGCTGGCGTGCGCTGCCGTCCCCGCTTCCCGCTCTCATCGCTCCCGGCTCCCCGGCTCCCGTCCCGTCCCGGCCGACCCTACCCCGGGGGGAGGGGTGCAGGAAAATTGAAGGGGTGCATAGGTCCATCACCCTCCTCTCCGATTCCTGGCA
>Ga0307928_10000283_pt1 | contig 37489 bp, 30 predicted proteins | sample AceLakmetagen232_FD_201815 | JGI IMG/M metagenome (GOLD analysis project Ga0307928, IMG submission 201815) | Saline water microbial communities from Ace Lake, Antarctica - #232 | ecosystem: Environmental > Aquatic > Non-marine Saline and Alkaline > Saline | place: Antarctica: Ace Lake... | reverse complement strand
GCAGGCCCGTTCTAATGAGTGGCAGACCGCCTACGGCTGGGGCGACCACGGCACCAATGGCTACCTGACGAGCTACGACCACACGACCTTGAGCAACGACTTGATGTCAGCCATGGAGCTCTACGACCAGGCGTTGAGCAACAACCTGGTTACCCTAATGGATGCCAAGACCAACACTGTGTTTGGCGCCGCCACTAATGCCGCCGCCGCCTATGCCGATAGCGTTGCCGGAACGACCTACAGTGGCAGGACAAATATCACTGTCGATGGCACCGACATCGACCTCGACGGTCCTGCCGTTGCATCGTTGGCAAACGCCGAAACCGCGTATGCTTGGGGCGACCACGCCAGCGCAGGGTACGCCACTGGGACGCCTGTTTACGTAGAGACCGACCCCATCTGGACGAACGCCTACGCCCAGGGACTGAACCTTGGCAGCATGACCAATGCGCCTGCATCATGGACGGCGGCCAACTCGTACACGTCCAGCGTCACAGCCAACGCCTCAGATATCGACACACTGGAAGGCGGCACAAACGCCCTCGATACCGTCGTAACTGCTATGCAGGCCCGTTCTAATGAGTGGCAGACCGCCTACGGCTGGGGCGACCACGGCACCAATGGCTACCTGACGAGCTACGACCACACGACCTTGAGCAACGACTTGATGTCAGCCATGGAGCTCTACGACGTGACTCTCAGCAACAATTTGGTGGCAGTCATGGCTGACCTCGATACTGGCTCCCAGACCCCGGCCACAAGCGACTGGGATATGGCTGGCTATTCGTTAAACCAAGCATCCAACATAAATACTATCGGTTCACTGCACGTCGGCGCGTCAGACATAAAGTCTATGCCCCCTGCGTTCTTTGGGACCCGGTTAGAGGCGTATGTAACGGCGGAGGACCACAACGTAGACCTAGCTATACTTTCCAACAATGGTGACTGGCGGATGCTCTGGATGATGGACACCAATAACTGGACGGGGTGGGCACTTGGGGCCGCCCCCGAGGGCTACCACGGATACAAGCTTAATCTCTGGTCGTTTACCGGCACCAACGATAGTCAAGTGATGCGTCTGCAAATGGATCCCTATACCGGGGATACGGATATGGGAGGTAACACCTGGACCAATGGCATCTTTAAAGGCACCAATGGAGCCACCATCAGCGAGTTTTCGGTAGATGGCACCCTTGCAGGCAACAGCGACACAGCCGCACCGACAGAGAAAGCGGTCAAGAAATACGTGGACGATAATGCAGGCGGCATCTCCAATTACTTGCCGCTGGCTGGCGGGACGATGACGGGCGACCTCGATATCGGAACAAACAAGCTCACAGCAGCATCAGGCAGCAACTACAAGATCGACGTCGAGAACGCCGAACTGGAGAACAGTTCTGATGCTACGCTGGACTGGTTGAATTTTATTCTGAAGGGGGGCGCTGCGTGGACGATGCCGTACGACGCCTACAGCGACGACTGCCTTATGCGGCGAATCTATGCTGACAACAGGTACCAGCCCACGAACGCCAACCTCACAACAGTATCATCCCCCGGCAACTGGAAGGTGCTCTATACTGACGGCAGCGGGGACGTGACGGCATTGGCGCTGCCAGTGGCAGACAAGGTGCTGACGGGCAATGGAGTGGCAGCAGCGCCAACGTGGGAAGATGCATCAGGCGGCGGAACCATCGGCTACGACACAATCGCTACAAATGTCTATGCATCTACCGTGACGCTCTCGCTCGATGATGGTGCATGGCATCAGGTGTCTTGCACCAGCGCGGTTGCGATCACCATGAGCGATTGGCCCACTGGAACAGGGACGGGTTGCTGGGCGCGGGTGACGCTTGCACCGGGAACCAACGTGCCGACATGGAGCACGACAACCATCTGGCCTGATGGTCCTGCGATCCCGCCTTGTGCCGTGCTGTTGGAGTATGACGCATTTATCACAAATGTATGGAGGGGATTTTTACAGTGAGTGCGCGAATATTCATAGCATTGATTCTCGCGGCCTCTATATGCCGAGCTGACCTGCATTCATTTTCTCAAGCAAAACAGGCAGCGCGTGATGGGGTGGTTCGGTTTACCTATGACGCTGTGGTGAGCATTGATCCCGTCATCACCAGCACGCTCGGTGATACCGAGTTCCGGTGGACGAAACCGAATGGCGACACGTTCTACGGCAAGGCTCCGAGCGGTACGAACTGGACGGAGACGGGAACATACGTGCTGTGGTGTTCCGATTGGTCGAAGTTGTCACAATTAGATCATAGTAGCGATGCTGGATTGATTGCATTTGATGCTGGCTATCGACATTTAAGGCCGCTTACATCGCTGAGCAAATTGCGCCTGTACTCCACCGACGTATCTGGCGATATAAGCGGGTGGACGTTACCGTCGTCACTGGGCCAATTGCGCCTGTACTACACCGACGTATCTGGCGATATAAGCGGGTGGACGTTACCGTCGTCGCTGAGCCAATTGTACCTGTACTACACCGACGTATCTGGCGATATAAGCGGGTGGACGTTACCGTCGTCACTGGGCCAATTGTCCCTGAACTACACCGACGTATCTGGCGATATAAGCGGGTGGACGTTACCGTCGTCACTGGGCCAATTGTCCCTGAACTCCACCGACGTATCTGGCGATATAAGCGGGTGGACGTTACCGTCGTCGCTGAGCCAATTGTACCTGTACTACACCGACGTATCTGGCGATATAAGCGGGTGGACGTTACCGTCGTCGCTGAGCCAATTGTACCTGTACTCCACCGACGTATCTGGCGATATAAGCGGGTGGACGTTACCGTCGTCGCTGGACAGCATGCGCCTGTACTCCACCGACGTATCTGGCGATATAAGCGGGTGGACGTTACCGTCGTCGCTGGACAGCATGCGCCTGTACTCCACCGACGTTGATTACGACTCATCGAGTGGCTGCCTCACGAATACTCCATCAGGCATTCTTGAGATATCAATGCAGGACTGCACCCTTACGACAAATCAAGTGGACAACATCCTTATAGATTGTGACACAAGCGGGGTGGCGACCAATGGCACCGCCTCAATCACGCTTAACGTAGCAGGAGATAACGCCACACCATCGGCAACAGGTTTAACCGCCTATACCAACCTCTTAGCAAACGGATGGACCGTTACCAGGAATTGAGGACGGCATGAAAAAACTATACCACATCATCGCCGCTGTATTGCTCGCAGGCGTAATCATTGTACACGCCGAACCCGTTGTGTCAACCGAGACATGGCAACATAAGGGCAAGACGTTCAAGGTTGAGAAATCAGACCGCAATACCTCATGGCGCTACGTCCACAACGGTACACGACTTCTTGCTGGCCCATTTTACAGCAGTGGCGAAACCGCGACACGCAATAAACTTGTCGCCACAAGGACGTGGGAGAAATGCAAGAAGAAGCTGAAACTAGACAACCCGAAACTCGTCATCACGACCGAGCAGAGGGAAGAGATTGACAGGATTGACAGCGAGCAGAAAGGCAACCTATGAGGACGGTAGCAATATTCATTGCCGCTTTGCTTCTGATGGGATGCGAACTGTGGCCCCGACCGACCGAGTTCACCGCATACGGAAAGACTGATCTGGTCGCCGTAGCCGAGCAGGTAGAGCCACAACTAGAGGCAGCATTTGACACTCGCCTGCCCTACAGTGTCAGCTTTGAGTACGGCCAATGGTCGGAGATTCGCGGACTGGACATCACCATCATGGGAAAGGATGGACTGTTTGTTCCGCACTCCAACTCGCCACTGGGATTCCGGTACAAGGCCTTGAGGAAGAAGCTCGCGGCCGCGCCCGGGATCTGGTCTGACGATCCTGTCCTCGTTGCCGAGTGGGAAGAGTACTGGACAGCACTACGGGCTGGGCTCGATCGCAGGAATAGAATGTGGCGTCGTAGAAGGTAACAAGGGTAACGATTATGTCAGGCATTAGGCTTACCAAGTTCAACGGCATTCGTCCGAGAGTGGCCCCCAAGTTGCTTGAGGAGCAGATGGGGCAGACTGCCGAGAACACGCGCCTTGTGTCTGGGCGCCTGGAGTGCATCAAGAAGCCCAAGACCGAGGCGACCATCGCCGCAAGCCAGAACTCTCTGTATCGCTGGTACCGCAATTCGAGTAGCGAATGGCTCACGTGGGCCTCTGCGGGGATCGACGTTGTCCGCGGCCCGATAGCAGATGACCAGTACGAACGCATCTACTACACCGGCGACGGGACAGCCGGTGCCGAGCCGCTGAAGGTCACGGGATGGGACGGATCGAAAGAAACCCGCAATGTGTCCATGTCCATACCGAGCGCGCCGACGGTGGCGAAGTCGTTTCTCTTTGATGTACTGAATCAACTCAAACTGAGAGCGAAAACCTCTTATTACATAGCCGGTGTGGGCCTTTATGACAATGACTCTGGTGAATCAGACGATGCTGAACTGTTGACGTTTGCACGGAATAGTGATGATTCATTTATTGTGCGGTTCAAGTTTCCAGCCGCATCTTATGCCTCCGTCTCAATAGCCTCATCGCCTGCTGCGGCGTGGGGAGCTAATGTGTCATTCTGTCTGGGTTGCAAGGCCGATGGTTCCGCTTGGAGCTGGCAACTCGGCTTCACGGCCGGCACTCCAGATGTGTATGTATACGGAAGTCTTGTTGATAAGACCTTTTCATTGTCGGACGATGGCGAAGAATACGGGACATTGGCCGTAAAGAGTGTTGGAATATCAAATCGTTCCGTAGACTACAATATGATCAATGCCACAAGCGTTGACTGGATCACTCCACATATCTCCGAATATGAAGTGGCTCTTACATGTAAAATCGACTATTCCGCTGCATTCCTGTCAACAAAATATATGTACTACGTTCAGTCATTTGTCGATGACTGGGAACAAGAAGGTCCCGTGAGCGACATTTCTGGCCTAGTGACGAGGAATCCTGGCGAAAAGATCACGATCACTCTTCCTGGCGCAACGCCAGGAGGCGTCAACATTGAAAAAAGGAGGATCTATCGCTCTGCCGCAGGAACTTCCACGGACAATTTCTATTTCCTTGCCGAGGTCGACGAGTCTACAGGAACGTATGTAGACGCACTGACGGACTCCGCGTTAAGCGAAGCGATGCCAGACTTCAAGAACCCCGAAGTTGGAATGTCAGGCCTTATCGTGATGCCCGGTGGATGGTGCGCCGCGTTCAAGGACAAGACCATGTACTGCTCGGAGCCGTTCCTTCCGTTCTCCTGGCCGAGCGAGTACGAGCTGACCTTCGAGTACGACATCGTTGCTCTCGCCCCAAGCGGAAACGATATCATCGTTATGACGACGGGCAACCCCTACCTCGTGGGCGGCTCTCATCCTGAGCTACTCACTCAGACCAGACTCATGCTCAATCAGTCGTGCATCAGCAAGCGCGGAGTGTGCCAGGTCGGGCGAGTGGTGGTATATCCCTCTCCTGATGGCCTCGTCGTTGTGCAGGGATCTCGGGCAGACGTCGCAACGAAGCCGTTCTACTCGAAAGAGGACTGGGAGGCACTGACGCCAACCAGCTTGGTTGCCGAGGTCTACGACAAGCGGTACCACGGCTGGGCGAGTGGTGGCTCGATCATCTTTGACTTCGACGAGAAGCGCGCAGCGGTCACGACAACGACCGAAACAGCACTGGGCGTGTTCAACGACTTGCAGACAGATGCCCTCTTCTACACCCAGGGCACGAGCATCAAGGAATGGGATGCCGGCACGGACAATCTCGCAATGACATGGCGCGGCAAGGAGTTCCTGTTCCCTCGCCCGTTCGCCCCCCGCGTGTGCCGGATACTGTCGGACTCGTACCCTGCCGATGACTCCGGAGAGGAGCTCACGCTCAAGCTGTATGCCGAGGGAGTGCTCGTAGCCACGCGGGAAGTGTTCTCTGGCGATGCCTTCTTGCTCCCGAAGCTGAGACCGGAGCGCGTGTGGTCTTTCTCTGTGACCGCCTATGACTCCATCGACGAGGTCGCCCTTGTCACGGCCATGGAGGAATTGCGCTAATGGCTGTTGATCCAATCAAACTGGTACGCAGCATCCCGCCGTCGATCGACGTAAGGGATCCGGAGGCCCAACGGGTACTTTCGGCACTCACCGAGGCGATCCGGTACCTGGTTACGTCTGGCACGTTCACGAAACCGGCTGCCGTTCAGAATCCGGTAACGATCGAGGGCACCGATCCCATTGCCGTTGACAGCCTTCCCAATTCCCTGTTCCGGATATCATTCACCGGGAGTCTGAGTGGCGGCGGTGGGCAAGTCTACCTTGGCGGGAAGTCGATCGAGCTCCACGGAATCACCTTTGAGCTGGACGGTGACGAGTCGTCTCCCGGCAACGACAAGCTCTATGGAACGAACGGGTCCGGCACAAAGGAGTGGGTAGCCATTCCCGTTGTCGAAGCCGCGAGTCCCGGGGCGTCCGTCACAACGCTTGGCGCAGGTTCAGAGGGCTCTGAGACCGCAGCTACGGACACGTGGACAGCCGGGGGCGCGAACGGCCTAGCAGAGTGGTACGTGTCGAGAGTTGTTTACGCTTACGACGGCAACAAGATCCTCTACGCGATGTTGAGGATGAGGACGTACGACAACACCGGGAAACTCTATTCGGTATCGGCAGAAACCCGCGTCTCAGTGGACGTCTCAGTTGCGGAATCATAATGGCAGACGGCAATCTAGTTCACAGCTCGGGAGGTCACTTGGTCCACGCGACCGGGGGGCACCTTGTGTATAAGAATACTGTCGACGGATCTATAACCGTCACGATTACTGGGTCTGTTACGGCTGGCGGGGCGTCGTTTTCCCCTGGAACTGTTGTTATTCCACCAACAGATCCGGCTGACCCCGTAGACTACCACTATACCGACGACTATGGTGGGGTGTATCGGAGCATCGACGTGAACGATATGGGCGGGTACTACCGATGCTGGATCAACATAGCGAACACATGGCCCGACAATGCTAACTCCGTCTGGACCAACGCAACGAAAACTGGATCGTACTCGTTTTCGTACAATAATGAAAACGGCGACGGATCGGACAATATAACAGCAGTTTCGGTCAGTTAAACTGGAGAAAGTATATGAGCGGAGAAAACCCAACACAGATAGAGCGGCATCGACGCTCTTTCAGCCAGCGCGCGTTTGGACCCCGCGGAGGAAGCGCGGCCCCAGCAGCCGGAAGCGGATCACAGGGCCGGTCTCAGCGTCTACTGGGCAGTACGTCCCGTGACGCTGGATCAATGCGGGGCCTGGCCGGGACACTGGCAACCGGCTACCGACAGAACTTCCTTCCTCTTCAGAACAAACTGGCGTCGACCGCGGAGCTCGACGGGGAATCCATAGCCGGTCAGGCATCGATCGACGTATCTTCTGCCTTCGATCGCACCCAGGGCGAGATGATGCGCGACCTGAGCCGAATGGGAATCAACCCCAACTCTGGCCGGTTCGCAGGACTCCAGCAGAAATGGGGCAGAGCAAAGGCCGCGGCAACAGCCGGAGCAATGACTCGGGCCAGGCGTGTGACCAAGAGCCAGAACTTCGGTCGCCTTCTCCAGGCGTCACAGGCCGGACTCAGCAATATGCAAGCAGCCGGCGGCATGTACGGGAACGCCGGCAACCTCTCCAGGGGGCTGGCTAACGATTGGGGCGACATCGCCCATGGGGAAGCCTTTCAGGGCGCGCTGGACAAGATTCTGGACAGAATCAATCCGAATACGGCACCGGCACCGCCGGGGGGCGTACCGGCTACGGGCATTTCACCTGCGGCACCTGCGGAGACACCGGCGCCATTAGGAAACTGGGTGCCTAGAGCGGTCCGTATAACTCCGGAAGAGGCAAGAAAGAATAGAGCTGAGGCTCAGGCGCGATTCGATGCCGCCAACTAAGGAAACCCGAATGAAAAGCAGAGCATCAGGCGCAGCGGCAGGGACCATGGCAGGACTGGGAATCGAGAGGAACCGGGAAGCCGACGCGCGATCCGGAGAGTACCTCAAGATCCAGCAGCAGAATCACGCTACGGGACAGGCGCGAGCCGCACGAGAAACGGCTATGGCGGCTCGGGGCGACGAGGGCCTCCCGGGATTCATCTACGGCGCGATCTCTGGCCAGGACCCCACACAGGTCATGTCCCAGTTCAATCAGTACGGCAACATGAAGCTACAGGGCTACAGCCTGAATCCCGACAACTCGATCGCGCTCACCGGCGCGGACGGGCAGCAGGCGACTATTCCCGCGAGCATAGTCCATGGATTCATGCAAAAGTTCCAAGGCATCAACCTCTCGGCCACGGGACTCAGGTCGAAGAAGCCTGACGCGTACGCCGTAGGGCTCGGAGTAGAGGCATTCAAAAGGACCTACAACACTGACGACTTAGAGCCAGGCCAGTGGGCTGCATTAAAGCAAGGTATAGCGAATCAACTTCCGGACGACGAGATAGCCACAGGACTTGACATTCCTCGTATTGAATCTGATGCGACAATGCAGGTCGCGGACATAGACAAGCAGATCAAGAAGCATAACGCCAAAATTGCCAAGGGCGATTATCGTCACTGGGGAAACAAGCGAACCGACATTGTCGCAGACCTGAAGAAACATAAAGCGGTACTCCAGAAAGAAATGGAATCTCCCGTGGGTGTCCGGGACACGCGGCATGGTCTCACAGGTGACCAAGCTCCACCCGAAGACCCGATCAACTCGCAGGGAGAAACGATCTCGGGACTGGCCGGACGTATGCCAATGCCGAAGCAGGACCTCAACGGAGACGGCAAGATAAACGATTTCGACAAGGAGTACGCATTCGCCGTTCGCGTCGTGGATCTCATGAAGAAGTCCCCAGACGCCAAGAGGGCCATGCAGAAGTATTGGGGGCCATCTGCGGCAAGGAAGATGGAAAGATGCGAAGCACTGGCACGCTCCGTACGGAAACGTTTGGGACAGGACGCAGATAAACAAGTAGAGTCGGTTATGTCTCCCCCAGGCCAGGTTGGATTACGTTAGAACGTTCAGGAGCCCCTATGTTCAATGATGAAGACCTGAAGTTTATCGAAAACCTTGAGCAACTTGGCTCAATGACGCAGCAGCTCGACGCCGAGGACGGTACGACCGCAGAACCACCAGCCCCAACGGAACCCCTCCCCTTCTTTCTGGACCCCGAGCTACAGGGGCTCTCCCCTACCCCTGCACCAGTCGAAGAACCGGCTATCCCTGCACCGCCTATCAGCGAAGCAGAGCACGGCGCAGAGTTCCGTGCCGACGAACCGACCAAGAAAGGCCTTGGCGACCACTTCACAGAGGCCTACGGCTCGCCAGAGGGTCGTCAGAGGTTTATGCCGTTCTTCCACTCAGCAGGGGAAGCAATAGAGCTCGTGGACGTTTTGGCAGCTATCAGACGCCAGAAGAAGGGCGGCTACAAAGACACATTCTCCGGACACGACGCCAAGAACAGGGACGAGCGGATCCTCGCCGACTACGAGCAGAAGATTCATCAGGAAGCGGAGCAGCAAAAGGCAAACGGGGCAGAAGCCGACACGTGGGGAGAAGCGTGGTCTCACCTCGGGTACAAGGTTGGCGAGACGGCTTCCAACATGCCGGCATTCGTGATGGAGTTTCTTGCCACGGCTGGAATGTTCCAGTCAGTACGGGTCATTGGGCGTAAAGCAGCAAGAAAAGGGCTCAAGGGCATCGTAAAGAACAAGGCCGCACGGATCGGTGCAGCACGCTTGGCGGGAGCTGCCGCCGGTACCGCCGCGAGAACCTCGATGTTTGCCGTACAAATAACGGCACGTACGGCCAAGGAGATGATCCCCGACTACGACTTCTCCGAGAATGAGGCCGGAGACTTGGCCTTGCTGGTAAACGAGGACTCGGGCAAGAACATCGCCCATGCGTTATCGATCGCCTATGTCGACCAATTCATCGAGAATCTGTCGGAAGTCTCCGGTCCTGCCACGGCGCGCGCGTTCAAGAAGCTACCTGGCGCCAGGAAAGTCGCCGCAGTCAAGCTGGCCCTGGCCAAGCGGTACCTGTCCGGCACGAAGTCCGCAACACTCGCCAAGATGCGTAAACGCCTGGCAAAGGGCGGCTGGAACGGGATGTTTGAGGAATGGGGCGAGGAACGAGTCGGAGACGCCCTCCGCACGCCGGTGGGCCTGCAGACGGTAGAAGGGCTCGTCAAGGGATGGACCGACCCCGAACAGATCGCCACGGAGCTGGGCGCATTTGCCCTCCCGGGAGCGGGACAGATGGCGCTCGCCCAAGCTCAGGGAGTCGTCAATGCCCCCAAACGGAAGCGCGCAGAGAAGGCGTACAAAGGTGCATTCTGGGGCTCAGTCAACAGCCAGAAGGGCGCACCCGACGCAGATGGCGCCTTCCTCGACTCCCTCGAACAGCAATTCGGCCCGAAGTCGTCACTCGAGATCGACAACGAGGCCACGCAGAAGAAGAAGGACCGCGAACGCGATCAGAATGTGCTGGATCCCCCGTCAAATGACGATAGTGACGATTCAGACGGCGGTGCAGCAGTCAAGCTGCCGACGCCCAAACCTTTACCCCCGGCTGACCGGACCACCAAGTCAGACGAAAAATCAGAGCGTGGTCCATCTACGCCAAGTATTGATAAAGAGTCCGACGTCAAGCCGGGGGCAACTCCTTCTGCACGTCCCGAGACAGACCAGAATGCGGACGGAGTCGGCGATAAGGCCAAACCTGCCCCCAAGAAGTCTGTCGTGGCGGGGCAGCCGGTCGCAGCGAACCCCTCAGAGGGTCAGAAAGAGGCAGGGAACTACCCGATGGGCCACGCCAAGGTAGATGGCCTCGATATCTCCATTGAGAATCCTGTCGGTTCTGAGCGCAGTGGCACGGACAAGAACGGCAAGGAGTGGAAGCAGAAGCTCCATTCTGACTACGGGTATTTTCGCGGAAGCGTGGGCTACGACAAGGACCACGTCGACGTGTTCATCAAGCCTGGGTACAAGGGTGGCGGCGGTCCGGTATTCGTGGTGGACCAGGTCGACCCGAAGACGCGGAAGTTCGACGAAGCGAAAGCCATGCTCGGGTATGGCTCTGCCGCTGAAGCGATCGAGGCGTACAACAAGAACTATGAGCCGGGATGGCGCGGTCTGGGCAATCTCACCGAGATGAATCCTGAGACGTTCAAGTCCTGGGTGTTCTCAAAGGACGATGGGCCGGCACAGGGACACATATCGGCGGCGCGACTGTTAAGGCACGACGTTACGGTAGGCGCCAAGCCGGAGACGCCTTCCCCCAAGGCCGACGAGGCGAAGGCGGCATCGAAGCGCCCGACGTCGATCAACGGTCATGGCCGCCGCTTCCACGGTGTAGTCCCTGGCGACGTCATGTCGGGCTCCGGCCAGCATGGCGTTACCTTCGTACGGCGATCCGGCGACAAGGTGTACTGGAAGAACGATGGCGGCGGTACCGGATGGATGTGGGCACGGAACATTGACACTGTGTTCAGCCACAACAAGAAGATCAACCGGGCCGAAGGCGCAGAGAATGAGACGCCGGCGCCGGCAGAGCCCAAGGCCGAGAGCACTCCCGCGCCCAAGCATGACCTCAAGGCCGAGCTGATCGCAATGAGCGACGACGACTTCGACGCTCTGTTCGACGAGGCCGCAGAAGAAGTTCGACAGGCAAAGGCCAATATCGTAGAGAAAGGTGAGGTTTCTGATGACAATGACGAACTACAGCCCGGGGATGGTCAAGCATCTCGCAAAGACGGACCCAGAGACGCTGCTGTACCTCCGAAGAAGAAGCCAGCGACGCCAGCTCAAGAGAAAGCAAGGGCAGCGTTCGTCCGGCGACGCCAAGTAGCCGACCAGGACAAGGCCCTTGCAGCGTTCCGAGAGCGTCATAAGCACATCCGACGCCCCCCGAAGAACGACCCTCTCTACGAGGAGCTCGCCAGCAAAGAGCATGGCGCGATCCCTTATTCGCGTTTCCTCAATGACCCGCGATGGTCTTTCCCAGAAGCGGTATTCGATGCAGCGGTAGAGGCCAACCTTGCGACCTCCGACGAGGACATGTGCGAAGCACTCCGACGCATATTCAGGACCCGACTCAAGACTGTAGGCGAGGTAGAGAATGCGGAAAGCGCACACTGGGATAATGCTCAAGAGGCCGCCGAGGATGAGCCCAGGACGGCTATAGCCCGTGAATTTGCATCCTCGATCGAGGAAGACATACGCCCCCCAGAGGCGCGAATCGAGCGGTACCGCGAAGAGTTCGACAAGGCCCTCGCAGACGCCGGTGTCAACGACGCTGACCTACATCCCGACTCGTGGGAGCCACCAAGCGACGAGGAAATCGAGTTCATCGACAACGCGGAATCCGGCGAGAAGTCCGTCGCAGAGTGGGAAGCAGAACACGGCATCGAGAAGCCGCCTGAGCAAGACGAGATGTTCGGCAAGGGCGCAGTGGGCGACCAGTTTGCGCTGACCGAGGAGCAGGACAACGGTGACGCTCGGAAGTACGACGAGCAGCAGAAGGCTCAGGCGGCCGCAGAGAAGGCCGAACGCGACCAGGGCACAATGGATCTAGACTCGGGACTGTCCGCGTCCGACATCATAAAGGACGCAGCGAAGCTCGGGGTCACGGGCATAGACGAGGCCATGAAGGGCCTGCATGAGCTATTCGGGGGCGGCACGCACATGGGTATGGGCGTCACGTTCGACGAGGAGACCTACGCCGCGGCCAAGCCACATTTCGAGGCAGCCTTCAATAAGTTCCGAGCGGCAGGCAAAAACGCCAAAGAGTATTTCTCGTTCCTGATCGAGAAGTTTGGCGACAGCATCAAGCCCTACCTGAAACGGTTCAAAGAGGAGTTGAGCGGGAAAGTGGTCTCTCCCGAGGCTGCACCTGCACCAGCCGCTTCCGGATCCCCGTCGCTGAAAGCTGCCCAGGAGATCGCGGAGAGCCTGAAGGAGAACGTCGCGATTACAAAGCCGTTCCTCCAGAAGGTGATGGACCGGCAATACGGCGGGACCATGGCCGAGGGCAAGTACACGGTCAAGGACCTGTACGACGCGATGGAGCTGGGCATCAACTTGCACATCAACAGTGAGGAATTTCTCCCGTCGAGTGAAATTGCCGGAGCGTACATGGCGCAAGGGGATCCAGGGTCAGCGGCTGAGATGGCCTCTCACTATGCCGCAATCCTCGATATGCTTCCCACGCAGACCAACCGGACGGACGAACAGGTCAAGCTGCAACAGTTCTCTACGCCTCCGGACTACGCCTATGCGGTCAACTGGGTAGCCAACATTCAACTCAATGATGTGTACCTAGAGCCAAGCGCTGGACTGGGAGGACTGGCCGTATTCGCTAGAGGATACGGGCGCGACATTACAATTATTGCCAACGAGCTCTCAGACCGACGTGCCGACCTCCTCAAGGCATCCGGAATCGCGGATAGGGTGTCTACGCACAATGCGGAGCACCTCAACGCCTTCCTCGATCCTTCGATCCAGAGCGGCAAGATGGAGCGTCCCTCCGTTGTCGTGATGAACCCTCCGTTCTCGAATGCTGCCAATACCGACAAAAAGAGCATGACAGTCGGTACGAAGCACGTAGACGAGGCCCTCGCGGTCCTGAAGCCCGGTGGGCGCCTCGTGGCGATCATTGGGGGCAAGGGCCGGTACGATGACTCCAAGGCCGTAAAAGCGTGGCTGACAGGCCTTCAGCACACCACGAACCTTCGGGCGATCGTGGATGTGGACGGATCAGTCTACGGGAAGTACGGGACCACCTACGGAACCCGCGTTCTCGTGATCGACAAGCCCGGGCCCACGGACGTCTTTGGGCTGAAACAACCCAAAACTGGCACTGTACAAACCGTCACAGAACTCATAGACTTCTTATCGGAGGTTAGAGATGAACGATCCATTGACACTTCAACTGACAGCGATAGCGGTGCGGAACCTGTTGGAGGCGGGGGTGGACAAGCGGGAAATCAACCGGGACCACGCGATTCGGGATCTGGTTATGCTGGGGATCGACCAGGAGGACACGAGCAAGACACCGGACCAGTGGGAGACGCGGCGCCAGGAGATAGTGATGCTGAGCGACCGGGAGATAGTGGAGATTCTCAATCGAGCCCCGAACGGTCCCCCGATGGAGGATCTGAGGATCGGACCCCCGATGAGCGTAGCGACGATGCTCGAAGCGGAAATCGGTCCGATACTCGAATAGCGAGCGAAGTCACGCTCGAAGAGGCTGAGCCGTTAAAGGCCGACGAGTCAACGCTCGACGACAATCGCATCTACGACGACTACGTACCTGCGTACTTCCGAATGACGGGCGCACAGCCGCACCCGACAGCCGTTGTCGAGAGTTCCTCAATGGCGGCAGTCAAGCCTCCCGCAATCAACTACGTGCCCAACCTTCCGCAGTCCGTTGTCATCAATGGCGTCCTGTCTCTCATCCAGCTTGAGGCCATTGCTTACACCGGTCAGTCACACAGCATTATCAATCCCGATGGAACGCGTCGAGGCTTCATCATTGGTGACGGCACGGGAGTCGGTAAAGGCAGAGAGATCGCCGGAATCATCCTCGACAACTGGCGACAGGGTCGGAAAAAGGCGATATGGATCAGCGAGAAAGCCGAACTCGTCAAAGATGCTCGCAGAGATATTGGGGCGGTTGCTGGCGACAAGATGGTCAATGATACATTCGACATGACCAAGGTGAAGGCGAAGACAGGGAAGATCAAGAACCACAAGGGCATTCTGTTCACTACCTATAAGACGTTGGCAAAGCTCAACCGCGGGTTTGACCAAAACGGAGACAGAATACCGCCGCCACCAGAGAACAAGTCACGCATGGACCAGATCATCGACTGGGTGGGCGTGGACTACGACGGAGTCATTGCTTTCGATGAAGCTCATAACGCCGCCAACAACGTGGCCACACAGGGATCCAGAGGGATGAAGCCGCCATCGCAGCAAGCTCTGGCCGTTGTTGACTTACAGAAGGCTCTACCGAAGGCCAGAATCGTCTATGTGACCGCTACCGCTGCAACCGAAGTCTCTAACCTTGGATACCTGGAGAGGATCGGCATGTGGGGGCACGGGACAGCGTTCTCCAGCAAAAGTGAGTTCATTGCCAATGTGTCTCAAGGTGGCGTCAGCACCATGGAGGTCGTAGCGCGAGACCTGAAAGCACTCGGCCTGATGTGCGCCCGTACGTTGAGCTTCGAGGGAGTGACCTTTACACCTCCAGAGGAAACCATCCATAACCTGACTCCGGACCAGAGAGTCCTATACAACAATCTCGCTAGTGCCTGGCAGTTGGTGATGCAGAACATGGACGCAGCCATGGATCACTCAGGACAAGCCCAATCCGGTCGTGCCTACGGTGCAGCGCGCAGCGCGTTCTTTGGAGCGGAGTTACGTTTCTATGAGCAACTGTTGGCATCGCTACAGATGCCGTCTGTGATCGCGTCCATGAAGGAGGACCTCGCCGTCGGCAACTCCATCGTGGTGCAGCTCATCAAGACGAATGAAGCGCCTCTAGAGCGCGAACTCGAACGACTGGCCGGTGAGGAGTCTGTCGAATACGACGACCTCGATCTGACAACAAGGAACATACTGTTGCACTACCTGGACTCATCATTCCCGACCGGGCTCTATGAGGAGAGGCAGAACCCCGACGGAAGCATTAGCGTGGTCGCGGTGATGGGCGACGACGGCCTGCAGCTAGAGGACCCAGAAGCAGTACGCCGCAAGCACGAGCTGATGGACCATGTTGCAGGACTCGCATTTCCAGACAACCCGATCGAGATGATTCTGAATGAGTTTGGCACAGACGAGGTAGCGGAAATCACGGGACGCAAGCAGCGCATTGTGATGAAGGAGAATGACGAAGGGCAAATAGTCCGAACGCTCCAAAAGAGGCGCACAGACAAAGTGAGAGAGGCAGAGGCCAATGACTTCGACGACGGAAAGCGTCGTATTCTCATATTCTCCGACAAGGGCGGGACCGGCAGGAGCTACCATGCCAGCAAGGACATTGCGAACCAGCAACGCCGGTGCCACCACGTAATTCAGGCCGGATGGAGAGCCGATAAGTGCATCCAAGGGTTTGGGCGTACTCATCGTAGTAACCAAGCACTCGCCCCCATTTACAAAATGTGGAGCACCGATATCAACGGGCATAAGCGGTTCATAGCCACGATCGCCAGAAGGCTACAGCAGCTCGGGGCCTTGTCGGCAGGTGAACGCAAGACCGCCGGGAAAGGCATGTTCAGCGAGAAGGACAATGTGGAGAGCTCCTATGGGGCCTCTGCCGTGCGTCGCCTATTCCGCGACTGGTTTGCGGAGCCCGATGGGGTTGGCGGCCTCACCTTCATCGAGATGAACGATAAGCTCGGCTACAAGAACATGATCGATGCGGATACGGGAACACTTAACGAAGACAAAATACCTCCCGTTTCCACATTCCTCAACCGGATTCTCGCACTAGAGGTAGACGAGCAGAACCGTGTGTTCGACGCATTCATGTCTCGCATGAGCAACATGATCGACAACGCAATAGAGCGAGGCAACTACGATCCCGGCCTGCAAACATACAGGGCCGACAGTATCGAGACGCTCAAGGATGACGTGGTCTACACCCATCAAGAGTCACAGGCAACCACCAGACTCGTAGAAGTAGAGGCGAAGATAAAGATCAACTTCACCGCGTTTGACGACATTGGGTCACTGGGCACTACCCCTGTTCTGGGCTATGCGCGCAATCTACGCAGCGGCAAACTTGTGGCGATTAAGGATGGCCCAGATCAGACAAACACCGCCACGGGCAGAGTCACCAAAGGAAAGCGCCTTGTCTCTCCGCAGAGCATAGAGACGGACTCCGAGCTGAACGTAACTGTGGCGAGCGAGCAGGAATCCACGCCGCCGGCGCCGGTGACGTTCTCCTCCTGGGAGCACGACGAGGAAGACCAAGAGATAACGGCGAAGATTGCCGGCGGGGAGATCGATTCAGTGGGACGGGACGCTCTCAAGTCTCTACTTCGCAAAGAGGGGTTTGAGGGCTCCAATGCGATCGTGTTGGCCGACGGGCTGGCACTGGCACTGAGCGAAGGCCAAGAAGTAGACGAGGCCCACATCCTCGCCATGGTAAACGATGTGATCGGCAAGCGGTTCGATATCGAGCTCAAGAAGAAGTACCACTACGCCGCTATGAGCGAAGCCAACGCGAAACAGGCATGGGGCGCCTACATCGAGACCGCAGATCCGTTCCATAGAAGGACAGAGACCTTTGTTGTAGGTACCATGTTGCCCATCTGGGACCGTCTTCGCATTGATCCCCGTGTGTTCCGCTTCAAGCCTACCGACGGAGAGAAGATCCTCGGTGTCCATGTTCCCCCAGGGAAGCTCGACGCGCTCAGGAACCGCTTGGGAGCCGGTGTCGGTTCGGAAATCACTGCATCGGGAGCCTTTCGCTTGGTAATGGACGAAGGCCTAACCCTGTCGCTCGCTAACGGGTGGCGTCTATCCAGACGGAAGGTAAGCAGCGAGTGGCGCATAGAGCTGATGGGCGTGACAGCGACGGCCTACTTCAAGGAATTTGAGGACTATGTCGGTGGTTTTGTCGAGCGCATCAATTACAAGCCGCGCCTCTTCGTTCCGGTCGACCGGGAGGAAGGCGAAGCAGCCCTTGAGAAGATCATTGCCAAGAGCCCGATCGCAGAAGTGATCTCTTCCGGTGGCAGCAAGCTCACCAGCCTAGACGATATTCGAGCCGACGTGGGCCGCGGTATAGACGACTTCATCGGTGGCGGCGACTCCATGCAGGCCGGACTTCCCCTCCCGATCGACAGCCCGAAGAAGACGAAGGCCAAAGGGATCAAGTTGCCCGGTGACACGCGGCTGCAGAGCACAGACCCAGAGGTCGAGCGACGATTCAGGGCCGCGAAGCTCCAGCGCCCGGGAATGATGGCCAAGGCCGCAGCCGCGGCAAAGGCTATCTATCGCTCCTTCACTCGCTCATTCCGTCACCTAGAGAAGCAGGACGGGGCCACAAAGGACGTTCTACGGCAGTTCCATGAAGTGCCGAGCTACTCCCGGGCCATGGCGATCGATGTACTCCGCGGACTCTTGGCCGAGCTGAGCCCCCAACAGTATGACGTATTCTCCCGTATGGTGATCCTGCCGGATCTACTGAAGGACATCGACGGCGAGCTCTACTCTGAGGGCGCGGCGCTTCCGTTCGGATACGCAGACCGGGATGCCCTCATCGCCGATCTCGAAAAGTTCCAGATGATTGCCGACATGAATCCGGAGATAGGCAAGGCACTGGAACAGCGCGAGAAGTTCATGACCGCACTGAGGGAAGACCTTGTACGGGCCGATCTCCTGAGCGAGACAGTCCTCGAAGATCCCGCCTACTTCCACCATCAGGTACTCCAGTACATGAACGGAGAGGACTTCATGGGCACCGGCACAGCGTCTAAGGACGTCCGGATGCACCGCAAGGGATGGCAGCGCGCGCGCAAGGGCTCTGAGCTCGACTACAACACCCAGTACGTTGAGTCTGAGTTCGAGGTAATCGCGCAAGGCCTGGCCCAACTGGCGACGAAAGAGACGCTCGAACGTCTGGACTCCATGCTTAACATCGAGTCTACCCTGAAGGCCGAGGCCAAGCACCACAACCTTGTGGCCGCCCACGGAGGACAGGAGAAGTACGATCGCGTGCAGGAACTACGTCAGATGCTCCGCGAGACCAACGATCGCAAGGAAAAGGCCATGATTCACGAGGAGCTCAACGACATCGATGTGTTGGCTCCGTTCCGCATGAGGATCACCAGGTCGAAGGCCGTCATCGCCAAACTCATCAAGAATGGGGCAATCGTGGTCCCGTCCCGCTTCAGGCAGACGGCAGACGATATCCTGTCAACGTTCGCGAGAGACGAGGAAGGCGACAATGGAGCCCTCATTGACGAACACGGCGACCAGGGCAATTTCATGGAGTTCATGGCGTGGATCGCGGATCTGCCCGGGACGGAGAAAAGGCCGGCACTGGGGATCTTCAAGGCTATCGCCGACCGGGAAGCTTACATCAAGAGCGCCGCGGGAGAAGAGTTCAAGACCATCTCCGATCTGATTCCGGAAGGCTACACCAAGTGGCAGCCGGAGAAAGGCAATCGCTTCTTCTGGGCTCTCACGACTACCGAGAAGATTATCGAGAAGGCCATGGAGCAGGACCACGTGCTCACTCCAGACGAGTACAGCCGCATGATGGTGGTCGGCGGCCGCAAGAAGGAATGGATCATCCCTGAACGCATCGCCAAGACGCTGGACAACATCCAGGGCAATACCGACCACGGCGTTCTCGACACGCTGGCCCAGTCAGGAATACGCGGTTGGAAGGTATGGACGCTCCTCAACCCGTTCCGCGTGGTCAAGTACAACGTCAACAACATGTCGGGCGACCTGGACATCGTTCTGGCCTACAACCCGGCGATTCTGAAGTACGGGCTGCAGGCCGCCAAGGACCTCACCAACTACCATCTCAAGAAGAAATCAGCCACGAAGGAAATAGCGGAAGCCATCAGGCTCGGAGTGATTGGGTCCGGATGGAGCGTGCAGGAGTTGCCGGATGTGTCCACCGAGGACTTCTTCGCAACGCTGACCGGCAAGAAGCGGAATCCGGCAAAATGGTGGTGGGACAAGACCAAGAGCGTAACCCAGTGGCGTGAGGATATTCTACGCTTGGCCGCTTTCCGACACTTCAAGGCCCAGCTCGCCAAGGGCAAGGTTGTTTACGCAGCCTCCCGCAAGAATGAGATCGACGCCATCAACAGCAACGTCGAGAAGGCTGCGAAACTGTCCCGTGAGCTCGTGGGAGACTATGGGGCCCTGTCTGAGTCTGGTATGTGGATCCGGAAGCGCCTGATCCCGTTCTACTCGTGGATGGAGATCAACCTTCCCCGGTACGTGCGCCTGATGAAGAACACAAGGCACGAGGGCGGGACCGCCGGCAAGAGCGTTCGCGGAGTGGCAACTGTCGCTTGGCGCACGGGAGTGTTCGCGTTCAAGGCCAACATCATGTTTCTGGCGATCGCGCTCTACAACCGGCTCGCTTGGCCCGACGAGGACGAGGAGCTGCGGCGCGAGAGGCGCAAAGGACACCATCTCATCCTCGGACGGGACAGTGACGGCGACATTCGCACGATACGCTTTGAGGGAGCCCTCTCTGACGCCTTGGCATGGTTCGACCTACAGGATTACCCCAAGGACATCGCAGACGTACTCAGCGGCAAGGCAACCGTCATGGACAAGGTCAAGGATGCCGGCTGGGCCGTCGCTGAGAGATTCGTCATTGGTGCCAGGCCGATCGAACGGTCATTGCTCGAAGCGTATGCCTTCAAGAAACAGCTCTGGCCGGATATGCGTCACCCGCGACCTGTCCGAGATCCGCAGGAGCACATGGCTCGCACGTTCTCCTTGGGGATGATCTACAAGATCGCCGCAGGGAAGCCGAGCAAGGGGACCGCACACAACATTCAATCCCTGGCCGTGTACAAGGTCAACCCGGGAGAGGCCGCCTACTACACCATCAGAGGCCTGGCTGGCGACTACCTGGAGCGGAAGGACTACGACCGTCCCTCTGTGACGCCCTCGCGCAGGCAGAACCACCTCTACTATTACAAAACTGCCCTCCGCTACGGCGACAAACGCGCCGCCGACAAGTACCTAGCTCTGTACAAGTCCATGGGTGGAACAGATCGCGGGAAGAAGGCGAGCATCACGTCAGCGCAGCCTCTCGGATTTATGCCGATACGCGAGCGGTCGAAGTTCACCGCGACCCTCAACCGCGACGAGCGCAAGATCCTCAACCGCGCCCAGGCATGGTACAAGGCCACCTACAAACCCAACGCCGGGAGCTCCTGGTAGCCGCGTTCCTTTCCTATATATAGGGAAGCCGACACGATCTTCGCGCACATCTCTGGTTACGCTTTGTTGCGCCCTAGACCTCAAACCACGCGACAGAAAATAAACTGTGTCAGCGGTATGGTCTTTATCGTCCCGACAGGACAGTCAGACTATTCAGGCACTTCTGCGAGACCAAAACACGCAACACCCTGCACTGCAACACGTAACCATTCCATTGCCATAGTCTGCCGGTATGGTCTTTGTGTCAGACAACTCATCCGTCGGTGTAGGCTCAAGGCCTCTCATTGGCTAGACTTCGCAACCACCACGATAGCACCAGTTTACACAACACAGCAACCACAAAAACAGGGCAACAGACCTACATCGCGGTGGCCGTGGTTACGCTTTGGTTACGCCATGCGGGACCGGCAACACACTCCTGATGCGGAAAGTAAATACTGTCAAATAAAGGGTTGCATTCAAACCCAACCTATGATTATATCCTGCATTAGGTTGAAGCGGGAACCTCCAACGGAAGGGGAACCAGATGTCAAAGCACGAATGGCCAAGGGTGAGATTAAGGAAGTCGCGAGGAGATTGGTGCGTAGACCTGGGCTTGGTGGAAACGCTCCACCCTGACGGCACGACCCACAAGGTACGTCGCCAGTTCTTCCGCGAGACAAAGGAGCTGGCAGAGCAAGAGGCCAAGGCACAGCGGGACCGGCGCGGACTCTTGGGGGCAATCGCGATGCGCTTGGACCACGCACAGATGACCGATGCGGCTGAGGCGCTCGGAATGCTGAAAGGCCGTTACTCACTCAAGTACGCGGCGAGCTTCCTGCTGGACCACAAGCCGAACATGAAGCCCGTTACGGTACAGGAGGTCTACGACGGTCTCCTTGCGTCCATGGTGAAACGGGCGCAGGATGGCGAGATCGGGCGCCGTCACGTCACAGGCACACGCAGTATCTTGAAACCGTTCGCCGCGGAGTTCTCCAAGGAACAGATCGCCGACCTCACACGTACGCACATGCGGAAGTGGGCTCAGTCGCTCCAAGGGCCAGCTCAGACCAAGGCCAACGTGATCCGTCACGTCAATATGATGTTCTCCTATGCGCTGCAAGAGGAGTACATCGTTGAGAGCCCAATGAAGGGTATCAAGGCGCCTAAGCAGAAGCACAGCACGCCTGAGCACCACACCATCGATCAGGTGGCAAGGATTATGGCCGCTGCTGCCGCCGACCCGGTCCACCACATCATCGTCCCGCGCTTGGCTATCGGGTACTTCTCCGGACTGCGCGCAGCCGAACAGGATAAGCTGACTTGGGACGCGATCAAGTTCGACGCCGGGATCATTGCCGTGTCAGAGGTAGTGGCCAAGTGCAATGTTCCCAGGCCGGTCACAATCTCCGCGAACCTGATGCGCTGGCTGGAACCGTACAGGCAAGAGAGCGGACCGGTGTCGCGGCACTACAAGGCATTCAAACACCACTTGTCCGCAGTACTGAAGGCCGCTGATGTTGAGTGGATCCGAAATGCCATGCGCCACACATTCGCGACCCATCACTACGCCTACCACCAGAGCGCGGACCTCACAGCAAAGGAGCTGGGGCACATGGGGAGCTACCGTCTTCTCCATCACAACTACGCCAACTCCGGTATCACCAAGGCCCACGCCGCTGGCTATTGGGACATAGAGCCAAAAAGGAATCATCCAACTCCGGCAAAACTTGTACTCGCCATGAATGACAAAACACTGCATAGTGGGCACGATAAACAACTGGAACGGGAGGTAGATCATGTTGCGTAAACTACAAAAAACATCAGAGGCAAACCTCTACGTGCGAAGCCTTTCGGTGCATGAGCGCGAGCGCGTGAGTCGATCGATCGAAGCAGCCACAGGGCTACAGGAAGACCACGCTGTTTTCCTCACTGATCTTATGGGGGAGCTGACCAATCTCCAGTTCCGTCTCTGTGTCCAGTTCACTCCGGCGAAACTACAGAAACTACTCGACGGGGAAATGATAAAGATCCTCCAGCGATACGAGTCGGGGAACAACCCCGCAAGAATGAAATGGCGTCGTATCTGCAATAAACACGGGCTCTCAACGAAGCCGGCAGGGCATTCCCGCGACAAGCGCGCCTACAATCGAGACCGCTATATCGATACAAAGGGCAAGGGCAAGCGCATGGCCGAGATCACAGTAATAGTTTTGCTTGTGAACGAGATCGACGTCGAGCTGCGAGCACATGCCGAAGAGTACCAGCATGAGACCTGCATGGTTATGAGCAATAGGCTGCACAAGCTACTGGAGAGACTCGAAACAGCCGTTGCTGTGACGCCTCCCGTGGTCGAGTGAATACCAAACTAAGATGTCTAACTTTTAATTGTTGACCGCTATCGGCGATATGTGCAATGCTTACTCGCGTTGGCAGTATTTTTTTGCGCGAGAACCGACAAAACGACTGAAAGGCTCATACTATGGTCTCTGGAGTGGTGATGAAAACGGCGCTGTCTGCAACCCTCAAACTCAGCATGGCAACGCTCAGTCGCAAGGAAAAGAGCCACATCTTCCCCGCGGCGCGAGCCAACCCAGGCAACCGCGCCCAGTTCTACCCCAAGGCAGATGTGCTGGCGTCCATCCGAGGGTTCAGGGTGGAAGACCGAGTCAACGGAGTAGACTTCGCGTCGTCCTGTACCGGTATTCCTGATGCCTGGCTAACCGTTCTGGAAGTTGCCGACATTCTCGGTGTCTGTAGATTCACCGTCTTGCGCTGGTGTCGCTCTTACGCCATGCCCCACTTCCGCTTTGGCCCTCGTTGCATCCGATTTATCGAGGACGAATTGCGCGCATGGGTACGCCATCAGGAGACGACCGAGGGCGCATTCTTTTGGGCAGGAAGCGATCGTAAGCGAGACAAGTTCACTAAATGGTGCGACAACAACGCACCGAAAGCATAGGGAGACAGAGAATGGCAGATCCACGTATCCACAAGCTCGACGCAATCAAGGCATTCGCGATCACGAAGAAGGACGATCCCAACAAGATCATGCAGGTCGTCATACCTCGCACGCTCAGTGTCGCCGCTGGCACCCTTACCAACACGCACTCAGCTCTGGGCGTAATCGTCGCGGCTGACGGATACATCCTGACCGCGGCAGACTGCGGCTTGATGGTCCTACCTCACGAGAGCGTAGTGGTAGACGGCCAGGAGCAGCCCAACGGCTACCGCGATAAGAACGGCGTCATATACTACCGCTACCGCTGCGGTGGAATCACATCGCTGGGACAGAAGTACATCACCGAGGCAACGGTGTCCTTCGACCTGAAGGCATACAACATGCAGGATTTGCTTGCCAAAATGGACAAGAATCCCGACGCATTCCAGTTGCTCTCAAAGGACGACCCTCGCCCCGAGTCAACGAAGTCGGCATCGTGGGCATCATATCCGCTCGACGACTCCGTCACGCTGTACCTCAACACGAAGTACAGAGAGGCCGCAAAGTGGATGAAGGATATCCAGCAGCAGAAGAAGTTCGGAGACCGGAAGGCGCAGCAGATGGCAAAGCGCAACGCCATCAAGGGACACCCGAACATCGTGGCACTGGGAATCAACACGGATGTGAAGAACGCGGAGATTACTGTCAACTGCCGGTCATGGTTCTCTTCGACTGGGCCGCTGATGCTGGAAGGAACGGCGCTCCAAATCGACCTCTCTCAGGTCCTCCAAGACGCTGTTGTCGACGATGGCGGCGGGAAGGTTATCGACATCGCGTCTGACTCAGAAACCCTTACGGCCGCACGTGCTGACGAGGACGCCGCTGAAGAGATCGACACCGCGGGAGCCGATGATGGTGAGGGGGGCTCCGGATCAACGGCAGGTATGACCGACGAGATTGAGCAGCAGGACCGCGAGAAGTTGCTGACAGAACTGGTCAAGCATACGAAGACCAAGAAGGGCAAGGACGCACTGGAGAAGGCTCGGGAGATGTTGGACGTAGCGGAGGAGACAGAGATAGGGCACGTGGAGTTGGATGTACTGAGCGAGATCGTAAGACTTGTCTCGATGGCGTAGGCCGCACGAGACCAAATGAAAGAAGCGGGAGGACTTATCCAGTGTCGAAGATTGACAAGGTACGCATCGATGGGATCAGGGGTGTTGAGAATCGCGAAGTTACCCTGGACAGGCTGAATCTGATAACCGGACCGAACGGAAGCGGAAAGAGCACGATACCCGTGGGGATCGACTTCGTCTTGCTGGGACTGGTTCCCGGCTACAAGAAGACGGAGATGTTCGACAACGCCACGGACCACGCCATGTCCGGCGTAGTGACCATGGGGGATAACGTGATCGAGCGTACCCTCACACGTGGCAAGACAATGAGGGAGCGCATTAGCGTCAATGGTGGAGATCCCGCGGACGCGAAAGCCGCGGCTCCTTTGCTTCAGGCCATCCTCGGGAAGTCTCCCCCCGTGCTGAACATGCCTGCCTTCTGGGCGTGCTCTTCTTCGGAGAAGCGCCGGATGCTGTTGCGCTTGGTGGCTGACGCCGATACGCAGAAGGCCCTGGCCGAGAAAGAGACCACAGCTCGCGGCAAGAAGAACGACCTCGCCGATGTGCGACGCGGCGCAGAGAAGGCAGTAGAGAGCCTACAGAAGTCGCTGGCCCAGCTTGAAAAACCAGCAGGGAACCTGGACGCGCTCAAGGCCGAGAAAGCAGAGATCGAGACGGAGCTCGAAGTGGTGCGCGATCGCGTGAGCACCGGCGAAGCCAACGACAAGGCGCGTATCGAGTTGTCTGCCCTCATCGATGCCGTACCTGCAGCGAAGGAGGAAGTCAAAGAGCTGAAGCAGAAGAAAGCGAAGATCGACGCTGATGCTGCAAGCCTCGCAGAGAGACGCGGAGCAATGGGCGAGCGGCCAACGGTCCCGTCGCAGTACAATGTGTCTGACGAGATCCTGGCGATCGTCGTGAAGTCGATTCACCTTCTTGAACGGATTGACGACTCGAACGAGCTGTGCAACGACGCTCTGGAGCTTCTCAACTCCTTGTTGCCGGACCCCGAGGAAAACACCACCGCAACCCGGGCCATCGAGGATTACGACAAAACCCGTGCGCTCCAGAACGCGGCCATGGCCAAGTTCTCGACAGCCACGGCTGCCGTAGATCGGAAGCTCGCAGCAGCGAAGGGCCGACTGGATAGCGCCAAGGAGGCGGGAAAGAAGATCGAATCCATTGGCGACGGCCTGGCCGCCAACGACCCAGCTCTGAAGGAAGGGCTGGAGAAGCGCCTTGTGGAGGCCAAAGCGAAGATTGAGCCGCTTGAGGAGATTGCGGTCCTCTCTCGTGAGGTCGAGAAGGCACAGCTCGATGCCGAGGAAGCCCTCGCGAACGAAGAGACTGCCAAGGTTGATCTGGACGCGGCTGTATTTGCACAGTCGAAGATTGTGGCCGAGGCGTCTGACATGCTGGCGACACGCTCGAAAGAGATCCTTCCGTATGGGAACCTTCGCCTTGAGGACGACGGGAAGGATGTCACGATCATGTGGGCCAAGAGTGAGACACTCAGTGTGCCGCGGACAACTCTCTCCGGTGGCGAACAGGCCCTCTTTGATAACGCCACTGGTCATTCACTGGCGCCCGAAGCACTGATCGTCATTGAGGCCGCAGAGATCGACAACGAGAACATAGTGAGCGTCATGGAGCGCATCACGGAAACGTGCCCCGCTGACACTCAGGTGATAGTGCTCACGTGTCACGCGCCGCCGGCTGGCACCATTCCTGAAGGCTGGAACTTAATCGAATTGTCTGGTGAGGCGGCATAAGCCGTCCCCCCTTCCGAAGACCGGCCAGTATGCCGAAACAACTACCGTGGGGGGTGAAACGCCTCCACCATTTTTTGGCCGAAAAATGAGACCCATAAGCATATCTAATCTAAATCCCGGTCCCGCGGTACGCGCCCTGAACCCTGATCTATTCCCCGACGACGCGCCCCTCTGCGATGCAGTCAACGAGCCGGTCGTTGCCATAGCGAAGCCCACAAAGCTGGAGATCAAGGTAGAGAAGGAACTCCAGACGGTTTCCGAACAGTGGCTCCACCATCGTGGGTACATCAATCTCTCCGCTTCCAATGCGGTAAGGCAACTCCCTGCCCTCCCCCGTGGCTGGTTTGGGCACATGTACAAGCCTGTGGGCAATCCCTTCATGCCCGACCTCTTCATTTTCAATCCACTCATGGACCGGTGCCTGATGATCGAGCTCAAGGTACGCGATGTGTTTCAGCCAGGCCAACGCGAGATGTTTGAGGCAGGCGCCTGGGAGCTGTGCTGGACCTTCGCCGAAGTGGAAACCGTAGTGGTCAAGTGGGAGTAGCAAATGGACCTGAACAAGAAACGCTCTCGGCGAGTGTCCGTACCATCGACCGCGCTACTTGGCCAGGCGTGCAACGAAGTGGCGCCGGTTATTGCAGTGTGGCCGACAACTGACGGTCTAGGAGGGGAGGCTCCAACACGCGCCGACACAGTGCATGTAGTTGCGTTTGCTCGAGGGAACATGACGAATGAAGAATGTTCTCTCGCAGGGCTGGACGGTGGGTGCGCTTTGATCGGAAAAACAACGATTAAGGAAATGGTGAGATACGAGTTAGAAAGCGGGATCATCAGAGGTACAAGCAAACTCGACAAGAGGTATGTGCATCGGTTTTCACTGCTTCGTGATGCGTTGTTGGAGGCAGCACAAGAGATTAAGGATGCTCTGAGCAAGGAGGCATAGTGTCACTATCGCACCACAAGACTGAGGCAGAGTTTCTGGAACTGGTTGCCGCCCTTCCTAGCCATCTACGCGCTTTGGTGGCCAGGCACCTGTGGTGGGGCCACGTGGACAGGACCGCATACGATCTGGTGACTTCAGCGCGCGCATATCCTGATGAAATGCCGATCCTGAAGGCGGCAGGCCGACACTTTGAGATCGATCGCCCTCCAGAGGGCGTGTTCGAGGACGAGCTGCGAGACGCACTCATATCGTGCGGGTACCGGCCCGACATAGCCGCCAAGCGTGCCAAGAAGTACTTCACCGACACCTATCACTTCCCAAGGATCAACCACGAGCGATGATCCTCGGCATTCTTCCATACATCGGAGCGAAGCACCGCATTGCGCGGCGCATAGCCACGCATCTGCGCGCTACCGGCGCCGACCTGATGGTGGATGTGTTCGGGGGATCCGCGTCGGTGTTACTGGCCGGCGGCTTCAAGAAGCGCGTCTACAACGACGGCAGCGGAGACTTGGTCACGTTCTTCCGCGTCATAGCCGATATCGACATGCGTAAGCGTTTCCTATGCAAACTGCGATGGACCCCTCCGTCTCGGCAACTGTTTGACGAACAGTACTTGATCTACAAGCGGGGTGGGCGGTCATTCGAGCTGGTATCCGATCCGGTCGACCGCGCGTTCGCCACGTTCTACCGACACATGTTCGCTTTTGGCGGGAAAGTACGGTCCGGAGGATTCTCCGTCTCAACGGCGCGCGGCCGCGACAACATCAAAGAGGTCCAGCGGTACCGGAACGCCATCAAGAAGGTGAACCGGATTGGCGACTTCTTCGCCTCCACACTCATAGAGAACCTTGGGTATCAGGACGCCATCAGTGTTTACGGCATTCGATCCAACGCCGTTCTGTTCTTGGATCCCCCGTACCTCGGCACCGAGAAGTACTACTCCGTTAACTTCACAACGGCTGACCACGTTTTCATGGCTCACCAAGTGGCAACCTGTGAAGCGGCTGTCGTCCTCACTTACTACGATGAGCCCATCCTGCGCGACCTGTATCCCGCCGATCGCTGGGAATGGCACAGTATCGCGGCGACAAAGAACTCAGCATTGAGGCGAGGCAACAAGGGCAAGACCAACGAAGTGCTACTCGTAAGGAAAGGCATAGAATCATGAATGTATTTGACCAGATGCGTGAAGCGATGTGTGAAGCCAACCGAACATTAAGTGCCGCGGATTCCGTCACAGACAAGTTGGCCTCGATGCTCGTGGGCAGACTCCGCAAAGTCTCTGCGCGCCATCTCCTACGGAAGCTCAAGAGAGAGCTACGGGACTTCAACAGCACTACCGGCACGTGGAGAAATTAGAGTATGAACCTCGACGTCTACCAGAGAGTTGCAGCCATGACCGAATACGTGCGCGTGTGCGTATCGGCTGTGCCTGGCTCGGGTAAGACGCGGACCATCGTGGCGCGCGTGAAGCACATGGTTGAAACGTTGGGCTATCTCCGCTCGCAGATCGCCATGTTTACGTTCACTCGCCATGCGGCAAACGAGATGTATGAGCGGCTCGACGCTGAAGGTATCCGAGGCGTACAGGTCGGCACCTTCCACAAGATCGCGCTTGTCATCATCCAGAAGTTCGGGCACCGCCGCGGCTGGGACCCATCGTGGTTGACGATCCTCGATGAGTACGACGTGAAACGCGAGGAAGACGACGTCCTACAGAAGCTCGGGCTCATCAGCAGCAAAGGAACGTGGAAGAAGGGCGCGACACGGAAACAATGGGAGAAGTACAGGGAGGCCATCGTCAACGGGGATACGATCAAGCCGGAAGTCGAGGAGCTGTTCGGGCTGGCCTGGGTATCCTTCATGGACATGCTGCGCGCCGAGAACGTGCTGACCTTTGGCACGCTCATTCTGGAAGCCATTGCCCTGTTGGAGGGCGACGACGCCGACGCGATCCGTGCAGACTTCCGGCACGTGCTGGTAGACGAGGCCCAGGACTCAGACGCGAACCAGAACCGCTTCGTTTCTCTTCTGCAGCCTGAGACCCTTTTCGTGGTCGGCGACGTTGACCAGTGCCAACCGTGGGACTCTCAGGTGATGATGGCCAATGGAGAAGAAAAGCCGATTGGTCTTCTGTCGCCGGAGACGGGTGACGCCCTTGTATCACTGGAACGTCGACACTCCATGATTAAGGGATACAAGAATAACGGCAGCGCAAAGACCAACGGCTTCGCATTCCAAAAGGGAGCACCACGCCTTTTCACAGGAGACCTCATCACGATCCACTGCGCCGACAGAACCACTCGTTGTACTCCAAATCACAAGTGGCCGGTTAAGTTCCCTCCTCGCAAGGAACGAGACCCGGGGACGTTCATCGTGTATCTGATGAAGCAGGGCGATCGATACCGCATCGGACAGTGTCGTCTTTGGCAGAAACACCACACGCGACACATGAATTTTCGCATCCGCACTTACATAGAGAAGGCCGATTGCGCTTGGATACTCTCTGTTCACGGAGACTACAAAGACGAGAGTATCAATCGGAACGAATCCCTAGTGTACGAGCAAGTCCTTTCGTACTCGCATGGGATTCCAATGACCTGCTTTGAGGAGCACTTTCCTGGGTATAACCGGGAGATGATTGATCGGATATTTGACTGCTTCGACGCCAAATATCAGCACAAGAAAGCTCTTGAACTACTTGAAGCGCACGGACGAGACATACGCTATCCGTTTTTCACCAAGACCAACAACGAGAAGATGTCGCATCGGTCATCGGTGGAGATGCAGGCGTGTAACCTCATTCCAAATGTAATGCACCTAGCACATCCCCGCGAAAGAGATCGCCGCCATGTGGATTGGTCTCCTATTGAAGTGATCGACAAGGATCATGTGAAAGATGAACCGGTTTGGAGTCTCGACGTTGAGCCATATCACACGTACGTGGTGGATGGCCTCTGCACCTGCAACAGCATCTACGAATGGAGAGGAAGCCGCCCTGGCCTTTTCATCGAGTACTCGAAAACCGCGAAGGTGTTCTCGCTTCCCAACTCCTATCGGTTCGGGTTCAACATCGCGAGCCCTGCCAATACGTTGATTCAGAGCAACTCCGATCGGCTGGACACCGCTATCAACGCGATTGCCTCGAACGCCGGCACGGTGAAAGTCGTGCGCGACGCACCGTTCTCCTCCGTGGTGGATCTGATCGAAGAGGAGCTACAGAGCCACGCGCCGGAGGATATCTGTATCTTGTCTCGCAGACACCGCACGCTCGAAGAACTGGACGGGGCCCTGTTGGGATCGAACGTCAAATACACACGCATAGGGACCAACGCTTCGCTGTACAAGTCCTCCGAGTTTCGAGCCGTCCGTAGTTACCTTCGCCTGTCCATCAACCATCGGGACCGCAGAGCATTCATGGGGATTGCAGCATCAGAGCATATCGACGAACCGGGGGTCTTGAAACTACAGCGCAAGGCCATCACTGAACGCAAGTGCATCCGTGATGTCTACGGGAAGGTGTTGCCCGGTACCGTCGACGACGTCGAGGCCTATCTCTCCTTGCACGATCCGGAGCACGACTACTCCGAAGCCCTGCAGTACGTCCGTGACGTTGCGTTCCATGAGGCCATTGTCGATGTGCAGGACCTTGTCCAGTACCTATCCATGGAGAACATGCAAGATCGACTCAGAGAGATCGAGCCCGACTGTGTGACGCTTTGCACCATCCACGCCGCCAAAGGGCTGGAATGGCCGGTTGTCTTCATCCTGGGTATGAACTCCAAACAGTTTCCCTCTCCGCGATCCGTGAAGGAAGGCCGGGAGGAAGAAGAACGCCGCTTGTGCTACGTGGCAATGACCAGGGCAGAGGAGAAGCTCTACATGGTCAAGACCGTCTCTCCCGAGGAACGGGACGAGGAAAGCAGCTTCTTGGGACAGATGGGAGTACTCGAGTCGTTCACGCCGGACATGTGGGGCGGGGACAACATGGTGATGTAGGAGGGAACAGCATGAGTAAGAACGACGGCAAGATACTATCGCGGTCCACCATCGGCGGGGCCAGGCAGGAAGGAAGGGGCAACATGCCGCCAAAAGACACGCAGAAGCAGCACGCCGCTAGGGAAGAGGCAACGGGACAGCCTGAGAGGGCCGTACCTGGGGAGAAACCGACGTTTAACGTCATGGAGGTACTGGAGACACACCGAAACGGCGCATCGCTTTCGGACGCCCAGGAGGCACTTCAGAACCTCGTTGCCGCCGTCGCAGAGACGAAGCGCAAGGGAAAGATCACCATCGAGATCAGCGCGGAATGCCGGACGCCGGGAAGCGCCAAGCTTCTCGAGGTGGGGGAATATCATGCCAACCAAGATCGAATGGGCAACCGATACCTGGAACCCGATTGTGGGATGCTCCAAGGTGAGCGAGGGCTGTGAGCATTGCTACGCGGAGAGGATGGCACGGCGGCAACGTGCGATGGGAACGCGAGGATACGAGAACGTCGTGAATCCGGACGGCACGTGGACCGGACACACGGCTATGCGGCAGCATGTTCTCAACGCACCGCTTCACTGGAGGAAGCCGCGCCGGATATTCGTGTGCAGCATGGGTGATCTGTTCCACGAGACGGTGCCGGATGAGTGGATTGACAAGGTGATGGCTGTAGCCGCGTTGCGTCCGCAGCATACATTTTTAGTACTGAGTAAACGTCCCGAAAGGATGGCGTCATACTTCAGTCGCGGACCGTCTGACATGGCAACAGGTGAGCGCGGATGGCTCGATGCAATTAATGATGCGTCGATGGATATTGTGAGCGCGCCAGTATTTCCGAGCCTCAAGTACGGGATGATACACGGTGTTCCGTGGCCCCTCCCCAATATCCACCTTGGCGTCACAGCCGAGAATCAGGAGCAGGCCGACACGCGCATCCCGATCCTGTTGCAGATCCCGGCAGCGGTGCGGTTCGTGAGCGTAGAGCCGATGCTTGGGCCGGTGGACCTAAAACAGTGGTTCTCTGAATTGCTTGGCACATTTGTGCAGGTACCACAATCAGAGGCAGATCTACATTGTTACCCGCAGGAGGTACATGCGAGAGCAGATGGTATCGACCACGTAATCTGCGGTGGAGAGTCTGGACCGGGCGCTAGGCCGATGCATCCCGACTGGGTGCGGTCACTCAGAGACCAGTGCGTGCAGAGCGGTACCCCCTTCCTTTTCAAGCAGTGGGGGGCATGGATACACGAATCTCAATACACCGGAGGCGAGTTTGAAGATGTTGATTGGGAGCGGAAGAAAGTCGGCAAGAAGGCAGCAGGCCGCATTCTGGACGGTAGGACGTGGGACCAGTACCCGGAGGTGACGGTATGAGCGAGACGGAATTGACACACAAGCGTCTGGTGAAGGCCGCTGGCCGCTGGCTACGCAATACGATTGGATGCTCCGTTGTCATGGAGGAGTTCACCGCGTACTGCCTCAGTAACGAGATCCCCGACGCGATTGGATGGCACCAGAAGATGTGCATCCTCGTCGAGGTCAAGATGAGCCGTGCCGACTTCCGCGCCGATCGGAAGAAACCGGCGCGGCGGCCCGATGCAATCCACGCTCTTGGGTCATGGCGTTTCTACGTGACTCCTCCTGGCTTGATTCGGCCAGACGAGATACCGGAGGGCTGGGGGCTGTACGAGTTGCACAGGTCGCGTGCCGGCACTTACCAGATGCGCCATGCGGGTGGCTCGAAGTGGGCCAACGCCGCTCCCGCTCCATTCCTGTCATGCAAACATAGTGAGGTCGGGTTATTACTTTCGGCACTTCGCCGCCTGGAGATCAGCACGGCTGTATTCATACGACATGAAGACGGTAACGCCAACCAGGGAGAACAGGATGATTAAGGCAGTCACGCTATGGGAGCCCTACGCCTCGCTGATGATGCTTGGCGTCAAAGCCAACGAGACGCGGTCATGGCCGCCATGGCCGCCCCCGACCTCGCTCCGCGGACCGCTCTTGATCCACGCCGCGAAGCACTGGGGACCGGACCAGGATCACATCTGCGGTCACAACCCAATCCGATCGCTTGTGAAGGACATGCCGCCGTTCGAGGAGACCCGCGGCTGCATCCTCGGCATGGTGCATGTCATGAGCATTATGCCGTCAGACAGGTGGATGTCCACGTACCATCCCCGAGCCGTAGCAGAGTACGAATGCGGCGATTACCGCCCTGGCCGCCACATCTGGCTCACGGACGGGAAACCGGTCGTCTTCGACAGGCCGGTACCGTACAGGGGCGCTCAGGGCCTCTACAACGTGCCCACGTACACCTTTGCCTGGGGCAATAACGCCCGTAGAGCCGAAATGAAGGGGCAGAGGTGCATCGTCGCCGCTCGCCTGAAGAAGAACAGTGTGGCCGTAGCGATGCTGGACAGTGGAAATATCGAATGCGTGAGCCGTAACGCGCTCCGGAAAGAGAGTTAGAATGCTGCTACGAGTGAAAGACTGGGAGAAACACTTCGAGAACAACCGGACCCGGGAACTCAAGAAAATGCAGTGGGTCCCAATGCCGAACAAGCAGGACGGAGACGGATACCGGGAGCTGATCGAGGACCATCCCAACGGAGTCGCCCACTACGGCGCGTGGTGTGCCCTCATCAGTGTCGCATCAAAGTGCGACCCTCGCGGCACCCTCCTGCGGGACTCAGGAATGCCCCATACTTGGCCGTCTCTCAAGCGCAAAACGGGGATACCCGTCGAGGTATGGGAGGAAGCCATTCCGCGTCTCGTCGAGACTGGATGGCTAGTCGCAACTCCTTGTGAATCAACAACCCCGCAGGAAGGTGCGAAGCCACCGCAGGGAAACGCCGCGCTCTCGCATGAACCTGCACTGAATGGAATGGAAGGGAATGGAAGGGAATTGAATGGAACGGAAGAGGAGGATAAGACGGTACCGGTCACCCCCGGGGCGACGACGGTACGGGTGCCAGCTCTCGTTGACTCCATTAATCTCACTACTCTGTACACAGACGGCAAAACTCGGAGGTACTGGGGATCTCCCAGTCATGGAATCCTGTTCGATCGGGTAACGGTGCAGTTCTTGGGCATCACAGACAAGATGTTGGAGGTATGGACCGAGGCCAACCCCGCGGTGGACATCATCCTCGACCTGAAACAGTGTGCGGCCTGGGTCTCGACCAACAAGGACGGCAAAGGCTGCAAGAAGAACTACTATTCCACAATCACCAACTGGCTGGCACGGACCCAAGGCCGTGGGGGGAACCGGGGCAAATCGGGCGAGGGGAAATCGATCCTACCTTCAGAGAAGGACGCGCAATGAGCGAAACATCATCAGAGATAGACTGGAAAATCAACTTTTCCGCCTGTTTCAGGCCCTTGGCAGCCAAGCAGGAGGTCGCTATTGAGGGGTACTTGGGCGCAAATATCAGGGGATTGACCTCGGAGGAGATGGATAGAGCCGTTGCCAACCTCTGCGACACCTGGGATGTGAGCTTCCAGAAGCGCCAACCCAACGTGCGTGACATCAAAATCCGCATTCTCACACTGAGGAAACGGCGCGGAGAGGCCTCTGCGGCCGCACGCGGAATAGTCATGGACGAGGACGAGCGGAATCTGCGCGCCATGATTCGAGAGACAAAGGACCCCGAGGGCCGGTTCGATTTCGTTTGCGAAGGCACCAGCAATGCCATGTGTCAACGCCTGGAGCGGTTCGCCGCTACGCTACCGGGAGGAGTCAAGCGGCCAACACTAGCCAGCCTGAAGGAGATCATTGCGCCCGTGGTGGAGAGTCTGACCAAGATCGCGAAAGAACAGCGAAAGGAAATGGACAGGTTATGAACATCAAAGAACCAGTGAAGCCGAGAACGTTGATACGTGATTGGGTAGACGCCGAGATATATTGGCATGGTATTGACCATCCCCCGCCTCATAAGCAGTGGCGCGCAACATTCAATCATATCGAGATCGGCGGGTTTGGATCATCAACTGGAGACGAGAAGGAAATACCGGTCTTCTTTGGTAACACCAAATTCGAGGACAGTGCGGCATCACCGGAGGAAGCGCGCGCATGGGTCGAAAGGAAATTCATGGAATGGTTGCAGGCGGCTATTGAAAATCTGCTTCCTCCGGAGAAGTGCAAAACCTGCAACGGTCACAACTGGCTGGTGGGTAGAAGAGTGATGCGGGACGGACGTCCTATCGCCGAGGTACGCGCCTGTCCTGACTGCAATCCTGATGCCAAGAATCCACCTGCCAACTTCACAGAGGAGGGCGAATAGTGGCTACCAAGACCAAAGCCGTCAAGACGACGCCGGAACAGTTCGCCGTCTTCTGCGAGAGCATCCGGTTCTACATGGACCTACTCAGCCTGTGGGAGTGGAAGCCGTTCTTCTACCATAGCGATGAGTACGCCGGGGATCCCCTCGGGGAGGTCTTTGCCGTGATCCACATGAATCACTCTGGCCGTGTAGCAGACTTCACGATGCGGAAGACCATGCCATACCCTGAGATCGTCGCTCAGTTGGACCCGTGGCTACATGGAAAGCATGAGGTCTGTGAACTCCTACTCGCCGAATTGGACCGGAATTGCCGCTTCACATTCATCGGGGTGGATGTTGATAAATGGACTCACGCGGTAATCCGACGCCTGGAGAGGGCATTGCCGAACAAGGAGGAGGCGTGAAGCAACCGCAACCGTCGCCTTGTTCGGAGTGTGGAACCACGGCAGGAGCGAACATCATCGCCGGGGAGGTGATCTACCCGTCTGAATGCCCGAACTGCGGCGAGCCGCTGAGCACTCCTGAACCGGCTGCGGACCTATTCGGCTTGAGCTCCGCGGAGTTCTCCCCGTGCCGGAAGTACCGGTATGCGCTTTGGCGCTGGTGGGACAAGGAGAAGCCCTATTGCATGTTCATCGGGCTGAACCCGTCGACCGCGGACGAGACCAAGAACGACCCGACTGTCCGGCGCTGCATTGGCTTCGCCCAGGACTGGGGGTACGGCGGCCTGTGCATGGCGAACCTGTTTGCAGTGTGCGCCACGGATCCCCGCGACATGATGAATGACCCCGATCCGGTCGGGCCTGAAAACGATGCCTGGCTCCTGAAGCTGAGCCAAGAGGCGGGGATTGTCGTCGCGGCCTGGGGAACAAAGGGCGTCTTCATGTTCCGCGATGAGAGAGTCAAGAAAATGGTAGAAACTCTGTGCTGTCTACGGCTGACGAAAGAGGGGCACCCGCAACACCCGTTGTATCTGCCTCGATCTTGTCGGCCAATGCTGATGCAGGAAACAACAGAGGAGAAAGCAGATGGGTAGAAGATCGATCAACACGACGGCAATCAACGGGAACCTGACGCGGGACCCCGACATTCGGGTACTACCGTCCGGTCTATCGGTTGGTACGCTCTCGGTCGCGGTAAATGACAGCCAAAAGAAGGGCGACCAGTACGAGGATGTCGTTTCCTTCCTCGACGTGAAGGTGGTTGGCAAGACCGCCGAAGTCTGCGGCCAGTATCTCACCAAGGGAGCTATGGTCGTTGTCGACGGGAAATTGCGGCAAGAGCGATGGGAGAAGGACGGTAAGAACTTCTCACGGGTCGTTATCATGGCCAACCATGTGGTGTTCGGTGGTCGATCACCAGAGGCGCCGGATCGTTCGCCGGCAGGATCTCCGGCTGACGCGCCTGCCGTTGACGTGGATGGTATGCCCTTCTAAGTCAGGGCAAACGAGAGTAGAAGCAGAAGGCCCCTGGCAGTGTTTATTCTGCCAGGGG
>Ga0307928_10000282_pt1 | contig 37493 bp, 35 predicted proteins | sample AceLakmetagen232_FD_201815 | JGI IMG/M metagenome (GOLD analysis project Ga0307928, IMG submission 201815) | Saline water microbial communities from Ace Lake, Antarctica - #232 | ecosystem: Environmental > Aquatic > Non-marine Saline and Alkaline > Saline | place: Antarctica: Ace Lake... | reverse complement strand
ATTAAATAAAATATAACAATAAACCTATGAATGAAGAAACAAACACAGGCAATAAAAACACAGGCAATAGGAATTCTGGCAATAGGAATTCTGGATATTGGAATTCTGGCGATTGGAATTCTGGCAATATAAATTCTGGCAAATGGAATTCTGGCAATTGGAATTCTGGCGATAGGAATTCTGGCAATTGGAATTCTGGCGATAGGAATTCTGGCGATTGGAATTCTGGCGATAGGAATTCTGGCAATTGGAATTCTGGCGATTGGAATTCTGGCAATTGTAATTCTGGATATATGAATATAAATGAGCCTAAAGTTAGGATTTTTGGTAAAGAAACTGATATTAAAAGAGATGATTTAGTTTTCCCTGATTACTGGTTTTTTATGTTAACCGAATGGATTTCAGAAGAAGATATGACAGATAATGAAAAAAAAGCTTTCCCTAGTTATAAAACAACAGGCGGATATTTAAAAGTTTGGGAATATAAAGAAGCTTGGCAAAACGCTTGGGATAACGCTACTGAAGAAGATAAAAAGAAAACATTTGAAGTTCCTAATTTTGACAAGGATATATTTTACCAGATAACTGGGATTAAAGTTGATGAGAACAGTAAGAAACAAGACTTATTATCAAAAGCAGATGAGTTGATAGAGAAAGCAAACGAGTTAAAAGAGCAAGCTAATAAAGTATAAAGTATATAGTATATGAGTTATGTTAAAACAATACTAGAAGAAAAGAAATGTCCTGACTGCGGAGGTGATGTTGTAGATGATAGGTTAAAAAAAAATAGCCACAAAGGGCATGGTAAAATTTGGTGTTCAAGGTGTAATAAAGTGTTAATAATTATTTAGTATGAGCTTAAGGTGGAGAAAATCAGGCACAATATTATGTGGTGCAAAAAGTAAATCAGAAAAAGGAGATACCTATATAGATGATAGGCTACATTATGAGTTAGCTGTTGAGCAGAAATGCGTAGTACCTGATAAAAATGAGAACAAAAATGGGTTATGGTATTGGGTTAATGGCACAAGTGGAGTTTTTTTAAGAAAAGAATAATAATATGTGTAATTGTAAAAATATAGATTGTGGAAGTTATGAAAGACAAACTTCTATGAAGCACAATTTTCCAACGAAAAGAGCAAAGGGTGGTTGGGTGTGTGTTGATACTTGCCTTGTTCAGGAAATTGCGGAACTATGGCATAAAGGAATTAAGACGCTTGAGTGTTGTTGTGGGCATAACAAGCGAACTAGCTATGTATGTGTAGATAAAAAACATATAAAACAAATGGAAGAATTAGGTTATAAACATCAAAAAAATCCAAATAACCTAGATGAGATATTTTATCCACTCACTAAATATGAAAACAATTAAATATACAGAAAAATGCACTTGTAAAGATAGAGTGCCACAAGAAGAACACTATATTTTATCTTATGTAGGCAAGCCATGTACATTCCATCGCACTTTTTACTGCGGTAAGTGTAGAAAAAAAAGAAAATAAATAAAGTATATAGTGTATGAAAAACAAAGAATTATTTGAGAAATTAGCAGCCATTGAACACGAACGCTGGGGGGATTGGCAGAAATATATGCACTCAAAATGTGTGAAGGTGATAGATGTTAATGGAGTAGAAGAAATAAGAGAGGTAACAATTCCAGTTGAACTATATAAACAATGGGAAAGACAAATAAATACTGAATATAAAGACCTAACTGAAGCAGAAAAAGATAGTGACAGAGAGCAAGTTAAAAGGTATTGGGATTTATTAGATTAAATAAAAGTAAATATGACACTAAAAGAAAAAATATTGGCGGAGTTTGATGAGTTCTTCAATGAAAATTTGATTTATAAAAACACTAACATGAGTGCAGTCTTGGTTGAAAAGTTCGGATTAAGTGAAGTTTATAAAATGGAATTAAAAAAGAGGGAGATTATCAAACAATTCCTCACTACCGCAATATAGCGTACTCTGCGTGAGGTTTTGCCAGAGAAGGACGCTTTTAATGATGAATATACAGGTGGATGGGACGAATGCAGAGACCAAATGATAACTAACTCTAAGAAAGGAGGGTATGGAGTTACTAATTAGCTTCTTAATGTATGTCCAATTCCTACAAGGCTTTGAGCCGATGGAAGCGAATGTGAGTGCTTACACGTCTACGGAAGCCCAGTGTGACGCAACGCCCTTCATCACAGCGTCAGGACACCATTTGAGGGCAGGTGATAGGGTTGTGGCGAATAACTGCCTACCATTTGGCACGATAGTTTATATAGATGGTAAGTTCTACGAGGTGCAGGATCGTATGAATGCAAAATACGGTTGCGATCACATGGATATCTGGCTAGAAAATTATTCAGAGGCAATAGAATGGGGAAGGAAAGATTTAATTATTTATGTAAGGAGGTAGTATGACAAACGAAGAGATATTAAAAAAAGCTATTGAGAAGGCAGGGAAGGTTGACCCATCATTGGCGATATTTGAACTAGAGCTTGATGAGTATTTAGAGGAATATGAACCTATGGATGGAGATATAAGTTGTTGTTATTGGATATTTTATAACGAATTTGCTAAGGCGTTTTGGGGAGAAGAAGTATGTTGTGTAGAATGTTTTATGAAGCAAGTTGATGATGAAAGATATTGCTCTACATGTGGGGTTAGATTTACAGCAAGTTGGCAATATCGCCTTCAACAAATGGTACTAGAAGAAGAACCACTTAAATATATAGAGAAGTTTTTATAAAATGTTCAACAAACTAAAACAATTCATTAAGCGAAGAAGGAAGAATCGCTTAGAGCGTAAAATAGTAAAGAGGTTTTATAATAAGAAATGAAATGATCGTGGATCGTATAATGATAGTACAACTGGCTTTGATCCAGTCAATCGAGGTTTAATCCCTCGTCCCCGAACCATGCCAGTATAGTGTAATGGCTAACACAAGGGATTCCAAACCCCTTGATCTAGGTTTGATTCCTAGTTCTGGTGTCATGTGCTTATAGCTCAGTGGTTAGAGCAACGGGCTGTTAACCCGTAGGTCGAAGGTTCGAATCCTTCTAAGTACGCCAAGCCTAGATAACCCAGTGGTAGAGTGCCTGCTTGAAGAGCAGGAGGTCGTTAGTTCGAATCTAACTCTAGGCACCATGTATTCGTAGCTCAGTTGGTTAGAGCGGGAGCCTCTTAAGTTTCAAGTCGAAGGTTCGAATCCTTCCGAATACACCAAGCCCGGGTAGCTCAGTTGGCTAGAGCAGCTGTTTTGTAAACAGCGGGTCACTGGTTCGAATCCAGTCCCGGGCTCCAATAAATAATAAAACAAATATGACATTTAAAAGAATAACCTCTCTTGTGGTGTGATGTTGGTTGTGGTATATGTGATGGAGAAAAGTTTAATTAATCTTAAAAAAGAGGCTGACAAGTGTATGCTTTTGTGTGGCAATTGTCATAGAAAAAAACACGCAGATGAATATTAAAATATGTTTACCTATAAAAAAGAAAATTCAAAAGTTCCAATAAAGGTTTGGATGTCAGAAGAAGATTACTATGCTGACGAAAAAATGGTTGAGCAGGTTGAAAATATTTCAAAGCTTCCGTTTGCCTTTAGCCACGTCGCTTTATCTCCTGATGGACACGTTGGATATGGAGCTCCAATAGGAGGAATCATGGCTGCCAAAGGTGTTGTTATCCCAAATTTTGTCGGAATGGATATCGGGTGCGGGATGTGCGCTGTAAAGACTAGTCTAACATCGTTAGACAAGGAAGATCTAAAGAAGATCATGGGAGAGATTAGAAAGGCGATTCCAGTTGGATTCAACAAGCATAAGGAGGAGCAAGACAGAACATTGATGCCAGAGGACGACAACGGATATGACTATGAAAACTTTGGATATTTATATTCTTATGATGTCGTTAGTGATGAGTGGACAAAAGCACTTAAATCCCTAGGAACATTAGGAGGAGGAAATCACTTCATTGAAATACAAAAAGGAGATGATGGCCATATATGGATCATGATTCACTCTGGATCAAGAAACCTAGGACTACAAGTAGCAAATCATTATAATAAAATAGCTAAAGAGTTAAACGAAAAATGGTATACAGGAGTGCCAAAAGAATGGGACTTGGCATTCTTGCCGATTAACAGCGAAGAGGGACAGGCTTATTTGAGAGAGATGAATTACTGTATAGAATATGCTCTTGCAAATCGTAAGTTGATGATGAATAGAGTTTGTGAGATATTTAAGGAGAATACTAGAACAGAGAGAAGTGGAATAATCAGTACTGCATCTTATCCCACTAAATTCGACCCAATAATAAATATCGCACACAATTATGCAAAGATGGAAAATCATTTTGGCTCTAACGTCATGGTACATCGTAAAGGTGCTACTCTCGCTTCTTCTGATACTGTTGGCATCATACCTGGTTCTCAGGGTACAAAATCATATATCGTACGAGGTAAAGGTAATCCTGATAGTTTCAATAGCTGCTCTCATGGCGCTGGTCGTAGAATGGGTAGAAAGCAAGCTGAAAGAGAACTCAACCTTGAAGAAGAAGTTAAAGCGCTAGACGCACAAGGTATACTGCACACTGTAAGAGGCTCAAAAGACCTTGACGAAGCGCCGGGAGCATACAAAGACATTCAGACTGTAATGGCTAATCAGACCGACCTTGTTGAAGTATTAGTTACCCTTAGTCCACTTGCGGTAATAAAGGGATAGTCGTTGCGGGTGTAGCTCAATTGGTTAGAGCAACGGCTTGTGGAGCCGAAGACACGAGTTCGATTCTCGTCATCCGTACCATTGCTCGGGGGTCGTATAATGATAGTACGGCTGGTTTTGGTCCAGTCAATCGAGGTTTGATCCCTCGCCCCCGAACCATACAGTCATAGCTCAACTGGATAGAGCGCTTGGCTTCGAACCAAGAGGTTGTAGGTTCAAGCCCTACTGACTGTACCAAGCTAAGGTGGCGGAACTGGTATACGCACTGGTCTTAGAAACCAGTTTTTGAGAGTTCGAATCTCTCCCTTAGTACCATGTACTCATAGCTCAGTGGCCAGAGCAACGGGCTGTTAACTCGTGGGTCGAAGGTTCGAATCCTTCTGAGTACGCCACGCCTAGATAACTCAGTGGTAGAGTGCCTGCTTGAAGAGCAGGAGGTCGTTAGTTCGAATCTAACTCTAGGCACCAAGCATCAGTAACTCAATTGGTAGAGTTCTTGGTTTCCAACCAAGTTGTTGCAGGTTCGAGTCCTGTCTGGTGCTCCATGTATTCGTAGCTCAGTTGGTTAGAGCGGGAGCCTCTTAAGCTTCAAATCGAAGGTTCGAATCCTTCCGAATACACCATCAGGGTGTAGTGTAGTTGGTTAACACGGGGGTCTTGGATACCTCAGATCGCAGGTTCGAGTCCTGCCACCCTGACCAAACGACAAACCAAGGAGAGTTGGCTGAGCGGCTTAAGGCGGCGGTTTTGAAAACCGCAGGGTGTAAAAGCTCCATGGGTTCAAATCCTATACTCTCCTCCAAGGAAGGGTGCCAGAACGGTTATTGGAGCGGCTTGCTAAGCCGTAGGTGTAAAAGCCTTAGGGGTTCGAATCCTCTTCCTTCCTCCAAATAATATTAAAATATATATGTTCAAAAAAAAATCTAGGAATGAAAAAATTATTGACATGTACAAGGCTGGCAGTTCTTTAAGGAAAGTTGGTAAAAAGTTTGGAGTTACGCATCAACGTGTAAGCCAAATACTTAACTTTAATGAAGTTGAGACTAGAATGAATCTACCAAACTTATACACGTGTCGCGCTTGCTCTATACATTTTACAAGACTAGACAATCCTAAAAGTACAATTTTATGTAATAAGTGCCAAGATCATATTTGGTGTAAAAAATTAGGATTATTCGCTTGTAATGGATGTGGAAGAAGCGAAGAAAAGCATTATCGCGAGGGATATTGTTCTAAATGCTATTATGCTAGGACAGAAGTAAAAAAATATAATAGTGAAAGGCACGTTGAGTACTACTCAAATAATAAAGAGAAAATAACTGCCAAAACAAAAGAGTGGCAAGAAAAAAATAAGGAAAAGGTTCTATTATACGTTAAGTCATGGCAGTCAAGAAACAAAGAACACGTTAAAGACCTTAACAGAAAAAAATACGCGAAGAACAGAATAGCGTGGATAATGTATTACTATCTAAGGACTCTAATTCCAGAAGAAGCTGAAAAAATACGAGAAAAGGAAAAAATAAGAACAGAGAAAAATAAAATCCCACTCTTAATGTATAACCATCTTCTGAAAATAATGCCAGAAGAAATAGAAAAAAGAAAAAGAAACTATGAAAATAAGAAACATGCAAGAAAGATTCTAAGTAATTAACATCAAAACCTATGGAATTAGATCATGACCAAAAAATTAAAAGGTTAGAAGAAGAGATCGAAGCGCAAAAAAAACTAAACAAAATAGCTAGTCTTGAAAAAGAGCTCGAAGACTTAAAGAATGGAAACAAAACACAGGATGATTATTATAAATGGTTTGAAAAGAATATAGACAAAAATCGTTCTCCAGTTCCGTTGCCTTACTTTCCAAATACAACTCCGTTACCAGGGCCATACAGCCCAAACTATATAGGTGATAGACCTTTCATAAACAAACAACAAGCATTTAATGCGCTATTTCATAACGATTGTAGATAAAATATGTTAGATGAAGATTGGACTATATTTCTACTACGTAAAAAATATAAAGAAATCAAAGACGTAAAAAACAGGATTGAATTTATCAGGAAACAAGTGAGGCTAAGAAAGGAAAGCTACTGGGAAAAACAAAAGTTTCAAGATGATATAATTAATAATGGATACGATTACGTTCTTTATAGTGATAGATTCATTCATACGTCGTACAAGATGCTAGAAAAGCTTTGCAAAAAACTAGTTTACTTAAGAAGCAAAACATAAATAGAATAAACACTTGACAAGTAGTTATTAGTTTACTATAATACAAACATCCACATACGTTGGTAGTACTTGTTCTCTTCCGTTTACGCGGATGACAAGCATGGGAACAAGTACTACTGATCTTGTGGCGAAAAATAATAATAAAACAGTCTATGGCGAAGCAAATAATCTTCAATGAGAAGGCAAGACAAGCAATTAAGCGAGGAGTAGACCAACTAGCAGATGCTGTTAGAGTAACACTTGGCCCAAAGGGAAGAAATGTAGTTCTTGATAATGGATACGGAGCTCCACAAATTGTAAACGATGGAGTAACAATTGCAAAAGAGATTGAATTGAATGATAAGGTTGAAAATATTGGTGCAGAACTTGTAAAAGAAGTAGCAACAAAAACAAATGACATTGCTGGTGACGGAACAACTACAGCTACGATTCTAACTCAAGCAATTATTTCAGAAGGCTTCAAAAATGTAGCCGCTGGAGCAAATCCAATGGAGCTAAAGAAGGGTATTGAAAAAGGTGTTAACGCTGTAGTCGAAGAATTAAAAACAAAAATTTCAAAACCAATTTCAAGCGACGAAGAAATCACTCAAGTTGCTTCTATCTCTGCCAATGATCCTGTACTTGGGAAAATCATTGCAGAAGCCATGAAAGAAGTTGGCAATGACGGAGTTATCACAGTAGAAGAATCTCAAAGCTTCGGTATTGAGAAAGATGTAGTAAAAGGAATGCAATTTGATAAAGGCTATGTCTCACCATACATGGTAACTAACGCCGACAAAATGGAAGCAGAGTATCAAGATGCTTACATCCTTCTAACTGACAAGAAAATTTCAGCCATGAATGATATTGTTCCTTTGTTAGAAAAAATTAGCCAAGTTGGAAAGAAAGATTTAATAATTATTGCAGAAGATATTGATGGCGAAGCGCTTGCAACTTTAGTTGTAAACAAAATTCGTGGTGCATTTAACACTTTAGCTATCAAAGCTCCTGGATTTGGGGACAGACGAAAAGAAATGTTAGAAGATATTGCTGTTCTAACTGGAGCCAAAGTCATTTCTGAAGAAGTTGGACTAACTCTAGAGAATGTTGAAATTGAAATGCTAGGACAAGCTCATAAAGTCATTTCTTCAAAAGAAAACACTACTATTGTAGAAGGGAAAGGAAACAAAGAAGAAATAGATAATAGAATTGCGAGAGTAAAAAATGAAATCGAAAATAGCTCGTCTGATTTTGACAAAGACAAGCTAAAAGAACGATTAGCAAAGCTCGCTGGAGGTGTAGCTGTCATTAAAGTTGGTGCAGCGACAGAAACTGAAGCCAAAGAAACTAAACTCCGAATTGAAGATGCAATCAACGCAACTAAAGCTGCTATTGAAGAGGGGGTAGTTCCTGGTGGTGGAGTTGCTTTGTTCCGAGCTAAAGATATTCTAGACAACGTTGATCTAGAAGGAGAACAAAAAGTAGGAATTGACATTCTAAAAAAGGCTTTAGAGTCTCCGATTAGACAAATTGCTATTAACGCGGGAAAAGACGGAGCAGTTATTGCGGAAGAAGTTAGAAAACTTGAAGGGAATATGGGATACAATGCAAAAGATGATAAGTTTGAGGACTTAGTTAACGCTGGAATCATTGACCCAACTAAGGTAACTAGAACAGCACTTCAAAACGCAGCTTCTATCTCTGCCCTACTTCTTACTACAGAGTGCGTTGTTACGGATGAACCTTCGGATGATAAGAAGCCAAGTATGCCACCAATGGGTGGAATACCAGGCATGGGAGGAATGATGTAATGAAAAACTCTAAAGAGCTTAAAATGTTTAATAAGGAGATGAGGTTCAATGGCCTACCAATCATCCAACGAAAAGATGAGAAAATGAAGGTAGTCGAAAAACACGATAAGATTTCTCGTGAAGTAAAGGATGAAGACGTAAGCAAGGTAGTAGAAGATGGACAGTTAATGATTGATCTATGTAAATACGGATGTGGTAAATACCAAAGTGCATTTGCAGTTGCTCACGCTCAAGTAGAGGACAAGGATCCACTTAGATTCTTCGTATTAGATACAGGAATGATTATCGTGAATCCCGTAATGACAAGACACACAAACACAGAGATTGACTCAGAAGAGGCTTGCTTAACATTCTCGTTACTATCACCTAAAATCGTGCAACGATATAATAAGTGTGAATTTGATTTCCAGACAATAGTTGATGACAAGGATGGAAATAAGAAGCTTTCAGAGAAGACACACGCTAGCCTTGAAGGTAAGGACTCAAAGGTTTGGCAACACGAAACAGACCACTTAGACGCAAAATACATTTATTAATAATTACCTAAACGAATATGTTAAAACCACTTAATGACAACGTACTCGTAAAACCAATTGAAGAAGAGATTAATGAATCAGGTATTATAGTGCCAGACAATGTGGCAAAAGAGAAACCAGGAAGAGGTGAAGTTATCTCTGTTGGACCAGGAAGAATGGTAGACAATGGAACAAGACTAGAAATGACTGTTAAAAAGGGAGATGTTGTTATCTTTATCAAGTACTCACCTAACGAGCTTAAGATTGGAGGAGAAGACTTCTTGATGTTAAATGAGTCTGGTATCCTTGGGGTTATTGAGAAATAATTTATTAATAACTTTTAACCAATATGGAAGAAGAACAAACTTACAAAGATCTTTACAATGAGTTCATAATTAGTTATAAAAAAGGATCTATTGCTGGAGAAGACGTTGGTGAAGTAATTGCTAGACTAGCTCAACATTACTGTCAAAAGAATACTGCACTTGGAAACGTAGAAATTGACTTGAATAGAGTGTCCGCAGAAGAAGTACAGAAAACTGATGATCAAACTGGAAAACCAATTAGTGTATCTAAAGCTGACGTGCTAATAAAAAGCACTATCGAATATGCTAAGTACTTACAAATCAAAACAGATTTACAGAACATTGAACAGTTTATCAACGCGTTGAAGTATCTTCAAAAAGGTTTACTGAATGAGTATTCTCATGTAGGAGGGATGTAAACAACTAAATTTGTAGCCATGCTTATAAAGAGATTATGCGAAAATTGTAAAACACCATTTGTTACCAAGCATAAACGTCATAAATATTGCTGTAGGAAATGTTTCAAAAAGAAGTATCTAGAAAAGCTGAAAATCAATTATTTCCCGCAATATGTATGTCAGGAATGTGGATATAAAGTAACTCTAACTTTTTATCCAAGAGATAATCCTGACAAATGGATGAACTTAGTATGTCCTAGGTGCAAAAGGAAAAGAAAATAACAAATAAAAAGAATCGAGTTACGTAACTCGATTCTTTTTATTTACTTGTCTTATTGTTTATTAGCAGCCGCTAATGGGACTAAACCGATTGCTGCTAGTAGCGTCATGAACAGCGGTTTATCTCCAACAAACCATTGACTTCCTTTCTTGTTTATATTTGCGTTAGAACGTATAGCGTTTGCGAACATAGGAACAACATCTTTAGCCATTTCTTTTGCGTTAGCATTAGTAACTCCAGCCGAGTCTTCTAAAGGCGCTAACATCCATTCAAATAAACTAACTTCTAAATCCTTAAGTTCTGACTCTTTACCTTTAGACAATTGTGAAAGATCTTCAGCTCCAATAGAATCCTTGCTATTTGGTAGCATTGCTTTTCCTTCTGTCTTTTGTAGAGCGTCAACAATGCGTTGTGGCAAATAGTCTTCGTTCTTTGTTTCTATGTACTTTCTTATTTCTGACACCTCTGAACGTTTGACTGAGTCAATTCCAGCCTTATTCATTCTTGATATTAACTCATCTCTCATCCCTGGTCTTGTAATTGAAGTAACATCATAATACTTTTTAGGATCCATTTTGGAACCTAGAAAAACAGATACACGCTTACCTGGATTTTCTTTTTCAACTTTCCTTATGGCTTCAACCATTCCATTACCCTGCTCCTCAGCCTTACTTATAATTTCAGGGTACCTTTTGTTGTAGTCTTTTATCTTTCCACCATAATTCTTGTAGAAATCCTTGAAGGATCCAACGTCTACGCCATTCTCTCTAAGTGCCTCCCACTTCTTAATGACTGGGATTTTATCGTAACGCTTAGATCTTATAGCATTGGCATATTCCAACTCGTTCTCTTTGATAAGGAATGTTCTTTCGTTTAGATTCTCCAAGAGACCTTTTTCTGACTGAGTTATGTTTTCACCAATAGATCGAGTTGTCTTTAGTTTTAGCTTGCCCCAAGGTTTTTTCATCCACTTGAACCAGGAGTCCAGTTCGCCTTTTAAACCGCTGTAGAAGGCCTTTACAGGCCCCTCAGAGTCTATTATAGCCTTATTGATACCCATTGATAGTTGATTATCCTGTTTGCTAAATCCATACTCTCTTTCAACTGGCTTTTCTCCAACAGTTGAATGCCAAGTTTTTTGTACAAGATTCGCTTGATTTTCATTTTCTGGAACAATTACATATTCACCTTTAACCTTTTTAACTTGTACTGGATTTATTAATATTCCTTCTTTGTCCATGTTAACTGATTCCAATAAAAATGTATCATCTCCAAGCTTAGCAGTATTCACGTGTTCCGCACCAGTTGGCTTTAACTTACCTAAATAAGCCTTATAGTCGTCCAAATGAAGTTTCACTTGATCTACAATCATTTGTTTCTCGCTGCTATTAAGCTTATTAGCACCTCTTACTATCTTATTGATGTTCTCAGTAGCTTTCTGTAACCCAAATTCAATTCCACCAATCTCTACATTAACATTGTTGGCTTCATTCATAGCTAGGTCGTAAAAACGTCTATATTGATCTTGCTTCTCCTTAGTTTTCAAAACATCATATTTCTCCCAGTTCTTTGGCTTAACATCAACATCTTCACTATTAAACTTCCTAGAAATACTAACTGGCTCACTTTCTACTACTGGCAAAGGTCTTCTTTCTGCATTCTTAGCGGTTGGCATTGTTTTTATAGTTTCGCTTACAGTTTTGGCCTTAGAGGTTAATGCTTTTACAGGCTCAACTTTTTCTATTGGTTCAACCTTTGATACAGGTATAGGTTCGTCCTTAATTGGTTTAATCGGTTCAACTTTCTCTGCTGGTAAACTTCTCTTCTCTACAAACTCAAATGACTCTTCAGTAGCTTTTTTCTGATCAATGGTTGGCTCCTTAACCTCAGTTATCTTTTCAGCTGACTTCATAGCCTCTGGTTTCATGTTAGCTGGACGAGGTTGTGCTGGAATAGCTTCTTCAAACAAAGGAGTTTTGCTAAACGTCTTCTTAAACTTATTATAAAATGATTTATCATCTTGTAGTAATCCGTTAATAGCTTTTCCCGTAGTATCAAGTTGATTCTTAGTCTTCATCTTTTTGAAGAATTCAATAACTTCAGGTACAGAAACTTCAGACTTTCCCTTTTTAAGTGTTCTAGCTTTCTCAATAAAAGTTGAAATTAAATAATTATCGCTTTCTGTCTTTCCAGTTATACCTAATTCTTTAGCAGCCTTTAACGCATCATTCTTAGTATTAAGTATTTCGCTTTCAATTTGCTTGAATATTCCTACAGGTCTAGTGCTTTCATTTTTACTAATAGCCTTACTTATCTTTTCAGAAGCTGATGCGACTGGAACCTCTTTACCGTTAATTACTAACTCGTCTCTACCAACAACTTGCATTGTTTCCATTTTTTCAGTACCCTTTGCTACCGATTCCTTTTCTAGTTTCTTCTCTACAGCCTTTGTTGGTCTTCTAGTAGAAATTGCTTCAAACACATCATTAGATTGTTGCTTTGTAAATAACTCATTAATTGATTTAGTTGCCTTAACGTCATTGTTTGAAATATTTACTCTCACCCAAGGCTCTCCAGATTTCTTGGCTGACACGCCAATGCTTGATATCTCTGCTGGCATAACTTTAGCTTCATTAGAAAGCATCATATCGTATACGCCCTCAGAACTTGTCTTTTCGCTTACTGGTGATTGCTTTTTCAATGTAATGCGTTCGTTTATCTTTGGAATATTTGTTTCACGAGGCAAGAAACCTAGTGAGTAGATATTGTCATTAGCAACACCAATAACCTGAATATTCTTTTCAGGACTCTTATAACCTTTTTTAGATGTAATATTTACCATTGGCAAATCATCACGTCGTACCAAGTAAACCATGTCTCCTTTGGCACCGTCGTTATTTATATAATCATTAATGTCTCTGTTTGTTCTTGGAGAAACCTTTGACGATACGCCAGTAGTTACTTGCTCTCCAACAGCTTGAGAATTAGCAGTGCCTTGTTCCTTACTCATAATAGACTTATTCCTAGCCTCAATAGCTGCATTATTAATATCAGCTAAATGATAAGCGTCTGGAACGTATCCATCAGTGTAAGTTTTGTCCATCAATTTTTGACGTGTAAAGAGAGACTTAATATCATTTATTTCTTCCTTTAGCCCCTGTTCTGCTGGTAAGTAATCATTGTAAAGATTTCTTCCAGTCATGATTATATTCTTTTTTGCTTCTATAATATCTTCTGGTGTTGAGTATGTTTGTTCGATTAGGTCTAGAGCTTTTTTATTATCCTTATCAATTATCTTAGCTATCTCTGCATTTGATTTACCAGTAAGGTCTTTTTCCTTAATCCCAAACTTAGCACGATACTCGTTTGATGCTATTGTGGCTTTTTTTCTTATAGATTTAATATAAGACGGTCTAGCTGTTCCATGTAGTCCAACCATGATGGCTGTATTTATAGCAGCTTCTTTCGGATTAGCGCCTTCAACAGCAGAAATCAAGTAAGTTGCTGCTGCTAGTCTTCCATACGATTTTAAACTCTGGCCAGTAACACCACCAACAACACCCCAAACTGAATCTTCAAGAAACCTTTTTGAACGACTAACTCCTTCTTCTTGCTTTGCAAGCTGTCCTCTTGTAGCAAATACGCCCATATTACTAAGCGTTTTTCCTATTGTTCCTCTTGGCACAATAATCTTGCCCTTAGAAACGCGTGGAATGGCGCTTGTGAGGTTTTTAAGTATGTTTGGTACTTCTAGTGCTCTTCCACCTCTAACAGCCTTAGCGGCTACTCCTAATCCTTTAGCGATCTTTCCAACGGCACCGTAAACTAATGCCATACTTCCAATGAAACCAGCTATTTGACCAACTGTTTTAGAAACGTTGGCTATTGTCTGTTCTCTTGGAATTTCGTATTCGCTAGCTTCTGATGGCAAATAACCAAGCGCTAGTTCAGACGCAGCCCCTTTAGCGAATTCAGCTAGTGGATTCTTTCCAAAGAATGAAGAATACTTATCTTTCCAACCTCCAGATTCAGATGTGTCTGTTTTCCTACCAGTAGTCCATTCTTGGTAAACTCTCTCTGCAACAGCCTGATCAACTCCACCTTTATCATTAAGTTCAATTCCAGAAACGTCTCTATCCTTCCATTCAGATGCCGCTAATTTTTGAGCAGTTCCAAGATCTATTTTCTTGTTAAAATAAAGCTCATTAGCAACAGCACCAACTTTTGTCTTCTGTTTATGGTCAGTAATTGATAATAAAACTTTATTTTCCTCTGTATCAGACCCAGAAAGTGAAATTGGAACCACATGATCAATCTGAAACAAACCACTTGATACACCCTGTCTTTTTTTGAAGTTATAGACAGGATCAAATGTTCCTTCATCTCTAAATCCAGGTCTGATGAAAGTGTCAGGTTCATCTCCAGCTAAATATGAACCACCGTATTCAGTTTTAGTTGGAGTAGCCGTTCCTTCGTAATCCTTCCACCCTTCATCAGTTCTTTCAATTGTCTTTAACGGTTCAGCTTTTTTGCTGTATTCATCAAAGTCATTTACTGGATTTATTGCCGCCTTAATTCTTTTTTCAAGATTAAGCATATTTATTTTAAATACCCCATTTGACTAAGAATAGAATAATTCATTGTATCCCAAGTCTCATTTGACATTATTGATGCTAATGACTTATTGTCTAGGTCTACTAATTTAGTATCGTTGCGATAAGCAAACTGCTCTGGTGTTATTTTTGCCTTTTCTGGTCCAACACCTTCAACGGTAGTGGCATAAAAACTATCCCATAACATGTCTGCGTAATCACCAAGAACTGGTCTGTATTTATTAACAAACTTTTTCATGTCGCTATTAGCATTACCACTAGAATATTGAGGTTTGTCAAATCCAGTCCTGTCAACTCCAGTTAAATCTTTAATCGCATCCTTCAGGTCATCAGATTGAGCTATGAAAAAATCTTTTGAGTTACTTTTAACTGTTTGCTCTAATAGATTTAATAATTTTGAATTGTATTTGTTAGCGCTTTCTTCGTCTACATTATAAGCTTGAGCTCCAGTAATGTATCCACCAACGTGGTTAGTAAGAGAGTCTATAAATGTACCCTGAGACATTCCATTACCTATATCTTTTACTGCGGCCTCTGTATACTTATTCAAATTATAATCAGGCTTTTGACCAGCTGTAGCGCCCCAATCAACAGCCTCATATGGCATGTAGGTCGAGAAAGAAAAGCTATCAGTATCAGCATCATGTGTTATACCCATGAAGTTGTAAATCTTTTCTACTTCAGCCTTATCCCATTCTGTTCCACCACCATCAATTTCATTTTGAGTTTTTTCATTATCCAAGATCTTTCCTTCAATATCTAGTTGAGCTTTAAGTAGGTCGTAATAATTCTTCTGGTTTTCAAAAACCGCTGCGTCCTGTCCATCAAGAGCATTGTACAATCCTTTTAATGATCCCATTATTGCGTTATAGCTTTCCGTATTGACTGATGCAAGTTTAGAATATTCTTCTTGAGCTCTATTTGAACTAACTTCGTATAAATCAATTGAGCTATTAATATCAGCGTTGTATTGATCAATAGAATCATTAAGGAAATCAGTGTAGCGTTTATTCTGTCGTCCTTGAAGTATAGTCAAATAACTAAGATAGTTTTTCATTCTGCTCGCTACGTATGGATTTGATGTGTCCATTTTGCTAACAGCTTCTGTTGTCTCATCTATCAATTTATCAATTTGACCAAGATAATCATCCTTACCCTTAACATAATTCTGTAAATCGTTAGTAAGAGTGTATCCAGTCTTTTTCAATGAAGTTATTTTATCAAGTTGCTCGTCAAGTTTATTGTTTGACTTAACAGCTTCCATTAAATCATTTAACTGAGTAGACAAAAGTCCATTGTCAGGTAAAGAATCCATTGCCTCTTCTGGTAAGTTTAGAAGAGCTGCAAGTTGTTTCTTATCACCCATGATTGTCTGAGCGAATGCATCAGCACCCATCCCAGCATCATGTAGTTTTTTTGCCTCTGTTAAAGCAGAACTATAATAACTTTGCGCGCTTGGATCTAAACTATTATAGAAACTTGAAACTGCTTCGTCTCCACCAGACTCTATCATTCCTATAACGTCTCCAACATTGTAATCAATTTCAGATGAAGCTCCAAACTGATTAGCAGAAGGTAGTGCTGGGCTTCCAGATTCCTTCCAACTAGAAAAGTATTGCTCTACTGAGTCTGCTTGTACTGGGTCTGCTAATGTTTGAGAAACAACACCCATGTACTTCTTAAATTCTTCTGGATAACCAACAAGCTCTTCTTTGTAAGCAGCTTGATCTGCTGATTTTTGTGCATCCTCTTCAGTTGCCTCTGGAGGCTCTCCTGCTAATACTTCCTCTTCTCCTGGAGCAGCTTCAACATTAAACGGAATAGCTTCTTCTGGAGCATATTTCTCTTTTAGTTTTGCGTAATAATCTTCATTACCTAATCCTGGATTTTCTTGCCTTATCTCGTTGAATTCTTTTAATAATGTACTAAGAGGTACATCTTGCATTGGTCCAATAAAAAAGTCCTTAGGCATATACATATACCTATCAGAAAGACTTCCACCAGGAATATCTACCAATCCAATTGGTATAACATCGTCTGACCAAGAGAAAACAGATGACTTATGCAACTCTCTTGTCTTTTCTAAATCTAATAAATTTTCTTTATTGTCTACTCCAGACAAATAATTTAAAAAATTGTTCAATTCCTTTTGGTTTTCTTGTCTAACTGCTTCCTTTGAGTCTTGTGCGTAGTTCTTTATTTTTTCTATATTTTTTTCAGCGCCTATGAACTGAGGGAAAAGTGTCTTACCTATATTCTTCCAGAAACTAACACGTTTGTCCTTTATTGCATCCTGTGTTCCCTTTTGACTAGATTCAATTCCAGCTCGAGTTTCTGCTAATGAATCAAAGTTAAGATCAAAAATTTCTTTAGGCTGAACTTGTGGTAGTTGAGCAGCTCTTTCTATAGTTGGTCCAACTTGAGCTCCTGGCATAATACTATCAACACTCTTCGTAATAAGTTTAGTTGATGATGGTGGTTGTCCATAAACACTATCAATCTGATCTAAAAATGGGCTTTGTTGAGTAGCTTGAGGTTGACTAGTAGCCATTGACTGATTAGGAACATTTGATTGGTTCTGAGCTGGTAATCCTCCGTAAACGCTACTACTAGAAGCCATTGACTGATTAGGGCTTTGCACTTGCATTGATTGATTCTGTGCCATTGACTGGTTAGGCTCTGTGGTTGCTTGTTGCTCATTTGAGTTACCGATGTTCTTTATACCTGACCAAATGTCACCAAAAAATCCACCAGCTCCATCATTAACTGCTCCATAATTCATTGAACTCTTTTGTAGTGACAATAAAAGATTCTGAGCCTTTTTTCTTTTAATGCTACCTAGAGGTGAATTAATCGCGTCAGATATTACTAAAGAGAGTTTTTTATTGCTCATCACAGATTTAATACTGAACGCCTTTGATTTTGTTAGCTGTTTGTTTTCTATTTCCATATATTTTATGATCCGACAAATACGGACGGGTTCATGTATTTATTGTATAAATCTTTAACTCTATAATCTAAATGAGAACCAGTACCCTTCCCAGATGGGCTATAAGTCGACCCCGTGTTCCCCATAGTTCCAAAAATAGCTCCCCTATTGACTTCTTGTCCAATTTGAACAAATTCTTGATTTAGATGACTGTACCTATGTTGGTTCCCCTGAGGGTCAGTAATGATTACATAATTACCATATCCCTTGTCTCCTTGCTTGAAACCAGTCTTTACATCAGTAACAACTCCAGTAGTAAAAGAAGGTAGTGGAGTTCCAATCTTATTTGCTATATCAACTCCTGGGTGAAAGCTCTCGTATCTAGTAGAACCACCATACCCAACAGAAACCCTTCCAAGATTTGAAGTCTGTTTCATGTTTGATGGAGCTGAACTAATACCTTGGTTAGGTGAGATGTTGTTTGCCATGGATTGATATTTTGAAGTATCAACTCTTTTGGCTGGTAACGACTTTACTATATTAGCAATATTAGCAAGTCCAGGCTGAACTGCGCTACCAAGTGTTTTGTATTTTGTGTTTTCTGGTAAGTTTGCCATATTTTTTTAAATTATAGACCACCTTGGATCATTTGTATATTTCCCCGCGGCATCTTTATTCATTTTTAATTCTAATCCAGTTTGTGAATCTTTAACTGTAACCATTGATGGTACTCCAGAAGTAGATCCAGTTATTGGTGTTGGTGTTGTTGTTTTTGGTGGAGTATAAGGTGTAGTTGGTTTGGTGGTTGTAGTCTTAACTGGAGGTGTTAGTGAAATTCCTGGGTAATACTTTCCAGGAGTTACGTAAACAACGCCTCCGCTTTGATTATACGCTTTTAATGTATTAGTTCCTGAAGCGCTAGACGATGGAGTAAGAGATGTTTTCAAAGAAGCTGGTGGAGTAACATTAATCTTAGGAGTAGCGCCTGCTGGAGGTGTTAGTGAAATTCCTGGGTAATACTTTCCAGGAGTAACATAAACAACGCCTCCGCTTTGATTATACGCTTTCAATGTATTAGTTCCTGAAGCGCTAGACGATGGAGTGTTTATTGATGGTGTCTTAGCAACAATTTTTTCAGCTGTAGGGGCGGCTTTATCCGCATCGTAATCAGTTTTTAATTGTCCTACACCAACAGGTGTTGCGTTCCCCGTTGCAGGATCTACCCATCCGCTAACAGGTGCTTCTGTAGCGCTAGTATCTTCTGGTTTAGGAGTTTCGTCAGTCGCGTAATCAGGAGCGTATGAAGAGAAAGGATTATCGCTTGTATATGGAGCGTAAGCTTTCTTTTCTTCTACCAACTTTTGATCGTATAACTTTTGTTGTTGATACGCTTTCTTTTCTTCTGATAAATTGTATTTATTAGTATACAAATTCTGGTATAGAGTACTTCTGTAATTACCATTATCATCAATAACCATGTCATGAACTAACTTTATTTCATCGTCATTCATGTCTGGGTATACTGATTTAAGATTAGCAATGCTAAAATAATCCTTAGTCTCATCACTTGGAATTAATCCCCACTCTTTAGCTTTGTCTGGATTACTGGCAATGAACTCAGCAATCTCTTCAGGAGTTCCACTCTCTAGTAATTTATTTCTTTGTTCTAATTCTACATCTGTGATTTTTTGTTCTCTTGCGCGTTGGTCTCCTTTTCTAACGTCACCTAAATATTTATCCATGACTTCTGCATAAAGACCACTTCCTTTTAGTCCACGTTGAGACGCGCCAGTGAAAAGCTCTTGTAATTGGCCCCAAGCAGTATTAGAATTATCACTTAACAATATTTTATACTTTTTGTTAATGTTTGTTTGAAATGTTTTCCAGTTATTATCAGCTATAGCTTTTGCTTGTTCTGTATTAGCTGTAGCTTGTTGCATAGATATATCATACCATGCGGCCTGTATCTTATCCGCTTCTTCTTTGAATTCTGGAGAGTTTATATCTATAGGTTTTACAATAGTTGAAAATGCCTCACTTGGTATTTCAAACATTTTATACTTAAATAAATCAGAACTTAAACCACCCATCTCAGTTGGTATTTGAAGAGATGCGTCAGATAGTAACTGCTTATATGAATCAGTATTGTAATATTGATCAGCTGTTAAGCTTGGATCAATACCACGCATATCCTTATAAGCCTCATTACCAGACGCTGCTAATTCTCTAACCTTTATGTCACGATACACGTCTTCAAGAGTGTAACTACCATAAAGAAGAGCGCTTGCGTATTTAGCTAGCTCTGTTGGATTCTTAATAAATGAATTGAATGTTGCTTCTGATATTCCTCCAGCAGATTTTAGCGTTGTGAATACAGATCCAATCATGTTTGATGCAGCTTTTTCAACTGATGAGTCTTGTTTTGTTTGCCCGTAAATATCTATCTCTTCGTTAACTGGCACATCAGTTCCAGCTGGTAAATCCTTTGAACCAGTTTCTAGAATGTTACCAGAATCATCAATACCCATGCTTGCTGGCTTGAAAGTACCAGACCAAGCTTCATTGTTTATTATATTAGTTGGTGCTGGGATTATACTATCTTTAAGTTCATCGAAGCTCTTATCGAAATACGCTTCCATCGCTGTTATAGAAGTGAATGGAATGTAATTCTTATTCTTCTTGTCATAAAGGAAAACAGTACTAGCATCACTGCTATTATCACTTGGAGTTGGATCATCAGTAAACTTAACAAGAAAAACATCACCAGGTACAACATACCTAGCAGTTTCTGCGTCTGACCATTGATCAGCAAAACTCTGCTTTTCATCAGCTTTTGCCTGTGTAGTTTGTTGTTGTAGTTTTTCAGCTTGAGCTTGAGCAGTCGATAAGTCTCTTATCAATACAGTGTCATCTAAATGACCACCATACATTAACTTCTCATTTTCGTTTGCTGGACGTCCTAAGTAAAGGTTAAACAAATAATCAACTCTATCTCCACCAAGAGGGTTTTGAGTTGGTTCTTGATTTCCAGTACCAGCTTGTCCAAGGTCTTTCGTATCAGTTTGTGCTGCATTACCAGCGGGTGCTCCTTGTGTCTCAGAAACTATTTCGAATGCACTGCTAGAAAATCTAGATGGAACTGTTATTGTTTGAACCGCGCCAGTGCTTTTATTTTTAACTTTTTGCCCTTTCTGAGCAACAAAAGTTCCTCCAACTTGATTTCCGCCCATACCATCTTCTTTCTTTTTTGTTATATCTGTTGATACAGATGTTTTTATTTCTGGATTTAAATCTACGGATTGGCCAACCACGCTAGGACTTGCCGCTGCGGCTGGCTCTACTTTAGCTACTGGCGCTACTGGTGTTACTGGTTCAGCCTTAGCTACTGGTGTTACTGGTTCAGCCTTAGCTACTGGTGTTACTGGTTCTGGCTTAGCTACTGGAGCTACTTGTGTTACTGGTTCAACTGGAGCCACTTGTGTTACTGGATCTACTGGAGCTACTGGTGTTACTGGAGTTACAGGCTCAACAGGGGCTACTGGTGGCGCAGGTGCTGGTTGAGTTTCTGGTATCTGAGTAATTGGTTCTCGTGAAGAAGAAATGTCAGTGTCTATAATTTGAAACTCTTTTCCTAGAAGACTTTTTTGTTCTGATGTAAGCAGATTTGCAAATTCTTGCTTTGTCATAACCTTATTATTGTAGAAAATCATGCTTTTCCCACCATCAGTATAAGAAGCTCCTGGTACTTCAGGAATTGGGATTAATGCCATTGTGACTATTTGTTGTGGTTGTTCTATTGGTTTATCATACTTTAAATCAGTAGAAATAGATTCATTTTCTGGCACGTCAGGAGTTTCGTATGCAGTAGTAAGTAAATCATTATACGTACCATTAGAAATGTTTCCCATAGCTTCAGCGTCAATTCTATTTCCTGTTTGAGCTTCAATAGCATCTATATACTTCTGATATTTAGGATCATAATCTCTACCATTAATATATTCATTAAGGTTTCTAGTTATTTCGTTTGTGTTATAAGTAGGAACTTCAGGCGTTACTGGTACATCTGGCGCTTCAGGCGTTACTACAGGCGCTTCAGGCGCAGGCGTTTCACCAGTAAAATATGGCGCATCTTTTGGGACACTAGCAATTACCATCGGAGATTTCATCCACGATATTAATGACGCTGGAGACTTAACTTTATCAGCCCAAAAACTACTGCCTTGTTGTTTTGCTTTCCAGTATTCATCTTTTTTTGCTCCAAACAACCATTCAATAAAATTAGCCTCATCCTGTGTTAAGTCGGTTCTTTTATTTAGCAAAGAATCAATACTCATTTGATTGTTTGCAACGCCAGCGGATTGCGGAATTGTTGATGGAGTCTCAGGCGTTGCTGGAGTCTCAGTCGTTTCAGGCGTTGGTGTAGGCTCTACTGGAACAGCTGGTATTTCATCTTCAGCGTTATCATACCCAGGATCTCCTGGTTGTAATTCTTGTTCTTGTACTCCTTCAACAGGAGCTGCAAACTGTTTATCACTTATAAATGATTTAGCGCTTTCTCCTGACATTTTATCTCCACCTTTTTCTAATCCTAACGCTTCTAATCCTTCATAAATTACACTTAAATTTTTGTAATATGGCAAATCTTTTAAGTCTTTTCCTGTTATTTCTTTTACTTTATCATTATCTTTTCCATAAAAATCAATCTCTCCACTTGGAGCACTACCTTTGCCAGTGCCAGTAATAACAGTTCCACCTTCGTCCCACATTCCTCCACCTAATTTGCCAAACGATTTCGCTATTTCCATTAACTCGCCTTGTGCAGTAGATTGTGCTGTGTTTCTTAATTCCTTATGAAGTTTTCCATTTACATAAATAGCATAAGATTCCTCTGAGCTACGATCACCAATTCTTTCGTAAGTTACGTTATGAGTTATCTTTTGAGTTAAAGGTTGAACACCAGTGTCTGTCATTAAATAAATTTGATCTGCTGACCCTTTCCAGAACTCACCAACCTCTGGAATGTCAAAAGTATTAGCGTAGGCCTTCGCATTGCCATAAGCTTGAGAATAAGTTGTTGCTTTTCTTGGCATATTATTTTTTATTCTTATTATATTCTCCTTGCTCATTTAGCTTGAAGACTGCTTTATTATCTTTAATAAATAAATCGTATTCATTCTTCTTTAACTTCTCTTTATTTACTTTAGTTATTGTTACTTTTTTTTCATCAAAGTTTGGAGCGGATATTTTGTCTTCACTGTACATGATAACTTTTCCGTTTTTTTTGTCGCAATAAAGATACATATCAAACTTTTAATAAAATTAATTCACCATCTGAACTTGTCCCATTTGTTCCAGAATATCCATCAGCGGAAGGATAAGGCGTTGGTCCAGTTTCATAACCTAGTCCACCAGTTCCACCAGTTCCACCAATTCCTCCGTCAGCAGTTGGTATATTACCAGTAATAATAGAATAAATAATAATAGCAACTCCACCTTGCCCACCGTCTCCTCCAGCACCACCACCACCACCAGCTGTGTAACTAGATGATGCTGCTCCAACAATACTGTCTCCGCCGTCTCCACCATCTCCTCCAGCTCCACCGTCACAACTTATAATTCCATTATTTGTTATTTTTTTAGAAGCTATATATATAATTGCACCTGGCCCTCCACTACCACCAGCTCCACCTCCTCCGCCTCCACGATTACCAGCTCCACTGTAATAATATTTTACACCACCACCTCCTCCGCCTCCAGAACCACCGTTTTGTCCAGAACTTCTTAAATTATCTGGCGATGGTAATGTGTCATATAAAAGATATGCTGGCATTAAACTATTTGGCTTATTATAAACAGTTCCTGTATTTGTGCCACCAGCTCCACCTAGACCACCAGCTTTACTTAAATCTTGAAATCCACCAGTTGAAAGATAACCACCAGCTCCACCAGCAACTCCAGAAACTCCATCAACCCCTATACTCTTAACAACACCAGAACCAGCTCCACCAACCACACCAGCTACTGAAACATCAGCACCAGATCCTTTGTATCCTTTTCCTCCAGCAGAACCAGCAATACTAGCAAGAGAACCAATAAGTGAGCCACTAGCCAAAGAAGAAGAAGCAGATCCGCCAGCTCCTGGTGTATATGCACTAACGCCTCCACCTTGTATTCCACCTCCAACTCCATCACCTCCGTCACCTCCATTTCTTGATAAAGTTCCGTTGTTAGTTAAAGTGTTCTTTACGAATATTCTAAATCCACTTGGTGATAATGTAAAACCACTGTTTATAGTTAAATTGTTGTAATACATATCCCTTGTAAGAGATGTGTTTGCGCTTATTGTAACATCACCATCCGCTCCATCACCGAAGATATCTTGGAAAGATAAAGTACTATCATTCACAATAAACTCTCCTTCACTTTGATCCCATTTTGCGTATTGCCCAGTAGATTCGCTCCCCATTATAACGTCTCCAATATCAGTACCACTTGTTATAGCCTGTAAAACAGAATTACCAGCAACGTCAACTATGTTCAATTCTGTACCAATAACAGAAACAGCTCCAGGCCTCCAATAACTTGCCTCTGGAGTTGTAGCATCGCTTGCTCTCTCAATCATTATCCCATCAATCCAAAATGTTTCTGCATTATTTGGACTACCAAATGAAATTAAAGCAGAATTGTCACCTGCTTCTGTTTCAACCAAATTTGTATACCTTTTCCATCCAGCAATCAATGTTTGATTTGTATAACTTCTGTAATTAGCTCCGTTTGTTTTTATTCCATTACGACAAGACTCACCTCCAGCAACACTGTAAGCATACCAACTAATTATGTATTTAGTTGAAGGATCAACTTGAATATTATAATCAGTAGTTGTATCTCCTAAATATGCTGTTCCATAAACTGCGGTTGTTATTATCTTCATTGACCTTGTCCCAAAATAAGAATAAGTATCATCAGAAACAACTGTCGCATTATCTGGTGCTCCAATTGTTCCACCGACAGGATATCCTTCCATGTCAGTATACCTATTAGGCATATAATTTACGCCATAAGAAGTTGTTCTTTTAAGATTTGGAACAGTATTGTCTCCAAGATATTGACCGTCAACATCAGACCCAGTAACTAGACCAGTAAGTTTAATCGTACTCATCTTTGCTGTTCCATTTTTCAATATATAAGCTGCTGCGTTTTCATTGTCAGTATTAAAGTCAGCAACATTACATCCCCACCATGTATTACCATTAGCATCAATATGCGCACTATCAGCAGATGTTTTGTCTGGAATATTTAAGTTTCCACCAATAATACCACCACTACCAACATAAAGTTCCATGCATTCAATATATCCACGTCTACCATCAATTATGAATCCTTGCTCTTTAGGTTTGTAACTCAATGACTTTAACCAAGTGTCAACCCATGCGTCAGAAAATATCTGACTATTTGCTGTTACAGGATCTCTAGGAGCTGACGAACCAGTACTAGAAGAACCTTCAATAGACTCTCCTGAGGCTGACGCGCCTGCTGTTCCACCATCTCCTAATGTCATTTGAGCATCTCCCGTAACTGAATCAGACCGTTCTAATTGCGAGTTATACGGTCTTTCTATATCTTCGTAATTGTAATCATTTTTACCGCTCATAATTCTCTTCTTTGATTTCTTCTCGCTCGTTTGTCTCTCTATAATTTATTGCGATTCTGTTTATTTTACATAATTGTTTAGAGTAGTCTTGAAGTGAAATTCTAATCCTTCTACATCTAGGTGGTGATTCCTGATCTCCATCTTTATTTTTAACTTTCAAAATAGTACAACCCTTTACTGAGTCACCATCTAATTCATAGAAAATTTCATTGTCTAGTGAAATAAAGCATTTGATATTACTTCCTCTATCAGCCTCAATTATAATTTCTTCTGGGTAACAAATATTCTCGAAACCAGTGGCAAGTGTTATGTCGCTTGTATATATTTTAAATGGAATCTCAGTATCACTTGTTACTTCGTCATCTAAAGTTCCGTATAGAAGTTGAAAAACGTGTTTGTTACCAGACGTAGAAGTGAATTCTAAGTTGTTGGAAGAAGAATCTTTGTTATACGCTTCAAATTGATCCGCGTCTAATCCAGTATGTACAAACCAATTCTCTTGTCTAATATTATATTCTAATACAACGTCGCTTAATGTTTTTTCAACTGAACCATCTGGATTATAAAGAGTTACGTCACCGATAGAAGCAAAGACACTAAAGTCTTTGAAACCAACAGCTCCAGCCTCTATTCCATCTTTAGTTGCTCCGTTAAAGTATCTTTCAACCTTTGATGACATCAACTTTGGCGCGCTTGCTCCAGTCAATGAATACATTCCTGTGTAATGGATAAACCATAGAACTCCTAAATATTTAACATAACCATTATCAGAAACACATCCAATACCAACGTCTAAATTTTGCAAACTATAATCATTCCAATATGAAAGGTTATTGTTATTTCCCATTACCATCACATCACCAATGTTAGTAAGCATTTTAATTCTATCATTTTGATCACCTGATAATTTGAAAGTATCATACTGCTTCATGTTTGAACCAGTAGCTGGATTATTAACCCAACGATAAACTCTGTCTCCAGAGTATGTTCCAGCAACCCAGACTTCGTCTGAACTTTTAATGTCTGCTCCAGTAGCGTTTACAGTCAAGTCGTACTCATTCTTAGCGGTAACAGTTAATGTTAATATTTTAGTACCACCACGATAAACGTCTAAGCTATCAGTAGCATGTACATATTTAGTATCAGTTACTTTTACAGTTGTAACTCCAGTAGCATGATCTCCATCTACAAGGGCTAATATACCAAGAGAGTAAGATGATCTTAAAATGCTATTTTTATACTTTGTATCTCCATACGTATAATCAGCAACGTATAATCTGTCTTTATAATAATTTATTTTTCTAGCATCTGGGCAATTGTAAAGATTACCAGTTGCGGTTGATGACGTTACAACAGTTTCTCCGTCGTTTGTTATGTACATGTTGTCGTTATCACCATTCACAAGGTAAAGATTACCTTCAGCTGAAATAGTTGAAAACTTATTCCCAGTAACAACAATTGATCCAGTTCCGATTGTCTTATTGTTTTCAGCTACACCAGCAGCGTTTGTTACTTCGAAGTAATCTGTTCCAACACCAGTAACAGTAAACGTTCCATTGTTTGCAGCAGTGAAATTCTGAGCAGCTACAGTAACTATAGTCCCAACTCTTATATGCCAATTAACATCTGGATCAGTCCCTGCTGTGTCCCATGTATATCTGTATGTAGTTCCGCCAGTAAGAGAAATATCAAATTGTGAAGTGCTATCACCAAGCTCAAAAATTCCTGTACCAAATCCAGTCAAAGCAGTCCAGACTGAAGCACCACTTAAGTAATAAATACTAGTAACTCCACCAACAGTACTAATTCTGTAAAAATTATTGTCTCCATTGTTTTCAAAATAAAATAAACCATAATTAGCAGTAGCTACAATGGAATTTCCAAGACGTCTAGTACCAGCTCTCTTCTCTATAGAACCAATAACAGTTGATCGTGCATTTTCTGCATGCCACAATTCTTGCTTCTTTGATATATTAGAAGAAACGGCTGAATTAACACCTTCAAAGAATGGTATTTCTAGCCTTTTTATTTTATTACTCATAATTATACGTTACATTCTGGAGCAACGGACCATGAATCTAATCCATTATCAGACTTGATTGAATTAATTTTCATTTCATCTATGCTCTTATAAAATAACTTTAAATGACTTTCACCATCTATCCTTGATATTTTATTTGCCGCCCTGAACAACATGTAGTCTTGCAAGCAATAGTAATTGTTGTTTGGAAGTTCTAGGTTAGAGTATAGACTTGATAACTTTGATGTCTTTGTAGTATATCTAGTCGTTATAGTAGCGGCAGCAGATGGCGTTGGAACGAATCCTATATACGCGCCACGTAAATAATATTTAAGAGTATTTCCAGTGTCTGATCCGTAATACGTAATATCTTGAAGTTTAATACTGCCAACATCTATTTTAGACGTTCCATTATAAACAGAAAGCATTTTACTAAAAGTAGAGTCTAGCGCATATTCAGATGTTCCAGAAATAAGCGTTATGTCATCTTCATCAGATGCTGTAAATTCCTTATTTACTAAATTAAGATGATTTACTGCTATAGAATAACCTTCATTCAACCAAGAGAAAGCATCATCTTCAGTAATAAGCTTTAATTCTTTGTTGTTTAACAAACTGTAGAATCTATCCATTATTGCCTTAGCTGAGTTTTCAGAGTATCCAGCGTAAGGAATAGCAGCAGAATTATCGGCTGCATCAGTAGTTGTTTCATTATAAAAAACATACCAACCGAATCCAGTTGTATTTGATGTGTCTACATATTGAGTAGAGAAAGAATCTGCCTGTATATCTGATGTAGATAAAAGAGTTCCTGTTGCAAAAGTAGCTGCTGCAGTGTGGTAAAACTTTACCTGGTTATACTTAAGAACGGTTATTTTAGTACTCTCAGAATGAGCAAACTTAGTGGCTGAGGCAAGGGATAATGTGTTTGTAGCTGCTGTAACAGTTGAAACTTTTATAATCTCACTTGTTTCTGATCCAAAGTTACCTAGTAGGATATAATCTTCATTAGCGATATTGTTACTATTTATAACAACAACAGAAGAAACACCAGATGAATAATTAGCAGACAAGTAAGACTTAATCGCATTTTCAAGCAAATCAACGTTATTAGCTAATAATACTTTTGACATAATTTTTTGAGTTTAAGCTAAAAAATAACTAAAATCATGAAATCAAATATAATTTCATAAAAAAAGACAAAATAAAGTGCCAATCTGGCTAATTTTGTCTTTCATAATACTGTTATTATACCACAAGTCCCTAGTTTACAACAAAATGTCTGGAGTGTTGCGTATAAGGATATTTTTATTTATTTCTTTTCTTGTTTCTTCGTTGCAAATAGCGGAGTTATTTCTTTCATATTTCCTCAACCTATCTTCTTCATGCATGTATCCGTAATGCAAAATAGGTGAATTAGAGTGAAACCTAGTGTTTTTGTCTAAATTTATGAAATTAGTAGGACAAGTATAACCAGCATATGGCAAAAATGTTATTTCTGGTTGCCATTTAAATATCCTTACATGATGAATTGATTTAAATTTACTGTCATTCCTAAACTTATTCTCGTTTCCCCAAAGATATAACAATCTAAACCAAAACGTTCTTTTATCCTCATCTTCCCAGAAAGACTTCAACTGCTCATCAAGGTTCTTTGGGAATATTTCATCAGAGTCTGGGAAAATAACAATATCAGGTTTAATATTATCTACCATTCTAGTAGTGTTGTCTCGTTGTAATCCTTGATTCCATCTACCATCATTAGTAGTACGAATAACGTCCTTCACGTTTGGATGAGACAAAACGGCTTCTTCTGCTATTGGAGTAGGATCGTTAAGATTTACATAAATTTCATTAGTATATTTACTCATGTCATCTAGAACCTTCTTTGTCCACCTCTCGTCGTCATGAACCATTAGGCATCCAACTATTTTCATATGGCTCTCAATACTCCAACTCCAGCAAAGCCGTAATTAAGAGTTAAAACCTCATACTTGTCTGTTTCCTTCTTTACTTCTTGCCAGAACTTAGGAACTCCACAGTTAGGATTAAGCACGTCATGGAAGATTATATATCCACCAGGAGCAACAAATTCGCTATACATCTCAAAATCCTGCTTAACTCCTTCGTAATTATGGTCTCCATCAATAAATATAACTTCAAACTTTCTATCTCCTAGAAACGTTTTACACTTTTCATCATGCGAGTTAGATGAATATGTCTCCCAAAATGGAAGTAAATCCTCAGTTACACGCCCCTTAGAGTCAGGCAAATCAATAGAAATTGTTGTTAATTTACCATCTTTTCTATCTTTTAGTGCAGAAAGGATAGTTCTTGTGCTTTGACCTTGTCTAAAACCAATTTCAAGCACAGATTTAGCGTTAGCCTCAAAAACAAGCTCATATAAGAACAAAACATATGGTTGCATAGCCCTACGCATTTGTTTCATTAAAATCAATAATTCATTCATACTGTTATTTTATTATTATTTTACCTATGCTTAGTACATTTTGAACACAAAAATACCTCACTCCGCTTGCCTTCCAATAATTTTAAAAAAGTTTCTATCATTTTTTCTGAGTTTACTATTTTAAATAAGCTTTTTACATGTATAGAACCAAAAGTATGCATGCTCTTCCAGTCGTGACAACATAATGTTACATTGCCATCAGCATTTATAACAATATAATTAATTGGAGCTGAACATTTTAAATTAAGATTTATTGGTTCGTTATCATACCAATCTACTTTATCGTTCATATATACGTTACATGGGTAACGTCTATATCCTCTGAGTATAATCCTGTCTTCTTTCCTTTCTCTAGCCCTGTTCAATATTGGTCTTAATCTTGCTTCTTCATTTTTATCGTAATAAGAGATATCTATTCGCTTAACTCCTCGATCAATCAATTCCTCAAGTATTGTTTCATCAAAAAAGAAACCATTAGTATAAAAAGAAACATAAGCCTTAGGGACATGTTTTTTTATTAAGTCTAAAACTACATAGAATCTTGGGTCAATAAGAGGTTCAGAATAATTGAATGGATAAATAATACCACTAAAGTCGTATTTACCAAGCTCAATTAAAATTTTTTCTATTGCTATAAGTGAAAGAATCTTTTTTTCTTTTACGTGGAATAACGGACATCTCTCATGACAATTACTATAATTACAAATATTGCTCATTTCTATGCTAACGGCAGTAGTGTAAGTAAATGGGTTTATCTTTAATTCATTCCTTATTTTTTTAGACATATTTTATCTTCTTTTATGGTAAAAATAGAAAGAACATGGCCTGTAATGAGAAATATAGACCTTATCTCCTTCACCTTCAGCTACTTTCTTGATGAATTCCCAGTCATATGTGATTTTATATCTTAAATTTGCCTTAAAATAGCCGTATTTATCGAATAATTCATGTTTATAGGCGAATGAACCAAGATCACAATTCTGAGGAGCAATTACACAATTTAGGTTGTGTTTATAGTTTTTATCCTGTTTTCCCTTAACACCTATGTCATATCCAATGAAGGTCGCCTCTGGATGCTCTCTGTGAGCGTCTACAACGCGCTGCAGGTGGTCTTCAGTCCATTCGTTATCATCGTCAAGGAAACACACCCAAAAGTCGCTAGAAGCACGCTTAATACGCTCTGGATAGTATGAGAATGCTACCACTGCTGCTGCATTTCTAGCAAAGGCTCCGTAAAAGTGAGTTCTAACTCCAAAGTCTATATAGAAACGCTTCTTGTTGTCACATAGAGATGGTAATATCTTACGCAACTCTGGATTATTGTCATTAACAATAATATGGTTCCAGTTACCATAAGTCTGTTTATCAACAAACTCTATTGTTTTCTTTACTCCTTCTGGTCGCCACCCTGCTGTTATGACTGTAAAATAAGGTTCTAGCATATTAATATTTTCCACAGAAATTAAATTTATGTCTACGATAATATAATAAAGGATCTTTGACGTGAAAATGTGTTGCACCTGCCTTTATCATCTTTTTCCATAGCATCCAGTCTTCCTCTTTCCTATTATAATTCTCCCTACCAGCTCTAGCTTCATATCCACCAACCTCTTTAGCTAAATTCACATTATAAATAGACGATCCATGAATAAAGTTGCTTCTATTTATTTTACCTTGATCCTTAAATCTCTTTATCCAATATCCATCAATATATTCGCTCTTCTTGCTTGCCCTAGCTTCTTTTGCGTCACTACCACAAATATACATGTCAGAAGAGACTATATCAGTATCAAGTCTCATCTTCTCTAGCGCATCTGGTCTTAACCAATTATCAGCACCAAGAAACATAACACGATCAGTTTTAACTTGATTGAATAGGATATCATTAAAATTATCAACAACTCCAAGGTTCTTTTCTCGTTCAATAAAATCAATCTCATACTTCCCAGCAACGTCACACGCTCCGTCCTTTGCGTAATCGTCAACAACTAAGATCTTGTCTGGAGTAGACGTTTGACCAAGGACCGAATCTATAGCCTGTCCTACAAGATGCCCATATCCATAGCTAACTATTATTACCGACAAGGTAGGTACGCTTAAGCTGGAAGTCTGTTCCGTCTCCAAATTTTCCTGCACTGAAAGCATATTTATAACCCCTTTCCTTTAGTAATTTAATTACTCTATCGTTTAACCTTCCGTATGGATAAGCGAATAATTCAGTTTTGAAAGGAGCATCAATTTCTTTAATTATCTCCTCTTCACTTAGCTTAGTTAAATTTCTATGAGACCACGTATGCCATCCAAGTATTCCACCCATTGAAACAAGCTCTTCTATCTCTTCCATATTACATAAATCCTCAAGTGGCATTTTAACGTCGAACGAATTATCCTTTCCTATATAATTACCCATTGGGAAAAGAATAAAGTTTTTGCCTTCAAGAACATCTCGATTCTCCCAAACGTTTCTATACACTCCATCAAACGTAAGATAATCAGCATTAGCTATCTCTTCCCTTGAGTTGTAATTTCGATTCTTTAAACTCCCAACATCGTGAAGCAGATAAGTCGTATACGGCCAACCTTTCAATATACCTTCTGTATGGAAATTCTGTTTCATAAATTTTTCTTCTTAATGAGTTTCTCTCCCAACTCTTTATGTTACAAGTTAAAACAATACCACTAGCGCATTCCTTTATCTTGCCCAGCATCCATCTGTAGTCATATTGTTTATATAGGACACCAGTGGCTATGATTAAATCGAACTTTCCAGAAATATTCTCCAAAGGAGTAACGTTTCTAGGAAGACGACTCATAGCCACAGAAGAAACATCATAACCAAAGATTTTTTCAGCTGGTAAATCCTTAGTTATCCATCCCTCGCCACAACCGATATCAAGCGCTTTCGAAAAGACTTCATTGTTCAGAATATCCAGTATGAAGTCTTTTCGCTTCTTATCATCTACGTTTGTTTTATATCCCCATGGATCAACCTTTGAATAAATATCGTCTAGCTTATCTTTACTTTGCATACAGTTTACTTTCTTTTCATCGAAACACAAATTATAGACGCCTTGCGTTCATCTATGAATGGAACGTATTCTAGTCTTAATAATTTATGTCCCAAAACTCTACGAACTAATTGACCAAGAACATCCTTAGTGAAAGCAATGTTATGTGATGGTTCTCGTATTGTGCTTGGACGCTTCACACCATCTGGAACGATAAACGCTAATATTCCACCAGGCTTCAATACACGATCCCATTCTTTCAAAACCTTCTTAGTGTCTACAATATGTTCTAAATTATGACAGGCAGTAATTCCATCTAATTCTCCATCTCTCATAAACCACAAGTCATCACATGGATGGATTATATCAGCAACCGATGTAGGAGATGTATCAATACCAATCTCATCTTTATGACATTTCTCTGTTCCGCATCCCATGTCGGCCCATCTTCCTCCATACTGAGCGCAGTATTGACCTAACTCGTAACGTTGTTTCCACTTTCTCTTAGTTTCACCGTCTGACTGAACTCCAGTATCATATCCCCAATAATCTAAACGCTTCTGATGTTCATCTCTATCGGTTAGATGATTTATTTCAATTGGGATATTAGTTCTACTGTCTATGGTTGGATATGGTTTGTCTTCGCCCTGCTTAACTCGTTGAGGTGAATAAGTATAATACTTATCAAATCCATCTATATAACCCTTATTCTCAGCCATGAAACCAATGTGATCAGCATAAAGATGTGTTGCCATTGCAAATCTTTTCTTTAACTGTTTCATATTCTTGGCGCAATCATGTGACTCCCAATGTAATCTAACACCAAAAGGCTTTTCACCTAGCTTACGAATATCTTCTGTTCTATGTATTCTAAAAACAGCGGGGATACTCTTAAAGTTCTCTATTAAATCATCATTCTCGTCCCAATCAACTCGTTTAGTTCTTTGTATTCTCATGCAAATAGCACCAAAATCTTCATGCTTTTCAATCAAGTGAACTGATCTCTCTAGCCAACATGGACGCAAGTCTGGTGGAATAAGATCATCTTGAGTTAGAACGAAATAAGGTTCATCAGTAACTAATGCTAATCCTTCATTCTGTGAGTCTGCTTGGCCAGCGTTTCTATCTAACCAAACAACCTCATGAATCTCACCAGTTACTAATTTTCGTTTTAAATAATCCTTTGTTCCGTCATCCTCAGTTTCAGGCTTATTATAAACTACGATTAGCTTATGTGGATAAAGAGTTCTTTCATGAAGAGCTTCAATAGTCTTTTTTAGGAAATGTAATCTACGATATGTTGTAAGGATAATAGGAACTGGTTTGACATTATTCATACAAAAGATTAGTTAATTGTTTATATATTGCGTTTGTGTTATGAGCTTTCCAGATTGCTCTAAATTGCAAGTCTGACTTGTTTGACTTTAACTGGCCATTAATAGACTTTGCCAAAATAGTTATAGACTCTTTATCCTTACCAGAGTAATGAATGCTTTGAAGTGATGTGAAAGGATAAGACAAAACACTATTGTCTCCTGTGAAATCAAATAAACTAGGTAAATCCTCATTCAAAACTAGAAGATTCTTTGTCATTGACGCTTCTAGTAACACGTTACTACAAACCTCTGCTAGTGTAGGGAAGATAAACAGGTTAGAGATACCAAACAACTCAGTAACAACTCTATGTGGAACCTCCTTGTGTATTTGGTATTCATCTGACGCTAATGTGCTAGTAAATAATAAATCCTCCTCAGTAAGACCATACTCAAGAGCAAGCTTTATCTTTGCGTCTATTTCTTCTTCTCTCTTATGCCCATTAGCATTACAAACTATAAGAGCAACTTTATTACCTAACTTCTTCAATGCACCAAACGCAGCTATAACTGAGTTTATACCCTTTGCATCCATTCTTGTTGTACACATTGGATAAATTTGTATTATATCCTTTTCAGCTAAATTTAGCTTATTTGATATCATTTTAGTGATTGGATCCCAGTCAAATAATATTGATGGGTCTTTTTCGTTATATGTGACCCTGACATCATCAGCATTAACATTTATATTGTTTGCAAAAGTGCCGATGTCAGCCTTGTTCATGTAAACGTATTTTGCATTTTGCATTTTAAAATCTATGGGTGTTCCTACTCCTGATCTAGCCCAATGTAACCATTTAATATCAATACCACTTTCCTTTATAGCTTCTCTGTACGTAATGCAATCATCAATGTATAGATCGTGAGTAATTGCTAAATCAAAGTCGCTAGTTAACTCGCTACGTAATACGTCAATGAATTTATTCTTTATATCATCATTAACGATTCCTTTTTCTCTTTTAAATGAAGGAACTACTGGTCTTATTTCACAATCCCAGTCGATTAAACTGTTGTCTTGAACAAATAGAACAACTTCATGTCCGAATTGTTTTAACATTTTAATTTGGTTCTTTACTGCTCTACCTATAGAGTAGTAATCAGGCGCTTTATTGAAATGACTAATTATGGCTATTTTTAGAGGTTTTATTTCCTTTGGTTCTACGTCTGGAGGTATTGTAACTTGAGCCTGTTCTGGAGGACGTATTCCTAAAGAACGAACAGCATGGTCAAGTGAAGGAATTATGTCGTCGCGTTTAAATTCTTTTTGTACTGCATAATGGTGTAAGTTGTTTTCGCTTTTGTCTTTATCTAGAATAGTAGCAGTCAAAAAATAACTACCACTTTCTTTCATTCTCTTTACTAGTCCGTCTAAGTCAAGTTCTTTATTCATATTTTTTAATTAAAAAGGCTAGAATAATCTAGCCTTAATAATATTATATAACCGCTACACAACACTTGTCAAGTAGGTTATTTCTTGACATCGTATTTGACATAGCCACTTATGAACTTTTGCAAACCAGATAAAAAACCTGTTGCTAAACCAAGTACTAACACAGTTAAATATTGTTTTGGATTTTCTAGCATTATAGGGATTAACACGAATGCTGATAAAGCACCCATTATTCCTGACCATAACGCTCTAAGTAATGATCTCTTTAATGTCTCTAATGTTGGTAGTTTCATACTATTGCATTTTAAAATTATTTCTGTCAGCGAACTCCGCTTTTTTACCATCGTTCCAACGATTAGTTGGAGATAGATAACCAACGACTCTACTGTACACCTCGCAGCGTTGTCTCTCTTTTGGTTTTTGATCTGACATAGTAATATTTCATTATAATTAGATTGTGATGTTAGCGCCTGAAAGGTCTTGAGGTCTTTGACCATTCTATTGTTAGCCTCAGTTCGCTTTTTAATAGCTCGTATGAGGCGCACCATATAATTGGAGCCCATATCATACTGGCTGACTAGGATTTTTAATATCTCTTTTCTCAAATTTATCCCATTCAGCACCAGTTATTGTCACCTTATTATTGAAGTCATCACTTCTATCAGTCCAAGTTTGTTCTATGTCCTTGTCAGATCCAACTAATAATTTACCATCTAAATGCAAACCTCTTTTTCCTGTGTCAGCGTTTCTTACACGACAGTTGTTTTTAAGTGTTAATGTTGGCATAGGATTAAATGTTACTGAATATTTTAATGCTGTTTTGTAAACGTAACCATCAATGAGTTTTTTATTAAATGGATTGTACGAGTCAAATATTCTATCAGCAGGTGAGTAAAGTTCAACAAAATGATTGTAAAGACTTCCCCTGTTAATATATTCACCTTGGTCATTCTTTATCCAAGCATAGACCAGCACAATAAGAGGACTACGCTTTAGAGCTTCTTTTATATCTTCAGGTCGTACTCGTTCATACAAAACTGTCATTCTCTTCTTCCACTCTTTACCCATCGCTATCATTTCATCTGTTATCAAGTTCTTATTCTGATACTCAGCAAAGTTAGATGGATTGCCAAATGGAAGCATTGTCTCTGGAATAACTCCGTCATCACGAACAGAATCTCCAACCTTGTAATCGTAATTTCCGTTGATTGTCGTTTCGCTCATTATTGAAGTAAACCTATCCGAGAAGTTAAACCTATTATTTCTAATGTACCCTTTCTCTTTAAACCATACTAAGTAAGACTCTGGTATTCTGTCAGTCAACAAGTAATAATTACAAATTCTTTCTAAAACATTCAATGTAGCAAAAGCACCACAAGCCATCGTTTCAACCATTCCTCTAAACTGTCTTTCTTCTTCTGCTTGATAGGCGTACCAATCGCCACTCGGTAAGATTATTATGTCGTCAATAGAAGTAACTCCACCGAAGAAATAATCTTTATTGTTAATTTTGAACAAAGCACCTGAATAATTTTTCATATATAAGGTTATTTGTTAGATACGAGAAGTATACTTGGTATAAGTCTCGCTTTGAGGTTTGTCATATTGAAACGCCCCTCATTATCTTGTTACGAAGTTGGACAATGTCACTTGCGTTGAAATAGCAACCAACTTTGTTGACTATATCAAGAAAGATATGCTGTTCTGCTGGTGTCAGGTTCAAGAATACTGCGTGAAACGCCTCATGGAATCTTTGGTCCCAGAAGACTACTTCTGTCCCACCCCTGCTCTGGGGCATAACGTGA
>Ga0307928_10000279_pt1 | contig 37595 bp, 41 predicted proteins | sample AceLakmetagen232_FD_201815 | JGI IMG/M metagenome (GOLD analysis project Ga0307928, IMG submission 201815) | Saline water microbial communities from Ace Lake, Antarctica - #232 | ecosystem: Environmental > Aquatic > Non-marine Saline and Alkaline > Saline | place: Antarctica: Ace Lake... | reverse complement strand
GCTCGATTTTTTGAAAATAGCACATTTTATAATTAATTTATATGCCAACTATTTCAATTTATAATCAAAAAGGAGAATCAATAAAACGCCAGAAGTTAAATGACCAAATTTTTGATTGTCAGCCCAAGAAAGATATCATTCATCAGGTAGTAATTTTGTCCTTAGCCAATAAAAGGCATCCTTTTGCTCATACCCTTAAGAAGGGGGATGTTAGGGGGGGTGGCAAAAAGCCTTGGCGACAAAAAGGAACTGGTCGGGCTAGAGCGGGTTCTATTCGTTCTCCGCTTTGGAAAGGAGGAGGAGTTACTTTTGGCCCAGATAAAGAAAGAAATTATTCCAAAAAAATTAATAAAAAAATAAAGAAGAAAGCTCTTTATATGTGTTTATCTGACAAAGTTAAAGAGAAAAGATTATATATTCTGGATAAAATAGAATTATCAGAAATTAAAACCAAAAAATTTGTAGATATTTTAAGTAAATTAATCCCAGAAAAAAATAAAAAGATTCTTTTAGCCTTAGAAGACAATGATAAAAATATTATTAAATCTGCGCGCAACATTGAAAAACTTCGCACAATGCCTGTTGAAAGTTTAAACGTTTTAGATTTATTAAAAGCAGATTATTTAGTCACCACAGTTAAAGGAATTAAAAAAATAGAAAAACACTATATCTAGCGACATCAGGTACTTAGGTAATCAGGATTTGTAAAAATACAATAATTTTAATCCCAATTAACCAAGTACCCAATTAACCAATATATTATGTCCTTATTTAAGAAGAAAAAAGATTCCTCGACACCAGTCAAGATAAGTCAGGAAAAAGAAGAATCATCGACCATTAAGAAGGAGGCGCCTTCGGTTTCTTCTGCTCAAAAAGACCCCAAAAAAACATTAAAGAAAGCAACAGTAATACATAGATTGAAAGGTTCTCATTTGGCTGATACTGGATTTAGAAATCTTCTGCTTCGGCCAATTATAACAGAAAAGGCTACAGTTTTGGCAGGAGAAAATAATTGTTATGTTTTTGAGATTGCCCAAAGAGCAAATAAGATTTCTATTAAGAAAGCGATTGCGGAAATTTATAATTTTATCCCCATTAAAGTCAACATTGTTAAAATTAAGGGCAAAAAAGTGAGATATGGTCGTTCACAAGGCAGAACTAAGAATAGAAAAAGAGCTTTAGTTTTTCTTAAAAAGGGCGATAAGATAGAATTTGTAAAAAAGTAGATAGAGTAAAGCGCTAATTTTAGACATCCAATTAACTAATTTATATGTTAAAGTTATATAAACCGACAACTCCAGGGAGGCGAAAGGCCAGCGTGGTAGACACTAAAGAATTGTCTAATGTTAGGCCATTTAAAAAATTACGAGTTATTAAGAAGCGTAAATCTGGTCGTAGTCACGGAAAGGTTACTGTCAGACATCAAGGCGGACAAGAGAAAAGATATTATCGCAAAATTGATTTTAGACGCGACAAATTTGATATACCAGCTGAGATAAAAACACTAGAATATGACCCTAATCGTTCTGCGTGGATTGCTTTGGTTTGTTATACTGATGGGGAAAAGAAATATATTTTAATGCCAGAGGGAATGAAAGTTGGAAATAAGATTTTCAATTCTCAGAAAAAAATTGATGCTGATTTAGGAAATAGGATGCCCCTAAAATATATTCCTTTAGGCACTAAAGTTTATAATATAGAATTACAGCCTAATCAAGGAGGAAAGCTCGCGCGTTCAGCTGGAAATACGGCTGTCTTAATGGATATTAATGATAGTTTAGCTCAGTTGAAATTACCATCTACTGAAAGAAGAATAGTTTCTGAAAATTGTTTAGCTAGTGTTGGGTCGGTAAGCAACCCAGAGTGGCGTTTCATTCGTTGGGGCAAAGCAGGACGTATGAGACACAGAGGCATTAGGCCTACGGTTAGAGGAAAAGCAATGGCTCCCGTGGCGCATCCACATGGTGGAGGTGAAGGGAATTCTCCAATTGGTTTAAAGCATCCTAAAACTCCATGGGGCAAACCAGCATTAGGAGTTAAAACCAGAAATAAAAAAAAATGGACTAATAAATACATAGTCTCAAGAAGGGTGAAAAAAAGAAAAAAGAAGTAAATCAGCAATTAACAATCAATATATGTCTAGATCACTTAAAAAAGGACCTTGGGTAGACCCAAAATTATTAAAGAAAATATCCAAATTAAAGTCCGGGGATAAAACAGCAATAAAAACCTGGTCGCGAAGTTCAACTATTGTTCCAGAAATGGTAGGTTTTGTTTTTGGTGTTCATAATGGCAAAATTCACATTCCAGTTTCAGTATCCGAGAACATGATTGGCCATAAATTAGGTGAATTTTCTTTGACTAAAAAATTTATAAAACACGGAGGAAAGATTCAAAAAGCCTTAGAAATGGCTGTCAAGAAAAAATAGTAATAATTATAAAATTTTTTTATGCAGGTGCGAACTCAAAGTAAGTATCTAAAGATATCGGCCAAAAAAATGAGATTAGTGGCTGTAGTGATTAAAGGAATGGATGTTTCTTATGCTTTAAATTATTTAAAATTTATTCGCCTTAAGGCATCACCTTTAGTTGCTAAAACTCTCCACTCGGCCATAGCTAATGCAGAGCATAATTTTAACCTTGATAGTCATAATCTTTTTGTAAAAAAAATTTTTGCTGACGAAGGAACAATGCTTAAAAGATGGAGAGCCAGAGCATTTGGGAGAGCCACTCCTATACACAAAAAGAGTTCGCATTTAACAATCATTTTAGAGGAAAAAGTTCCCAGTAAACAATCCGCTAAAACAAAAGACAAAAAATTAAAAGAGCCATCTATCTTGAAAGATAGTGTCCCCAAAACAGAACCAAAGACAATAGAAGATGTTTCTGTTCAGGAGACCACAAAACAAGATGTTAAGGAAGAGGTAAGAATAGCTGGAGATGATTATAAACATGGCGGGAGTAAACATTATAAAGAGCAAAAACTTCATAGAGCTCGTGACAAGTCCAAAGGCTCAAAATTGAGAAATATTTTTAGAAGAAAAAGCATCTAAATTAACGAATATTATTATGGGTAGAAAAGTAAATCCAAAAATTTTTCGCATACCGCTTATTAATCTATGGGATTCAAAATGGTTTGCTAATAAAAATAAATTCCGCCATTTTTTGGAGGAAGATTTACGAATTAGAAAATTTTTAAAGACAAAATTAAAAAATTGCGGAATTTCTAAAATAATTATAGAGAGATTCGCTGGAACATTCAGGATAATAATTCGCACAGCTAAACCTGGTTTGATTATTGGTAGGGGTGGTCTTGATATTGAAAAGTTAAAGAAGGCAATTAAACCAAATTTTTTAAAAAATAAAGATTTAAATTTAGAAATTAATGTTATAGAAGAAAAATCGCCTTTATTAGCCGCAGAAGTAGTTTTGGAAGGAGCAATTTTGGAATTAGAAAAAAGAATGCCATATAGGCGAGTGTTAAAAAAGGTCATTAAGCAGGTTCAAGGTGGAGGAGCTCAGGGAGTTAAAATTATAGTCAAAGGACGTTTGGGTGGCGCGGAAATAGCTAGGTCGGAAAAAGCGATTTGGGGAAATCTTCCTCTTCATACTTTACGCGCTGACATAGATTATGCTCGCGGAGTAGCTACTACCACTTATGGTTCTGTTGGAGTTAAGGTCTGGATTTACAAAGGAGAGAAATTTCAGAAAGAAAAAGAATCAGTGAATAAACAAGAAGTAAAATCAAATAAATTACAATAATTAATTGGAGTGAAACGACATTTATATGTTAATGCCCAAAAAGTTAAAACATCGCAAGAGTCACAAGGGCCGAGCTAGAGGTAAAAGGGTAGCTACCAGAGGCACTAGAGTTAGTTTTGGGGATTTTGGGCTGAAAGGATTGGATTTTTCTTGGATTACCTCTAGACAAATTGAATCAGCTCGTCGCACCATAACTCATTCTTTGGTAAAAACTGGAAAGGTATGGATTAGAATATTTCCCTATAAACCAGTGACAGCCAAAGGAGCTGAAACTCCAATGGGTGGAGGCAAGGGAGCAGTTGACCATTATGTGGCGGTAGTTAAACCGGGCACCGTTCTTTTTGAGATTGCTGGAGTTGAAGAATCAGTTGCCAAAGAGGCCTTTCGTTTAGCTTCGCACAAATTGCCAGTGAAAACAAAATTTGTTGTTCGTGTGTAAAATTTTAAAATTTTTGGTATGAAAATATCTGAACTCAAAACAAAAACAAAACAAGAATTACAGAAAATGTGTAGATCTGAACAGGAGAAGTTGAGAATATTGCGTTTTGATATTAAACTCAAGCAATCCAAAAATGTCAGAGAAATACTAAAAACCAGAAAATTAATTGCCCAAATACTTACAATTTTGAACATCAAAAAAGGTAAAATAGTAAAAAAATAAAATAATCAGCAATTAACAATCAGCAATCAGCAATTAACAATTAATATATGTCTAATAAAAAATTTCAGGGCACAGTAGTTAGTAAGAAAATGGACAAAACTATTGTAGTTGAGGTGAATAGAGTAAAAATACATCCTCTATACAAAAAGAGATATACTGTTAGTAAAAGATATAAAGTGCATGACCAGAAACAAGAAGCCAAGATTGAAGATAAAGTTATTTTTAAGGAATGCAGACCCTTATCTAAAGATAAACGTTGGAGATTAATAACGATTTTATCTAAAAAAGTGAGCTCGTAGAGCAAAAGTTTTTTGGTAACAAAATCGTTACCCTGTTAAATAATTTCGCCTTTGGCGAAATTGCCACATAGTGACATTTAACAGGGTGCTCAAAAATAAATTAATTAATTTTTTCGCATGATTCAATCAGAAACTAGATTAAAAATTATAGACAACACAGGAGCTAAAGAAGTAATGTGTATTACTGTGCTAAGAGGATATAAGAGGCGTTATGCTGGTTTAGGTGATATTATTGTAGCCACCATTAAAAAGGCAGCTCCCCATACTATGGTAAAAAAGGGAGAAATTGTCCGCGTGGTGATTGTTAGAACTAAAAAGGAAACTCGTCGACCCGACGGCACTTATATTAGATTTGGTGACAATGCCGGAGTTATTATTGACCCCAAAAATAAAGAGCCAAAGGGTACTAGAATTTTTAGTGTAGTTGCTCGTGAGTTACGGCAAAAAGGTTTTATGAAAATTATATCTTTAGCGCCCGAAGTACTCTAGTTCGTAAATTTAGACATTTTTGGTATGAAAATTAAAAAAAATGACATTGTTCAAATAATTCAAGGTAAAGACGCTGGGAAAAAGGGAAAAGTCTTAAAAGCTATGCCCAAAATTAACAAAATTGTAGTTGAGGGTTTAAATTTAGCTATTAAGCATGTTCGCCCACGTCGGGAAGGAGAGAAGGGTCAAAGAGTCAAGATGGCTATGCCTTTTGATGTTTCAAATGTTATGTTAATCTGCCCGCGTTGCAAGAAAAAAATCAGAGTAGGTTATAAAATATTGACGGATGGAAGCAGAAAAAGATTTTGCAGGAAATGCAATGATGTTTTTAAATAGAAAATTTATGTTGTCTTTGAAGAAAAAATATATTAAAGAAATAGTACCAGCAATGGAAAAGAAATTTGGTTATCATAATGCTTTAGCTGTTCCTAAGGTAATTAAGGTAACTGTTAATGTTGGTATTAGTCGCGCTAAATCCGAAAAAGATTCTAAATATGTTGAGATTGTAGAAAGAACTATTTCTGAAATTACTGGGCAGAGGCCAGTTAAAAATTTAGCTAAGAAATCTATTGCGGGTTTTAAGATTAGAGAAGGTTTTGTGGTCGGAGTAAGTACAGTTTTGCATTCTCTTAAAATGTATGATTTTTTAACCAAATTAGTTAATGTTTCTTTGCCACGTATTAGAGATTTTAGGGGAATTCCAGAAAAAAGTATTGACCAAAAAGGAAATTTATCAATAGGCATTAAAGAGCAAATAGTTTTTCCTGAAATTTCTCCAGAAAAAGTGGGAAGATTACATAATCTTCAAATAGTGATTACAACTAATGCCCCTAACCACGAACAGGGAGTAGAATTATTTAAATTAATGGGATTTCCCATTATGAATTAATATTTTTTATGGCCAAGAAGTCGCAAATAGTTAAATCAAAGAAAGAGCCCAAATATAGTACACGTATAGTGAGACGATGTTGGCGTTGTGGGAGAAAACGCGGATATATGAGAGAATTCGGTCTTTGTCGTATCTGTTTTCGAGAATTAGCAACCAAGGGCGCTATTCCAGGAGTCAGAAAATCATCATGGTAAATAATGGGTACTTGGGGATTGGGTAATTAGGTAATCGGGATTTTATTAAAATAACTTATATTAATTAGAATAATTGAAAATTATGACTGATCCAATTGCGGATATGTTAACTAGAATAAGAAATGCTTTGTTAGTGAAAAAACAGGCAATAGTTTTTCCGCATTCTAAGCTTAAATTTAATATTGGCAAAATTTTAGAAAAAGAAAGCTTGATAAAAAAGGTGGAAGTTATTGATTTGTCTAAAGAAAAGAGCAAAAATACTAATAAAGCTAATAATTTTAAACAAATAAAAATTACCCTAAAATATAATGCCCAACAGCAATCAGTTATTAATTCTCTGCAAAAAATCAGTAAGCCAGGTCGCAGGGTTTATGTCAAAGGTAACCGTGTTCCTAAAGTTTTGAAAGGTTTTGGTTTAGCTATTTTGTCTACCTCTAAGGGATTAATGACTGACCAAGAAGCGCGTGAGCATAACATTGGTGGTGAGCTTATTTGCCAAATATGGTAAAGACATGGGAACCCCGTAAAGTCGCTAAGCTCCCACGGGGCAGGCATGGGAACAATTTAACAATCAACAATTAATCCGTTAGACTAATTAGAATAATTTTATTCTTATGAGTAGAATCGGGAGACAAATTATTTCTGTCCCAGAAACAGTAGAAATAAAAATTGAGAAGGAAGAAATTTCAGTTAAAGGAAAAAATGGTGAACTTAAGCAAGTTTTGCCAGATTTTTTGCGAGTTGTAGTTAAAGATGATAAATTAATTGTAGGCATAAAGAATATTAAGGACAAAAAGCAAAAATCATTATGGGGGACCATGAATAGATTGATATTTAATATGATTAAAGGAGTAACAGATGGATTTGAGAAAAGATTAGAAATGGTTGGCGTTGGATATAGGGCAGAGGTTAAGGGTGGTAAACTGATTTTGCGTTTGGGTTTTTCTCATCCCATAGAATATATTATTTCCCCAGATATAGAAATAACAGTAGAGAAAAATTTAATTATTATTACTGGCATCAATAAACAAAAAGTTGGAGATGAGGCAGCCAAAATTAGACGTTTCCGAAAGCCAGAACCATATAAAGGCAAAGGAGTGAAATATGTTGGCGAAGTTATTAGACGCAAAGCAGGAAAAAAGGCAGTGAGTGCCGGAAATTAATGTAAGAATTTATGGATACTAAATCAAAATATATACTTAGAAAAGCACGTTGTCGCCGAATTCGTGCTAAAATAAAAGGAACTCCAGTGCGTCCGCGTCTTTGTGTTTTCAGAAGCAATAAATATTTGTATGCTCAATTAATTGACGACAAGGCGGGTAGGACCTTAGCTTCTTGTTTTGGAAAGTCCAACATTAAAGATGCTTATAAGATTGGTGAAGAAATGGCCAAAAAGGCCTTGGCTCAGGATATTAAAAGCATACTTTTTGACCGTAGTGGATATAAATATCATGGTCAAGTAAAAGCAGTTTCAGAAGGGGCCAGAAAAGGAGGTCTTCAATTTTAAAATAATTTAATTTTATTTATGCCTAAACCAAAAAGAACAAACAGGGGTAGTATGCGGAACGTAAGAGTTAAGCCAGAATTTGAGCAAAAACTTGTTGATTTAGCTCGAGTAACTAGAGTAGTAAAGGGAGGGAAACGTTTAAGATTCCGAGCCTGTATGGTAATCGGGGACTATAAGGGGAAGATTGGTTTTGGAGTAGCCAAGGGCGCTGACGTTTCAACTGCTATTAACAAGGCAGTGCGTCAAGCTAAGAAGAATTTGTTAAAAATTGATGTATCTAAGGGAACAATTCCGTACGAAGTTAGAGCCAAATATAAAGCTGCTTATATTCTTTTGCGACCAGCTAAAAAGGGACATGGCTTGGTATCAGGTGGAGTGGTTCGCATTGTTCTTTCCTTGGTTGGGTTTAAAAATTTAACCACCAAAATATTAGGCTCTAACAATAAAATTAACAATGTAAAAGCAACAATGAAAGCTCTAAATATATTAATTTCTGTTGTCGATAAAAAAGAAAAAATATGACTCTTGCGTTAAATAATATTTCTCCTAAACTAAAGTCTAGAGCCTCTAAAAAACGAGTTGGTAGAGGAAATGCTTCTGGCCATGGAACATATTCTTGTCGTGGCAATAAGGGACAGAGGTCAAGGTCTGGCGGAAAGTCAGGGCTAAAATTAAGAGGATTAAAAAAAGCAGTTAAAGCTTTTCCGAAATTTTCTAAACTTAAGAGTTCAACCATTAAAATGTCTATTGTTAATTTAGCCAATATAGAGAGTAAATTTAAAGAAGGCGATATAGTTAGCCCCCAAAAAATGACAAAAGTAGGTTTATTAAAAAATTATAAAAATGGGGTTAAAATTTTAGCTTCTCCCACTTCAGCCAAAAAAAAGATTTTGAAGAAAAAATTAACTATTAAAGCTCATGCTTTTTCTAAGGTCGCTCAAGAAGAGATTAAAAAAGCTAAAGGAAAAATAGTAATACTTTAATTTTTAAATATGCAATTTTTAAATAAAATCAGACAAATTTGGCAAATTAAAGATTTGAGAAATAAGATTTTGTTTGTTTTTGTTATGCTAGTAATTTTTAGAATTGCTGCTCACATTCCTTTTCCAGGAGTGAATGTAGCTAATTTGAAAGATTTTTTTGCGCGCAATGAAATGTTAGGAATGTTGAACGTTCTTTCCGGAGGAGCTATGTCTAATTTTTCTATTGTGGCTATGGGCATTGCTCCATATATTACTGCCTCTATTATTATGCAATTATTAACTATGGTAATTCCTAAGCTAGAGGAGTTAAGCAAGGAAGGTTCGGCTGGTCGGCAGAAAATAAATCAATATTCTCGCGTTTTAACCGTTCCGTTAGCTTTAGTTCAATCTTACGGGATGTTGATGCTTCTTAGACAGTCAAGTTCCACTGTTGTCGGAGATCTTTCTTTTTTCAATATTGCTAATATTTTAATTGTGATGTTAGGAGGAACTATGTTTTTGATGTGGTTAGGAGAGTTAATTACTGAAAAGAAAATAGGCAACGGTATTTCTCTTTTAATTTTTGCTGGTATTGTGGAAAGGTTGCCCGCTTCTTTACAACAATCAATTGCTATTTTTGATATTTCTCAATTAACTACTTGGATAATTTTAACTGTTTTGGCCTTGATTACAGTAGCGGGAGTGGTTTGGTTAACAGAGGGCCAAAGAAATATTCCGGTCACTTATGCGCGTCGTATTCGGGGACATCGTATGTATGGGGGGACTGATACTTATTTACCGATGCGCGTTAATCAAGCAGGTATGATTCCTATTATTTTCGCTATTTCCATTGTTTTGTTTCCTTCTTTGATTGGGCAATTTTTAATTAGATCTGCTTCATCTTTTTTTGTGAAGTTTGGTCAATTCTTGATTACTTTAATGCAAAATCAGTTGTTTTATGGCTTAATATATTTTGTTTTGGTGGTAGTTTTCACTTATTTTTATACCAGCATTATTTTTCATCCCAAACAAATCGCAGAACAATTACAAAAACAAGGAGGATTTGTTCCTGGTATTAGGCCGGGAGCCCCCACTTCTCATTTTTTATCCAATGTCAGCAACCGAATTATGTTAGCAGGAGCGCTTTCCCTTGGTTTAATAGCTGTTTTGCCGATTATTACTCAGAATGTTTTTAAGATTTCTACTTTTGTAGTTGGCGGAGCTGCGATTTTAATTGTAGTTAGTGTAGTTTTGGAAGTTGTGAAACAAATTCAAGCCCAGATTTCTATGCATGAATATGAAGGGCTGTAACTATTGTTCCGCATTTGTTTGATATTTAGAATTTAGGATCTTAAGCGAAGCGTTTTTATGTCTAATAAAAAAATTTTAAATATCATTTTGTTAGGACCCCAAGGTTCTGGCAAAGGAACGCAAGCTAAACTTTTAGCAAATAAATTTAAATTAGAGCACATAGAGATAGGGAATGCTTTGCGTGAGATAAAAAAAGATGACACAATATTGGGCAGAGAAGTTGCTCAAATTATTGATAAAGGCAAAATGGTGCCATTTCAGTTAGTTGTTAAGATTGTTGATAAAGAAGTAGCAATAATTTCTGCGAACAAAGGTATTGTTTTTGACGGCACTCCAAGGCGTCTTGTTGAAATTAAGCCATTAGAAAAAATTTTGAAGAAAAATGGGAGACATATTACCCATGTTTTTTTTGTTCAAATTTCAGAAAGAGAAACAATCAACAGATTGAGCAAGCGTTATATTTGTAGTCAATGCAATAAGATTTTTATTCTTGAAAAGGATGTTGCGAATAAATCAAGAAAGTGTCCTAAATGCGGAGGAAATATTATCCGTCGCAAGGACGATACCCCAGAAGGAATTAAAAAAAGATTAGCTCTCTATCAAGAGAGAACGTTCCCGGTAGTTGAGTATTATCGCCAACAACAAAAATTAATAAAAATCAATGGTGAACAATCAATAGAAAATGTTTTTAAAGATATTAAGCTATATTTATGAATACAAATGTTGTTATTAAGACAGATTCAGAAATTGAAATTATGCGTCAGGCTGGACGATTATTAGGTAAAGTGATATCACAAGTGGCTTCTGTTGTCCGTCCCGGAATATCTACCTTAAGTTTAGACGATTTAGCTGAGAAATTAATTATAGATTCGGGCGCGCGACCAGCCTTTAAGGGATATGGGCAGGGTAATAATAGATACCCAGCAACCCTTTGTACCTCAGTTAATGAAGAAGTTGTTCATGGCATACCTCGCAGAGATAAAATATTAAACGAAGGTGATATTATAGGTTTGGATTGTGGTTTAATATACAATGGATATTTTTCTGATATGGCAATAACTGTCCCTGTTGGCAATGTCTCTCATGAAGCAGAAGAATTGCTTAGAATAACTAAGAAGTCACTTAATATAGCGATTCAAACGATTAAATCAGGAGTTCGTTTAGGTAGTGTTTCGTCAGCAATTCAATCTTGCGCTGAAAAAAATAATTTTTCTGTAGTACGAGATTTAACTGGTCATGGTATTGGTAAAGAACTGCATGAACCTCCCGTAATTTTGAATTATGGTCTTCCCCATACTGGAATAACCCTAGAAAAGGGAATGACTCTATGTTTTGAGCCAATGGTTAATATTGGAGATTGGCGAGTAAAAACGCTTAAAGATGGCTGGACAATTGTTACCAGTGACAATAGTTTATCTGCCCATTTTGAACATATGATTTTAGTTACTAAATCTGGCGCCGAAGTTTTAACCAAATTTAATTAAACAATAAAGTTCTAACGTTCCTATGCTTTATGTTACTATCCATTGACTATGGTTCTAAACATATTGGATTGGCTATAGCTTCTTTGCAGACAAAAATAGCTACGCCATATAAGACAATACAAGGAGAGGATGTTTCTTTGTTATTCAAAGACCTACGCGAAATTATTCTAAAAGAAAAAATAAAGAAAATTGTTGTTGGACACCCCCTTGGTTTATCTGGCAATAATAGTGAGCAAACACAAAAAACAGAAAAATTTATTAAACAATGTAAAGAAGAATTTAATTTGCCAATTGTTGTTTTTGACGAAAGATTAACAAGCAAGATGGCTAATCATTTATCTATGGGCAAGCAAAATCACGCCATTGCCGCCAGCATTATTTTACAAGATTATATCGACCGCCAAGCATTTGAACATGGGAACATTTGAACATTAGAGCATTATTATGTTATTTATAATATTTTTTCTCGCCAGTTTTGTTCTATCATTGATTTTAACGCTATTGATAAGATGGCTAGCAATTAAGTTTAATATATTAGACAGACCAGAAACCAATAAAAGAAAAATCCATTCTAAAGCAATTCCCCTTATGGGCGGAGTTGCTATTTTTCTTTCATTTTTTATTGTTTTATTAATCGCTAAACGTTTTTCTTTATTGCCAGGTTTGGTGCCGTCTGATAAGCAATTAATTGGCATAATAATTGCCGCTTCATTTTTGATGCTCGGTGGATTTTTGGACGACAAATATCATTTATCTCCCATCCAACAATTTGTTTGGCCTGTTTTGGCTTGTTTAGCAATAATTATCAGCGGAATAGGTATTACATTTATGAACAATCCTTTTGGTTCTGGATATTTATATTTTGACACAATAAAAATTGAAGTCCTCAGGCTAAATGGAGTTCCTTATTATTTCACCCCCCTCTCTGATGTTTTAACTTTCATTTGGTTGTTATTATTAATGTATTCTACCAAATTGCTTGATGGTCTGGATGGTTTAGTTTCTGGGGTTACGGTTATTGGTGCTTTAAGTATTACTGCTCTTTGTTTGTTCACCCAATTTTACCAGCCAGATACAGCAACAGTGTCTTTGATTTTAGCTGGTGCTTTTTTAGGATTTTTGATTTTTAATTTTCATCCAGCAAAGATTTTCTTAGGAGAAGGAGGTAGTCTTTTAGCAGGATTTTTTTTGGGGGTTTTGGCTATAATTTCGGGGAGTAAATTTGCAACAACCTTTTTGATTTTAGGTTTAGCTGTTTTGGATTTAATTAGCGTTGTTTTTCAGAGATTTTTTGAAAAACGCCATTCCATTTTTAGCGCAGACAAAAAGCATCTCCATTTCCGCTTACTTGACGCTGGCTTTTCGCATCGTTTGGTAGTTATTTTTTATTGGTCTATTGCTTTAGTATTCGGCTTTATTGCTCTCTTTTTACACACCCAAGGCAAGGTCGTCGTCCTATTAGCACTAATAATTCTCGGTAGCTTTTTAATATATTCCCTCTCTAAATCTAGCAAAAAAAGAACGAAAACTGACCCCAGGGGTCCGTCTTTTACAACATTGCCCTAAGCCCCCTTCTAGTGGCATTAAGAGGTATATTTTTAAGAAATTAAGAGGACATCAGTTGTCATTTATTTATGACGTCTTATATCGCATCTCTGTGGATATTAGACATGTATTGCTAATTAATTATTAAAAATTACTATTAATTTACATTTTTAATCCCCAATCACTCATCTTGTTTTTTTCTACAATCTTAATATAATAAATAATATGGCTAATTCTCCACAAAATGACAATGAAATAATCCTTTTTGCGGAAACTAATTATAGAAATATTCGCAGAAAGTTTGGAATTAAGCGCCAAGACCGTCGGCGCCATATGTATTTGATTGGCAAAACTGGAACTGGCAAATCAACTGCACTAGAAAATATGATTTATCAGGATATTCAGATGGGACACGGAGTTGCGATTGTAGACCCTCATGGTGATTTAGCTGAAAGAGCTTTAGATTTTATCCCCTCCAATAGAATTAATGATGTTGTGTATTTTAATCCAGCAGACACGGAAAATCCTTTTGCTTTCAATGTTTTAGAGCGAGTGGATTCTAGCCAACGTCATTTAGTGGCATCTGGTTTAGTTGGTGTTTTTAAGAAAATTTGGGCTGATTCTTGGGGTCCTCGTCTAGAATATGTATTAAGAAATACAATTTTAGCTTTATTGGAATATCCCGGGAGCACACTTTTAGGAATTATGAGGATATTGGTTGATAAAGAATTTAGAAAAAAGGTTGTGGATCGCTTAACAGACCCAGTGGTGAAATCCTTTTGGACTAATGAATATCCCAAATATCCAGACCGCTTAAGGGCCGAAGCAATTGCTCCTATTCAAAATAAGGTTGGTCAATTTTTGTCTACTTCTTTGATTAGAGATATTGTTGGACAAGTAAAATCAAAAATAAATTTGCGGGAAATAATGGATAACAAAAAAATTCTGATTATGAATCTTTCCAAGGGGAGAATAGGAGAAGACGCTTCAGCTTTATTAGGGGCGATGATGATTACCAAGATTCAGATGGCTGCCATGAGCAGAATTAACATCCCGGAAGAAGAAAGACAGGATTTTTATCTTTATGTTGATGAATTTCAAAATTTTGCCACTGAATCCTTTGCTGATATTTTATCTGAAGCTCGTAAATATCATTTAAATTTGATTTTGGCGCATCAATATATTGACCAATTAACAGTCAAGGAAAGTTCTCAGGTTAGAGATGCTATATTTGGTAATGTGGGAACTATGGTTGTTTTTAGGGTTGGAGCTAAAGATGCCGATTTTTTGGCAAAAGAATTTGTCCCACGTTTTGAAGAAACAGATTTAGTGGATTTAGACCAATACAATATATATGTCAAATTGATGATAGATGGAATCACTTCCGAACCATTTTCTGCACTAACGTTGCCACCTTTATCTATGCCAGAAGGCAATGCAGAAAAAATAATTAAAGGCTCAAGGGAAAGATATGCAGAGCCTAGAAAATTAGTGGAAGAGAAAATAGCTCGCTGGAGTGGAATAATGAAAAATGGCGAATCTTTACCAGACGAAAAAATAGTGAAATATGAAGCTAAATGTTCAGGTTGTGGAGCAACAATTCATGTTCCCTTTATTCCAGATGGCGTTCGGCCCGTTTATTGCAAAACATGTCTAAAGAAAAATCGCGCGCAAAAAGAAAAAAATAGTAAATAAAATAATGAAGGTTAGCGAAATTAGAGAAATTTTTTTAGATTATTTCCAAAAAAAAGGGCATAAAATTATGCCCTCATCTTCTTTGATTCCCGCTGACCCAAGCGCGCTTTTTACTTCAGCTGGCATGCAACAATTTATTCCATTTTTGAGCGGGGAATCTAAGCCATTAAATGATAAAATTTGTTCTATTCAGAAATGTTTTCGCACTTCAGATATTGAAGAAGTAGGAGACGAATTTCACCACACATTTTTTCAAATGTTAGGGAATTGGTCTTTTAATAATTATTTTAAAGAAGAAGCCATTGAAATGGCCATAGATTTATTAACCAATCATTATCATTTAGATATTTCGCGCCTTTGGGTTACTATTTTTAATGGAACCAAAGGAATAGAAGCAGACCAAGGGGCTGAAAAGATTTGGTTAGAAAACGGGATTTCTAAAGAGAGGATAAGTTCTTTTGGCTTTAAGGATAATTTTTGGGGTCCAATTGGAAATAGTGGTCCTTGTGGTCCTTGTTCGGAAATATATTATGACAGGGGAGAGAGCTTCAAGAAGAGGAAGTGTAATTTGGAAAATTGTGGACCTAACTGTAGTTGTGGAAGGTTTGTAGAAATCTGGAACTTGGTTTTTATGGAATATAATAAAATAGAAAATGGAAGTTATGAAAAATTATCAGTTAAAAATATTGACACAGGCGCTGGTTTGGCAAGATTAGCTTGTGTTTTGCAAAATAAATTTTCTGATTATGAGACGGATTTGTTTTTACCTTTGATGCGAAGGATTGAAGAAATTTCTAATGTTGATAAAATCAATGAAAAATATCAAAGAATTATTGCTGACCATATTAGAGCTTCGTGTTTTTTAATTTCGGCGGGAATTATGCCTAGTAAGGAGGATAGAGGATATGTTTTAAGGCGTCTTATACGTAGAGTTATGCGTTATGGTAGATTAATTAATAGTCAAAAAGAATTTTTGATACCCTTAGCGCAAACAGTAATTGATTTATATTCTGATTTCTATCCAGAGTTATTGGAAAATAAAGATGATATTTTGGAGGTAATCAAAGAAGAAAGGGACAAATTTAATCAAACCCTTGTTAAGGGTTTGAAAAGATTTAAGGATATAGTTCAAGAGGCGCGAATAAATAAACAGGATGTTCTGGACCCTGAAACAGTTTTTCATTTATATGATACTTATGGGTTTCCTGTTGAACTAACAGCAGATATGGCTCAAGAAGAAAATTTGAAAATAAATCAGATTGCTGTTCAGCAAGAATTTGAAAAACATAAAGAAATTTCTCGCGCTGGAGCTCAAAAAAAATTTGGAGGCGTAGGAATTGATAGAGTAGATAACAAAGAGGATAAAGAGAAACTTACTAAACTTCATACAGCAACACATCTTTTGCATCAGGCCCTACGAGAAGTTTTGGGAGATAGCGTTCATCAGGCTGGTTCAGATATTAACATCGAACGTCTTCGTTTTGATTTTACTTATTCTCAGAAATTAACAGAAGAAGAAAAAAATAAAGTAGAAGAAATTGTAAACGAGAAAATACAAGAAGCGCTTCCCGTCACAATGAAAGAAATGCCCTATAAGAAAGCAATTGAAAAAGGGGCCTTAGCTTTTTTTAGAGAAAAATATCCAGAAATAGTTAAAGTTTATTCAATCGGTGGCAATTCTTCAGCAGGCTCAGAATCTCCTTTCAGTCGTTCTTCGGCAGGCTCAGAATCTCCTTTCAGTCGAGAGATTTGCGCGGGTCCGCATGTCAAAAATACGAAAGAATTAGGACATTTCAAAATTATTAAAGAAAAATCTAGTAGTGCTGGTATCCGTCGAATAAAAGCTACATTATATTAATACGGACCCCAGGGGTCCGCCTTTTACAACATTGCTCTAAGGGGCATTTTCGTGTTATTAAAGGGTATGTTTTTCAAAAATTATAAGGTCTACGTTTGACTCTTTGGTTATCGCATGTTATATCGCATTTCAATGTCATTTTATTTAAGATTTAACATTTGGATTTTGAGACTCATGTTCTCATATTCTCATGTTTCTATATTCTCATATTTCTATGTATAATATTAATTTACCTCAATTTAATGGACCATTCGATTTATTATTGAGTTTAATAGAAAAAGAAAAATTAGACATTACGGAAATTGCTTTAGTTCAAGTGACAAATCAATTTCTTGAACATATAGAAGAGATTGAAAAAATACGCCCAGAGGAGTTGGCTGATTTTTTAAATATAGCCGCTAAATTAATTCTTGTTAAATCTAAGTTGCTGCTTCCAGAACAGATTTTTGATGAGGAAGAGGAAGATTCCCAAGATTTAATTAATCAATTAAAAATTTATCAGGAGTATGTTTCTGCTACTAAAGAAATAGGAAAACTTTTTTTTAATCCCCATTATTGTTTTAGTAAAGATAAATTATTTGGTAAGATTATTTTTTCTTTTAATACTCCCCATAATCTTAATTCTCAGGTTTTGAGAAAAAATTTTGAGAATTTTGTTTTTATTGTTAGAGAGCAAGCTAGATTATCTTTAAAAAGCGTAAAGCGCAGAGTTTTCACTTTAAAAAACAAGATAAATGAAATGTTGTCTATATTAAGCAAGAATCAACAGTTTATATTTAATAAAATAATTAAATCTAAATCAAAAGCTGAAAAATCAGTGATGTTTCTGGCTATTTTGGAATTAATGAAGCGCAATAAGATTGATATTGACCAAAAAGGTCTTTTTCAAGATATTGTCATCACTTCTAAAATAGTTTAAATAAAAGAATGTAATTTAATTGAAATATGAATAATCAAGAATTAAAATCAAATATTGAAAGTTTACTTTTTATAGCTAATCGGCCTTTAAATAAAGCGGAGATAGTTAAAAATGTAGGCCAAAAGCTTAAGGATTTAGAAAAAATTTTTCAAGAACTTATTGAAGAATACAAAAAACCAGATAGGGGTATAAATATTATCAACAATGGTCAATCATTACAAATGGTAACTAATCCTCAAAATAGTGAATGCGTACAAAAATTTTTGAAAACAGAAATTTACCAGGAACTTACCCCAGCTTCTTTAGAAACATTATCAATTATCGCTTATCGTGGACCATTAGCTAAATTAGATTTGGAAAAAATTAGAGGCGTAAATTGTAGTATTATTCTTCGTCACCTTCTTATAAAAGGTCTTATAATAGAGAAGGTCGTTAATAAGGCATTTGCCAAAGATGACAATATTCAATCTAAAGAGGAGCAAATAGACTATGATAACAATATTTATTCTGTAAGTTTGGATTTTATTAAGCATCTTGGCATTAATGACCTCCAGGAACTTCCCGACTATGAAAGATTGAATAATAGTGTTTTAAATGACAAGGAATAAAGATAGAGAGATTGTAGCTTTTTGATAATTATAAAATATATGAAACCTGAAAATAAAGAAAATTTTAATGTAGAAAAAAAATTATCTGAGGAAGAATGCAGAAAAATTATAGAAGAACTAGGGTTAGAGTACCTCGGCATTCAAGAGGGTTATAAAAATACTCCTCCTTATGTATTATTTGTTTCGTCAGACCCAAGGTTAGACGGCACAAGCATAGGCCTCCCAATAGATGAACTTACGCCAGAAAATATTCAAAAAGTTATTAAAGAAAGATTGAAAATGTTCAAAGGGAAATTAGATTAAAAATAAAGCTTTGGGAACAGGCTTTCCAAGTAGATATTTATGAAAAGAATATTAAGAAAAATAATTCCTATGCCTTTTTGGCAATTTTATCATTGGTTCTTGGCCCATTTAGCAGCCTTTGTTTATGGCTATCCGAGCAACAAAATGATTATTGTAGGAATTACCGGCACAGCTGGTAAATCTACAGTTGCTAATTTAATTTATCAAATCTTAGAAGAAGCAGGATATAAAGTAGGACTAACCACTACTTTTAATTTTAAAATTGCGGGTCACGAAAAGATAAACAAGAAAAAAATGACTATGCTTGGTCGTTTTTCATTACAGAGATTATTAAGACAAATGCTGGACGTTGGTTGTCAGTACGCAATCATTGAAACAACTTCGCAAGGCGTTAGACAATATAGACATTTGGGTATTAATTATGATATTGGCGTTTTTACAAATTTATCTCCAGAGCATATTGAATCACATGGAAGTTTTGAAAAATATCGCGAAGCCAAACAAGAATTTTTTAGGCATATAAGCAAAAGCAAGAGAAAAATAATCGATAATAAAATTATTAAAAAAACGAATATTGTTAATTTAGATGACAGTAATAGAGAGTATTTTTTGAAGTTCAATATTGATAAAAAATATGGATACACATTAGAAAATTCTAAATCCGAAATCTTAAATCCTAAACAATATCAAAATTCTCCGCCAGAGGCGGATCCTCCTTGGGCGGAAAAATTAGAAATTATTAAAGCAGAAAATATTGAGCTAACAGGTCGTGGGTCAAAATTTACAATTAACAAATTAGACTTCAAAATAAATTTATTGGGTGAATTTAACATCTATAATAGTTTAAGCGCGATTTGCGCGGTTTTATCGCAGGGCATAGGTTTAAAAATTTGTGCAAAAGCTTTGAAAAAGGTAAAGGATATACCTGGGAGAATGGAAGTAGTTGTGGATAACCCATTCACAGTTATCGTCGATTATGCCCATACACCAGATAGTCTCAAAAAAGTTTATGAGACTATCAAAAATTCCCAATCCCCAATCCCCAATCCCCAATTAATTTGTGTTCTTGGTTCTGCTGGCGGAGGAAGGGACAAACAAAAGAGACCCGTTTTAGGCGCTCTCGCTGAAAAATATTGTGATAAAATTATCGTCACTAATGAAGACCCTTATAACGAAAACCCAGCAGAAATTATCAACCAAATAATTTTTGGCATCAAAAGCAAGAAATTTCGAAAAATTGTTGACAGAAAAGATGCAATCAAAAAAGCCTTGAGTATTGCTCAAAAAGGGGACACAGTGATTATTACAGGTAAAGGATGTGAACCTTGGATAATGGGAGCACGAGGAGAGAAAATACCATGGGACGACAGAAAAATAGTCAGAGAATATCTTGTAGATTTGAAGCTTTAGTAAAGGACTGGGGATAACTTGTGGATAATCTAGATAAATTTGTTTGACAAATTTATATTTTTCAGTTAGAATTCATAGTAATAAAAACAATTTCGTTTATAATTGTTTTTTTTATTAGAGCTGTTTAATTTTTTCATTTTGTTTATAAATTTGATTCAATTTTAAAATAACAAGCTCTCAGATTTTTTCTGAGGGAATTTTTAGTGCCTTTTACTATATGTTCTCCCAAAAACGTAAATTTTTTTCAAAAGCTACTATTAATCCTAATGCTATTTTACCAGATTTGACTAAAAACCAGAAATTATCATATGATTGGTTTTTAAATCAAGGGATAGAGGAGCTAATAAAAGAGTTTTCGCCAATTGAAGATTTGATTGGTAAAAATTTTGAATTACATTTTCTAAATTGTTCTTTAGGAAACCCAAAATTTGATCAAATTATTAGTAAAAATAAAAATTTAACCTATGAAGCACCTTTAACCGTAAAGGTGCGTTTAATTAATAAAAAAATAGGCAAGAAAACAGAACAAGATGTTTATTTTGGTGACGTCCCCTTAATGACTGATAAGGGAACTTTGATTGTTAACGGGATTGAAAGAGTTATTATTCAGCAATTAATTAGGTCGCCGGGCATTATTTTTTCTCGTACTCGTCTCAAGGGTCGCTTTTACTATAGCGCTAAGGTTATCCCTGATAGAGGTGCTTGGTTAGAATTTGAAACCGATACTAAAGGAATAATTTGGGTAAGAATTGACCGCCAAAGGAAGATTCCCGCTACTGCTCTCTTGCGAGTTTTTGGCTTTGGTTCAGATAAGGAAATTTTAGATTTATTCAAAAGAGATAAAGAGATTATGGATAGTAAGTATATCCAGAATACTTTAGACAAAGACCCTTCAGCCTCAGAAGACGAAGGTTTAATTGAGGTTTATCGTAAAATTAGGCCCGGAGATTTGGCAACCGCTGACAATGCTAGGTCTTTAATATCTGCAATGTTTTTTAATTATAGCCGTTATGACATCAGTAAAGTGGGAAGATATAAGTTAAATCAACGTCTTCATTTAGACCCTAAAATAACCAAACGTGTTATCAGACCAGAAGACCTTAAGGCCATTATATGTGAATTGATTAGGCTCAATATTAGACAAACTCCTGCGGATGATATTGATCATTTATCCAATCGTAGAGTAAGGGCTATTGGAGAATTAGTGCAAAATAGAATGAGGGTGGGGATGTTAAGGGTGCAAAGGATTGTTCGCGATAGAATGGGTCTTATTGAGTCCAAAAAATATGGACCATCGCAATTAATAAACATCAAGCCGATTGTGGGAGTAATTAGAGAATTTTTTATGTCTTCTCAGCTTTCTCAATTTATGGACCAAACTAATATACTTTCTGAACTAGAGCACAAAAGAAGGTTAACTGTTGTTGGTCCAGGCGGTTTGTCTAGGGATAGAGCTGGGTTTGAGGTACGTGACGTGCATAGAACCTATTATGGTAAAATTTGTCCTATTGCTACTCCGGAGGGACCGAATGTTGGTTTGGTTAATTATTTAGCTTGCTACTCGCGTTTAAATGAATATGGATTTATCGAAGCTCCTTATTATAAGGTAATAAAAGGAAAGATAACTAAAGAAATTACTTATTTAAATGCCTTTGAAGAAGAACAACATGTTTTAATGCCTTTTACTTCGGCTATTGATAAAAATAATAAGATTGTTGGCAACAACGTAGAGGCTAGAATTTATGGTCATCCTGGTTTTTGTAAAGTTAGTGAAGTTGAATTCATTGATATAGCCGCTAACCAAATTGTCAGTGTAGCTACTGCGCTTATTCCTTTTTTAGAGCACGATGATGGCGTTAGAGCTTTGATGGGCAGTAATATGCAGCGTCAGGCTGTTCCTTTAATTAAGCCAGATGCTCCTTTAGTGGGTACTGGCGTTGAGGGTAGAGCAGCTCGTGATTCTGGTCATTTACTTGAAGCTCTTGAAGATGGAAGGGTGATTGAGGTTGATTCTGCTCACATTGTTTTACGATATAAATCTGGCAAAATACAAAATTATATTTTAAAAAAATACGACCGTTCTAATTTTAATACTTGTTTTAATCAGCAACCAGCAGTTACTAATGGAGAAAATTTTAAAGCAGGAGATATTTTGGTCCAGGGAGCTTCAATGGAAAATGGAGAATTAGCTTTGGGACATAATGTTCTTTGCGCATTTATGTCTTGGGAGGGTGGCAATTTTGAAGATGCTATTTTGTTGTCTTCTCGTTTGGCGCAGAATGATAAATTTACTTCTTTACATATTGATGAGCACACAATTGATATCCGCGAAACAAAATTTGGCGCGGAAACGACCACTCGCGATATTCCTAATGTTAGTGAGGCAAAATTAAAAGATTTAGATGAAGAAGGAATTATTAGAATGGGAGCGGAAGTAAAATCGGGAGATATTTTGGTTGGCAAGATTACCCCTCGGGGCGAAGCAGAATTAACAGCAGAAGAAAAACTTTTAAAGGCGATATTTGGAGAGAAAGCTCAAGATATTCGTGATTCTTCTCTTTATCTTGAACATGGTGAGCGCGGCAAAGTGATTGGAGTTAAAATATTTTCTAGAGAGTCGGGAGACAAATTGCCCCCTGGCGTAATTAAGTCCATTCAAGTTTTGGTCGCTGATTTAAGAAAAATTCAGGTTGGAGACAAAATGTCTGGCCGTCATGGCAATAAAGGGGTGGTATCTAAAATTGTTCCTCAAGAAGATATGCCTTATTTAGAGAATGGTGAGGTAATTGATATTGTTCTTAATCCCTTAGGTGTTGTCTCTCGTATGAATATTGGGCAAATTTTAGAAACTCATTTAGGTTTAGCCGCCAAAAAATTGAATTATAGAGCAGCTACTCCAGTTCTAAACGGAGTTACAGAGGAAGAGATTAGTGAAGAATTGGTTAAAGCTGGTTACTCAGCTGACGGTAAAATGTATCTTTATAACGGGAAAACAGGAGAGAGATTTAAAAACAGAACTACAGTTGGCTATATTTACGCACTAAAATTGAATCATTTAGTAGAAGATAAAATTCATCAGCGTTCTATTGGTCCTTATTCACTTATTACCCAACAGCCTTTGGGCGGAAAAGCTCAGTTTGGCGGACAAAGATTTGGAGAAATGGAGGTTTGGGCTTTAGAGGGATATGGCGCAGCTTATACCCTACAGGAGATGTTAACCATTAAATCTGATGATGTAATTGGACGCACAAAAGCTTATGAATCCATTATTAAAGGCGAAGTGGTGAAAGAAATTAATGTTCCTGAGTCATTTAATGTTTTGGTCCGAGAACTAAAGGGCCTTTGTTTGAACATTGAAATGATTAAAAATGGGAAAAAAATAAAAGAAAATTAATTTATGGCTAATCCATCCACAATTTCAACTTTAGTATTGTCTGACGGCAAACAAAGGCGACCTTATGACTTTGATGAAATCAGTATGAGTTTAGCATCAGCTGAGCAGATTAGGTCTTGGTCACATGGTGAGGTTACTAAACCAGAAACCATTAATTATCGTAGTCGCAAGCCGGAACGAGATGGTTTGTTTTGTCAGAAAATTTTTGGTCCAATTAAAGATTGGCAATGCGCTTGTGGTAAATACAAAAAGTTGCGATATAAGGGTATGGTTTGCGACCGTTGTGGCGTAGAAGTGACTCGTAGTTTAGTTAGGCGGGAAAGGTTTGGTCATATTGAATTGGCCGCGCCCGTAACTCATATTTGGTTTTTGCGAAGTTTGCCTTCTAAAATAGGTTTAATTTTAGAAATATCCATTCAATCTTTGGAGAAAGTAATTTATTTTGCTAACTTTATTATCACAGAAGTTCATGAAAATTTAAAAACAGAACTCCTTATAAATTTAGAAAAAGAGTATAAGACCAAGAGAAAAGAATTGATGAGTAACAAAACAGAAGATGACGATATTTTGGCCCTGGGAACCAAATATAAAGAAACAAAAAAAGAAATAATGGATTTAGAAGAAAAAAAGCTCTTAACAGAATTTGAATATAGAGAGCTTTCTTTGAAATATGGTCATATTTTTAGCGCTGATATTGGCGCAGAAGCGATTTTTAAATTATTAGCTAAAGCTGACTTAGGGAAAATGGTTAAAGAATTAGAAAAAAAGAAAAGTATTACCGCTGATTTAGCTAAAAGAAAAAAAATAATTCAAAGAATAAAATATATTCGCAGTTTTATTTCTAATAAAATTAAACCTGAAGATATGGTGTTAAGGGTGATTCCTGTTGTTCCTCCCGAATTACGTCCTTTGGTTCCACTTGATGGTGGTCGATTTGCTTCTTCAGATTTAAATGATTTATACCGTCGAGTTATTAATCGTAATAATCGTTTGAAACGGCTTTATAATTTAAAAGCCCCAGAAGTTATTTTACGTAATGAGAAAAGAATGCTTCAAGAAGCAGTAGACGCTTTATTTGATAATAATATGCGCTCTGGGAAAACAGTCCTTTCTTCTACCGGACAACGTCGATCTTTGAAATCATTGGCTGATATCCTTAAAGGCAAACAAGGACGGTTTCGCCAGAATTTATTAGGAAAAAGAGTGGATTATTCTGGACGGTCAGTAATTGTGGTTGGACCAAAATTAAAACTTGACCAATGCGGAATTCCCAAGGTAATGGCTATTGAGTTATTTAAGCCTTTTATTGCCTCAAAACTAATTAAGAAAGGGCTAGTGCATAATGTGCGTAGCGCCAGTCGAATTATTGAGCAGAAAACAGAAGATGTTTGGGCAATTTTAGAAGAAATTATTAAAGAATCTTATGTATTATTGAATCGCGCGCCCACCTTGCATCGTCTAGGGATTCAAGGATTTAGACCAGTTTTAGTGGAAGGAAAAGCTATCCAAATTCATCCTTTAGTTTGCACTGCTTTTAACGCTGATTTTGACGGAGATACAATGTCAGTCCATGTTCCTATCACTGATATGGCTAAAAAAGAAGTAGAAGATATTATTTTATCTACCAATAATTTATTAAAACCAGCTACTGGCAGTTCGGTAGTTACTCCCACTAAAGATATGGTTTGGGGAATATATTATATGACTTTTTTAAAGGAGGTTAAAGAAGAAAAAATGCATGTTTTTTCCTCAAAAAAAGAAGCTATATTGGCCTATGAATTGAGGAAAATTGATTTACAGGAGGAAATAAAAGTTAGGATTGCTCAAAAAATTAAGAAAGTCAGTGTCGGCAGAATAATTTTTAATTCTGTTTTTCCTCCTGGACTTTATGATATGGATAAAGTGGTGGATAGTAAAGAATTAGGAAAAATTTTAACCAAAGCTATAGACGAGAATGACCACAAGGAAGTAGTAAAAATTTTAGATAAGATTAAAGAATATGGATTTAGTTATTTAACAGAATCAGGACTTTCTTTCGGGATGAATGATTTGCCTTGCATTAAGGCTAAAGATGCAATTATTCATAAAACAGAGAAGCGTGTTAAAGAAATTAGCTCGCAATACGAAATGGGACTTTTGGCGGAAGATGAACGTTATTTAAAGACAGTGGAAGCATGGATTGATGCCAAGGATAAGGTTACAGAGTCAGTTAAAGCAAATAAGCCTGTTTTTAGTTCAGTTTTTTCTATGGTTGAATCAGGAGCGCGTGGTTCATGGTCGCAGTTTGTACAAATGGTGGGAATGAGAGGTATTGTTCGTTCTCCCAGCGGAAAATTAATTGAACTTCCTATCAAATCTTCCTTGAAAGAAGGGTATAATACGTTAGAGTATTTTATTTCTTCACACGGTTCTCGCAAAGGTTCTTCAGATACAGCTTTGCGAACAGCTAAAGCAGGATATTTAACTCGTCGTATGGTTGATGTTTGCCAAGATTTGTTGGTAGTGGAAAAAGATTGTGGAGAAAGTAAGGGTTTACTTTTGACCAAAGAAGATAATGAGGAAATGGTGGAAAATTGGCAGAGCCGTTTGTTTGGACGAACTTCAGCTCAAACCCTAAAAGACCCTAAAACGAAAAAAGTTGTTATTAAACCCAATGAAATTATAACTCGGGAGAAAGCTCGGCTTATTAACGAAATTGATCCTGCTGAATTTTCAATTCATTCAGTTTTAACTTGTAAAAGCCATAGAGGAACCTGCGCCAAGTGTTATGGATACGATTTAGCTTATAATAAACCAGTTAAGGTTGGGACCCCAGTAGGTATTATTGCCGCTCAAAGTATTGGTGAACCAGGTACGCAGTTGACTCTTCGCACATTCCATACTGGAGGTATAGCTGAAACAGATATTACTCAGGGTTTGCCTCGAGTGGAAGAGCTTTTTGAGGTCCGTTCTGGGAAAGGCCAAGCCCTTTTATCACCAGCAGACGGGAAAGTTTTAGTGGTTGACAACGACCAAGAGAAAAAAATTATTATTAAGTGTAATGTTGATAAAAAAGAAATTTATCGCGGTTATAAGGGAAAAGAGTGGGAGATTAAAGTCAAAAATGGACAAGAAGTAAAAAAGAAAGAAGTTTTGGCCATTCATGACAAGAAGAAAATATTAGCCAAAAATGCAGGACAAGTCCAAATAGACGACCAAGAAAATATTACTGTTGTTTATAAAGTTGACGAAGAAGTGGAATTTGAAGCCACTAACCGTAGTATTTGGGTAGAAAATAAAGCCAAAGTTAAAGCTGGCGAGCAGCTTACGGATGGTAGTTTAGATTTACATGAACTTTATCGGCTTCGTGGAAAAAGAGAAGTAGAAAAATATATTTTACGCGAGGTTCAACATATTTATTCTTCTCAAGGCCAGCACTTAAATGACAAACATATAGAAATGATTATTCGCCAAATGTTTTCTCGTTGTTTTGTCGAAGATGGCGGAGACACAGATCTTTTGCCAGGAGAAATAGTTCCAAAAGGTTATTTGTTAGAAGCTAATAAAAATTTGAAAAATTCTTCTCTAAAAAAAGCTGTAGCAAAGGAATTATTATTAGGTATTACTAAAATTTCTCTTTCCACAGATAGTTGGCTTTCAGCAGCATCTTTTCAAGAGACATCTCGGGTTTTAGTTAATACAGCGATTAACGGGCGTTCTGATTATTTACGAGGATTGAAAGAGAATGTTATTGTTGGGCGTCTTATCCCGGCAGGCACTGGATTAAGGAGCTAAAAAATGTTATCATATAAGTTAGTATTTTGATATGTAACGTTTACTTATTATGTCTAGAGCCAAAGGGAAAAAAAAGCTAACCAAAGTCAAGAAGAATAAATCCAAATCTCAGAATTTGATTGTCGCTATTGTTTTAATTACTTTAGCGATTATTTTATTTTTGGGATTATTGAATGCTGCTGGTTTGGTTGGAAATTTTTTAGCTCAAGGACTTCTTTTTTTATTTGGTTGGATTGGCTGGATAGTTCCAGTATTTTTATTAATCCTTGCTTATTTATTTTTAAATTATTTTAAGATTCAGGAGAAACAGCGAAAATTCAATATTCGAGTTTTTAGTTTATTTTTATTGTTTTTGATTTGTGCGGGTCTTATGCATCTTAATTTCGTTTCTGACTCAACTGCTTTGAGTGCGCATAAAGGTGGCGGTTATATCGGTTATGCTCTTAGTTATTTTTTGGTTAACACTTTCGGAATTTTGGCGACAAGTTTAATTTTTATTTGTATTTTTTTAGTAACTCTAATTATTATTTTTGAGGGACTCTTTCTCTCTACGTCAATCCCAGAAGAAGCTAAGGAAGAACAGGAAGAAATACTAGAGATTAAGGAAAGACCTAAGAAAAAATTTTCTAAAAAGCTTTTTTCTCCCCTAAAAAGAATTTCCGAAGAAATAGCAGTTGCTGATTCTAAGTTGTCTGAAGAGACATATCCTGTTGAAAAAGAAAATTTAGGAATAACCCTTCCTTCTTCTAAGGGTTTTCATAAGGTTGATTTGCCCCTTAATTTATTAGAAGCTGATTCCGCTAAGGCTCATGGAGGTGATACAAAATTGAACAGTTCCATTATTAAAAGAACTTTGGAGAATTTTTCAATTCCCGTGGAAATGAAAGAAATAAAAGTAGGGCCTACTGTTACGCAATATACTCTTAAGCCCGCAGATGGAATAAAACTTTCCCAAATTACCAGTTTAAGTAATGATTTAGCTTTAGCCTTGGCTGCTCATCCCATTCGCATTGAAGCTCCTATTCCCGGCAAATCCTTGGTGGGAATCGAGGTTCCTAACCGAAAAACAGCTATTATTCGTTTAAGAGAAATTTTGGGTAGCAGTGAGTTCAAGCAGAGAAAAAATAGTTTGACTTTGGGTATGGGAAGGAATGTAGCGGGAGATATTTGTTTAGCCGATTTATCTAGTATGCCTCATTTATTGGTAGCCGGAGCGACTGGTTCTGGTAAAACTATATTTTTAAATACGATTATTATCAGCTTGCTTTATCAAAATTCTATTGATGATTTAAAGTTTATTTTTATTGACCCTAAGCGAGTAGAGTTAACTCTTTACAATGGATTACCCCATCTATTAACCCCAGTTATTACAAATGTCACAAAGACTATTAATGCGCTTAAATGGGCTATTAATGAAATGGATAGACGCTTTGATGTTATGGCTGAGGCTAAAAAGAGAGACATTATTAGCTATAATAATGCCCATCCTGATAATAAATTGCCATATATTGTGATAGTTATTGACGAATTAGCTGATTTAATGGCAGTGGCTGCTCAAGACATGGAAGCCTGTATTATTAGGTTAGCTCAAATGGCTCGAGCTATTGGAATTCATTTAATTATGGCCACCCAAAGACCATCTGTTGATGTTATTACTGGTTTAATAAAAGCTAATATTACAGCTCGGGTAGCTTTTTCAGTTGTTTCTGGAGCTGATTCTCGTACAATTTTAGATTTTTCTGGAGCGGAAAAATTATTAGGTAGAGGGGATATGCTTTTTACTTGCGCCGAATTATCTAAACCAAAGAGAATGCAAGGAGCTTATATTTCTGACGAAGAAATTAAAGGAATAGTTGATTATTTAAAAAATATTGCTGAGCCTAATTATGAAGATAGCATTATTGAGCCCCATTCTTCTTTAAACAGTAGCGATAGATTTGGAAATTTACAGGAAGATGAATTATTGCCTCAAGCCAGAGAAACCATTGTTAGGGCTGGTAAAGCTTCAGCCTCTTTTTTGCAGAGAAGGTTAAGAGTTGGTTATGCTCGAGCAGCGCGTCTTTTGGATTTATTAGAAGAAGAAGGTACTATTGGTCCGGCAGACGGGGCTAAACCTCGCGAAGTATATAAAAAACCATACGAAGAAGAAGGAGAGCCAGAGGAGCGAACCTTTAACAACGATTTATAAATCCCAATTACCCAATTAACAAAGTACCTAATCTATGTTTCTATCCAAATCAATACATCAAAATACTATTGGGAGCATTTTGCGAGAAGCGCGTAATAGCCACAAATGGACTTTAAAAGATGCTGAAAAAAAGACAGGTATTGCCAAGAAATATTTAGAATATTTAGAAGCAGATGATTTTTATAAATTACCTGGTTCTACTTATACCAAGGGTTTTTTAGAACGATATGCTGAATTTTTAAAGTTAAACCCTTCTAAAATAATTGAAAAGTGGCAAAAAGAGTTTAGTCAAAGTTCAAATATGAAAGCTCCTGACATATTAGGAATTAAAAACCGACACCAGAATACTTTTGATATTAAGATTTATCTTGTTGGAATTGTTATCTTATTGATTTCTTTGTATGTTGGATTTAGTATTAAAAGAGTTCTTTTCACATCTGATTTAGAGGTTTTAAATCCTTCCCATGATTTGGTTACCAATGAGTCGTATTTAATGATTAGTGGTCACGCTGATTTAGGAGCAGATGTTTTTATAAATGACCAGCCTATTGAACAAATTAATGATGGAAATTTTGAACAGGAAGTAAAATTATCGCTTGGGTTGAACGTCATTAAAATTTCAGCCAAAAAAAAATACTCTCAGGAAAAAACAATTTTTCGCAAAATAATTTTACAAGAATAATACATTAAAAATATGGTTTCAAAAATAAAAGAAGAAAAGAAGGTATTAACTGACCGTCAAAAGGCCACAGAAGCAGCTATAAATCAAATTAAAGAAAGATTTGGAGAGGGTTCTATCATGAGATTAAAAGAAGCTAAGAGAATGGAAGTTGAGTCCATCCCAACAGGATGTTTTTCTTTAGATATTGCTTTAGGGATAGGTGGGGTGCCCAAAGGAAGAGTTATTGAAATATTCGGAAAAGAAATGAGTGGAAAAAGCACTTTAGCGCTTCATATTATTTCTGAGTCGCAAAAAAGAGGAGGAGTAGCCGCTTTTGTTGATGCTGAGCACGCTTTAGACCCAGAATATGCCAAAAAAATAGGCGTCAATGTTAATGATTTACTAATTTCTCAGCCAGACACTGGTGAGCAAGCTTTAGAAATAGTAGAAACTTTGGTGCGTTCTAATGGAGTTGATGTTATTGTTATTGATTCAGTAGCCGCTCTAACCCCTAAAAAAGAAATTGAAGGAGATATGGGTGATTCGCATATGGGACTGCAGGCGCGTTTGATGAGCCAAGCATTAAGAAAATTAACAAGCATTGTTAGTAAAACAAATACATCGGTTATTTTTCTAAACCAAATTAGAATGAAAATAGGTGTCTTTTTCGGCAATCCGGAAACAACAACAGGTGGCTTAGCTCTAAAATTTTATTCTTCAGTTAGGATTGAACTCAAACGTTTAGCTCAGATTAAGAAAGGTGATGAAGTTATTGGTAATAAGGTTAAGGCCAAGATTGCCAAAAATAAAGTTGCTCCTCCATTTAAAACCTGTGAATTTGAAATTATGTATAATGAAGGCATTTCTTGGGAAGGGGATTTACTTAATTTAGGAGCTAAATATGGTTTAGTCAAAAAATCAGGCAATACTTTAAGTTATGAGAAAACTAAATTAGGGGTTGGTTGGGAAAATTCAAAACAAGCATTAAGAGATGACCCAAAATTAGCAAAAGAATTAAAGAAAAAAATAATCCAAGCCATCAAAGAACAATAAAAAAATTATTTATATAAACTAAAAGTTTGGAAGCCGAGCTTCCAAACTTTTTATATCTAAGTTTTAATGTTTTTATATCTTTATGCTTTTGCTTTACTGAAGTATTCAGCGCCAAAGGCGTAAAGGATGCCGATAAATATACCTAAAATACCCGCAATTATTACATTTTGTTTTCTGTTAGGACTAATGCGAGTTTCAGGGGGTATTGCTGGAACCTCTACCTCTGTTGCTTTTGTTTCATAAACCCTTTCATATTCCTTTGCTTGGATTGACTGGCCTAAGGCAATTAATTTTTGTTCTAAATTCAATAGTTGCGCCTCTTTATTTTCTTTTTGGTCTTTGATTTCAGCCAAAAGATTGATATAACTTTCGGCTATTCTTCCCTGTCCTTCTGTATAGGCATTAGCTCTTTTGTTTATTTCTGTTTCATATTTTAATATATCTACATTTAAGCGAGTAATATTATTAGTAGTTTTCTCAATATCTTTTTGGGTTTTTTCTTTGCTTTTCACAATTGTTTCCATTTCAATGTCAAAAGTTTTTTCTGCCTCTACGAAAATATTTCCATGATAAGTTAATAATATATCTGTTACAGCATCAACAACTTTTACGGCTTTTTCCGGCGTTTGGGCTCTGCCTTTGATTTCAATAAAACTGGAACCATTTTCATCACCTTCTTCTTTGTTGATATCGAATATCCCGGCAATAGCGCCAGTTGTTGTTCCTTCCGTAAGTTCCAATGGTTCTTGTAACCTTGTTCTTATTTGTTGTAAAACTGTCTCTCTGCTAAAAACAGACTTGATGTCGTTTATGTTTTGCAATTGTATTTTTTTAATGCTCCCAATTTCTACTAAATTGCTGGCTTGGAAAGTTTGGGGTATTAAAAAACTTATTATGACGGCTATAATTACTATAACCGCAAAAATACCAATAATTGTTTTTTTTCTTTTTAAAAGCACGTTAATATAGTCCCTTAAATCAATTTCATCTTCGTCTGTATGATGCTTATGATGTTCTTCTTTTTCATTTTTTGGTTCTTCTTTTGGGGGGTTGGAATATTGCGGTCTATTCTGATTTAAATGGATATTGTTATAATCTTTGTTTTCGTTATTTTCCATAATAATTAGTTATTTATCAATGATTAATTATCATTTATCAATTATCAATTATCAATAATCATATCACAATTAGTACCTTTGTCAATTTATAACCTTGTCAATCTGTCGGTGCCTTCAATCTGTCGGTGCCTGGCACCATCATTTGCCTTCGTAAAACGCACTCCTGCTTTGCATTATATCACATATTTTTCAATTTATCCATATATTGGGTAAATTTTGTAATTTTATTAATTTATCAAGTGACTGTATAATATCCCAAAATATTCATGAAAAGCTAAATTAACATTTCTTAAATTTTGCGCGCAAGGAAAGAAATCTAATAAAGTATAGTTATTATATCTCGGTCCCCATTTTTCTTTATTAAAACTTTTATAAATCTTAAAATCAGCAGGAGCGGCTAGGGGATTAGTGTCTTCTTTTAGAAAAAGCTCCATAGAACGAGGCATATGATATCCAGATGTTATTAGGAAAAATTTTTCTGTGCCCAACATTTTTTTAATATTTTTAGCGCTTTCTCCTGTTGTTCTCGATTCTTTCTCTAATGTTATGTCTTTGGCCTTTAATCCTTGCGCAATTAAGTGATTTTCAAGCCTTAGGGCTTGATTTTTCTTTTGATTTAGAAAATTTTGACCAGTGATTATGATTTGCAGCTCGGGATTTAGGGCGTGTAATCTGATTGCCTCTGTTGCTCTCAAAATATCGCTTTCTGGTCCGCCCAGCAATAGGACTGCTTTGTTGATTTTATTCAATGAGGGGCCTTCTATGCGCCTATATTGACTCTCCAAAGGAGAGATAAAGATGTCAGAAATAGGGGTAATGGAGAAAAGATAATATAAGACCAAGCCAAGGATAATAAAAATTGCGCCAATTTTTTTCTTTTTTAATAAGAAAAGAAGACCAATCAAGATAATTAAAAACAAAAAAACACTGGGCATTAAAAATTGTTGAATTATTTTAAATAATATCATATTTTTTCTAGGATAGATTTCTTTAACTTAGAAAACTGATGTTGATTAAGGTTTAATTCAGGAGTTTCGGTGGTTATTTCAAATATTTTTCTCAAATCATTAATGAAGTTTTGTTTATTTTGCTTTTTTAAGATTTTTAAATAAAAATCAAAATTAAAATCCTGCTGAAGCATGCTTATAATATCAATTTTATCTTTTTCTCCTTTAATAGAACCAATACGGTCTCGAAAAGCGTATTGTTTTAAAATCATTAATATTTCTATTTTAGGTACTATAAAGCCTGCGCGTTTAATGGTATTTTTTTGTATTTCATCACAAGGGATTCCTAAATCTGAGAAAAATGGAAGATAAATGTCAATATCTGTGTCATCTTTTTTGATTTCATATTTTTTTAGTCTTTGGTTTTTAGTTAAATCATAATTTTGTCGCAATTTCTCCAACTCTTCATAATCGCAAATAAAATCAATGTCTTTTGATTTTAATCCATTTGTGTAAATAAAAACCGCCCATCCGCCGATTAGAATGAATTCATATTTCTTTTTTAATTCTTGAAGAGTTTTCCAGCTTTTTTCAGTTATTAAATTATGGTAAAAGGGCATATATATAATTAAATATTGATTTTATTTTTTAAAGCATTTAAAAAATCCTGTGCATACCATTCTCCAACATTCCATAAATCAACGAAAGTTTGGCACAAAGGGGTGGTTTCTCCATAATTATGCAAGAATTTGTCTTGTTTTAAGATGACCAAGTTGAAATATCCTTTTTTAAAAGGAAATCTTTTTTTAATTTTTCCTAACTCTTTTTCTGTTGAGTAAATATAGACCTTGTCATAATCAGCTGGCTGATCGTCAAAGCGTTGATTATAGGCAGCGTAAAGGCCGTAAATTATTTTAGGAGGCATTAAGGCCTCAATTTTTTTAGGAGGCAAATCAACTTTTGTTTGATAAATTATATCTTTTTTAAAATTTCTATAAGTGGACCAGAGATATAAAAATTTTTCTTTATTTCTTATTCGGAAATTTCTACCAGTGACTTCAATAATTTTTAATTGGCGGGGGACTTTAAGTGCGTTAAAAACAGTGCTTAGGGAAATAGAAAATTTTTGAGCTAAATCTTTTTGGGTAAATTGCTCAATATTTTTTTCAATCGTCTGATATAATATTTCTCTCCAAATTATTTCTTTCTTGTTCATTTCGATTTTAGTTAATAAAAATAAGCCTCATTTCTATAATAGTCGAAATGAGATATTTAGTCAATTGTTTTGTTGTGGATAATTAGTATTTAGAATAATTCGTTTTTGTGTTTTATTATAAAATCTCTTTGGGCCTTGATCATATTCTGGGGCATATCTTTGAATAATTTGTATTTTTTATTTTCAGAGAAGTTCTTTTTCTTTGATTTTACTAGAAAGACAATCCCAATCGGTTGGTCAAAATATTTAGTAAAATGATATTCATCAATAACACCTAATATTTTTTGAATCTCAACTTTTTCTTCCATTTCTTCTTGGGCAATTCTTTCAACGGCTTTTTTCAAAGTTTCTCCCATTAGTACTGTTCCACCAGGGATGTGCCATTTACCGATAGCTGGCGGAATATCTCTTTTGGTTAAAGCTATTTCTTCGTTTATCAACAAGATTACCTCGACACATAGTCGAGGCACAGTTGAATAAATCTTTTTATATTCTTTAAATGCTAATTTTTTTACTTTCATTTTATATCCAGCAATTCTTTTATTCTTGTTTTATCCATTTCTAATAAAGCTTGCTCAAATTCTTTTAATATTTTTTCCATATCATCTCCATTATTATCTAAATGAGAAATAAATATTTTTTCATGTTTAGTTGGCGATTCATTTTCAGTTATAATTTCTTCAAACAATTTTTCCCCTTGTCTAATGCCCGTAAAAACGATGGGAATATCAATGTCTGGTCTGTATCCAGCTAAACGTATCATCTCCTTGGCTAAACCTAATATTTTTACTGGTTGACCCATATCCAAGACAAAAACTTCTCCACCTTGTCCGATAGCGCCGGCTTGCATTACGAGCAGGCAAGCTTCGCTAGTAATCATAAAATATCTTTTCATTTCCGGGTCGGTTACTTCTACGGGACCTCCCTTTTTGATTTGCTTTTCAAAGATGGGGACTACGCTTCCTTGGCTTCCCAAGACATTTCCAAATCTAACAGCACAGAAACGAGTATTATTTTGCTGGTTTAGCCAAACACATACTTTTTCGCACATTCTTTTACTGGCCCCCATAACAGATGTAGGATTTATAGCTTTATCGGTGGAAACCATAACAAACTTTTCCGCGTTATATTTTAAAGCTGCTTGCCCCACGGTTAATGTTCCAAAAATATTATTTTTTACCGCTTCATCTGGGTCGTCTTCCATCATTGGCACATGTTTATATGCCGCCGCATGGAATATAGTATGAGGCTGGAATTTTTCAAATATTTTATCTATCTTATTTTTGTCACAGATATCAACTAAAGCAAAATTCAAAGGATTTTCTGTCAAAGATGAATCTTTCCACAATTTATTTAAATTTCTTTTCAAATAGAAAAGTGCAGTTTCTCTTTGGTCTAAGGCAATAAGTTTTTTGGGTTTAAACCTTAAAATTTGCTCGCAAAGAACTGAACCAATGGAACCTGCTGCGCCCGTGACTAAAACAACCTTACCTGTAATGTATTCTTGAATAGCATTAGTGTCTATTTTAATGGGGTCTCTCCCCAATAAATCTTCAATAGAAATTTCTCGCAAGTTGCTCAAGCTCACTTTCTCTTCTAAGATTTCTTTAGTTCCAGGCAAAATTTTTATTTTCTCAATTTTTGCTTGACGAGCTAATTCTACTGTTTCTTTTATAACTTTAGGCGGAGCAGAGGGGATGGCAATAATAATTTCTTTAATTTCTTCTTGGTTAATAATTCGAGGAAGTTCTTTTATTTTTCCCAAGACTTTGATTCCATGTATCAAAACTCCTTTTTTCATGGGATTATCGTCAATAAATCCTTTTAAAGAATAGGGTATATTAGGGGTGGCAATAATATGGCGAGCTAATTTTTCGCCAGCATCTCCAGCGCCAATAATTAAAATTTTGTTTTTATCCTCTTTATTTCCTTTTGGTTTCTTTTTGAAGCCATAAAGATATATTCTCTTAGCAAAACGTAAAGTTCCGGTCAAGAAAAGAGCTATGGCGCCAGAAATAAAAACAATAGAGCGAGGGAATCCATGGAACATATCATGGTCTTTGAGCACAAAAAGAATTACTCCTATAGAAGCAAAACTTAATACAATAGCCCGACCTAATTTTATAATCTCCCTAATACTGATAAAAGACCAGGAAATAGAATAAAGTCTTTCTATGGCAAAGAATATAATAGTTAGCGGGACAGCTAAGACCATAAAGGCTTTAATCATCGGGAAGTACTGAGAATCAATTACTCCGTCAAAACGAAGGAGAAATCCCAAAAAACAGGACAGAGCTATTAAAACAATATCACAAAACAAAAAGAATATAGTTCTTTTGAATGTTGTTCTATGAAATATTTTATTTTTTATAGACATAAACCTCGTTGATTAGACATCTTCTATTATTTTAGGTTATTTATCCAAAAGGTCAATGTTTTTTTAGTGGGGGACTGTCCCCGATATAAAAAGACCCCAGTGGTCAGCATTAAACGTCAGTCGTTAAAGCGACTTGTCCGATGAGATGAGGCGGGAGACCCCAGTGGTCAGCAGAATGCAGACCTCTGGGGTCAACATTCATTTAAAAACGTCTGACGTTGACATCTCTGGGGTCAACATTAAAATCATAATGAGGAATGGACCACCCAAGGGTGGTCCATCTTATGAAAATTTTATTGTAGGCGTTGAATTTCTCGAAATTCAGCAGCAGAAAACGTGTCATGGGTTTGAGAATCCTCTGGGTCAAAAGTGGTGTTTGCAACCACTGTTAACTCGGTCCCTTCGATCAATACCTTATATGTATGAAGCACGAAAGGGGGTATCAGAATACCATTCTGAAAGGTTAGAACTTCGGTTTGTGTGTTTCCATACAAATCCTCACATGTCCATTGTACAGCTCCTTTTGTTGCGAATACCACCTCCTGTCTTATCTTGTGGAATTCTCTCCCCCCTATTTTCCTTTTTGGTAAGTCTTTGACGACATAGATTCTTAGACCCCTTATGTCTGGGGTCTTTTTCAATTCTATCTCGTCCCACTTAAAGAATTTTTTCAAATCAACTTCATTAGAAGAGAAAAGAACCATCAAGTTGCCCCGGCTTTTAGTCTGCCAGGGACCACGAACTTCCATCAACTTAACATCTTTAATTGAAAAAGGTATCTTTTTCACTTGGTGTACCTCCTTGGTACTTTTGTTATTGTTTCTAATATAGCAGATTTACGGGATTTTGTCAATCTAATGTACAAGATGAGTACATAGGTAACACTTTTGAGAATTCAATAGGAGTCTTGTATCCTAATGTTTGATGAGGCCTTTTAAAATTGTATTCAACCAGCCAATCAGTCAATTCTT
>Ga0307928_10000276_pt1 | contig 37761 bp, 54 predicted proteins | sample AceLakmetagen232_FD_201815 | JGI IMG/M metagenome (GOLD analysis project Ga0307928, IMG submission 201815) | Saline water microbial communities from Ace Lake, Antarctica - #232 | ecosystem: Environmental > Aquatic > Non-marine Saline and Alkaline > Saline | place: Antarctica: Ace Lake... | reverse complement strand
TATTTTGTGTATTGCTTGCTTGGAAACTTAACCTTTCCTATAATTCTACTCTTAACTATTGTTCCGAACGATTGTTCGTCTCCATTAATTCTTTTTTGTTCTCCATCTACTTCAATAGTTCTTCTCTTATCTACTCCATTAACTTGCATACGTCCATAATCTTCAAAGGCAAAGCCTAATTCAATTAAGAAACTACCAGTAACTGCGTCAATATTCATAGAATCTAGCAATTCATCAAGTTTTTCAATGAAATTATCAGCCATTTCAGTCTCATATTGCCTAGATAGTAACAATTCATAGCCAATATCATCTATTAACTGCAAGTCATTCTGATTCCTGGTATGTGTTCCACGTATATGGTCATATAACCCTTCAAAATATTCAGGTCTTATATCTGTTCCTAATCCATACTTACCTTGATAATGTGGGTATGTATCTCCACCATAGGGTATACTCATATTAATCGCTCACTTTCGTCCATTGATTAGCCATAGCTATAGCAATACCTTTAAATGTTTTAGAAGCGTCTATGGCGTTATGTGCCACTCCTGAACTATGTTGTTGTCCTCTTTTTGCTCCTCCTGTATTACTAGGCATATAAGGTTTAAACTCTTTTAAGACATTTGTTGGTTCTAACTTAGGCAATCCTTTCAACCATAAACAAGTTCTTTTAGAATATGGATTACCAAATTGATACGGCTGTATTATTTGAGTTGCTGTAGGTAAATTTATAATTTTTAACGGTGTTGGGTTTTCAATAGCAATTTTAGGACAATCTGCGTTCATAAATTTCATAAAAAATTCTTTTGCCTCTAAACCTTTTTTTAATCGCTCTTTATTTACATTACCAGCTGTAGGAAACATCCATCTTGCACCTGCTTTACTCATATAAGTGCAGGGTGGAAACGCAATAATCATATCCCATTTTTGTTTTAATAAAGGCGTTACGTCTTGTTGTAAGTGCCATTCTGGATGACCGCCACTACATTCTAAAGTGTCACAACTATATGCTTCGTGTCCTAATGTTCTTAATTCTATTGTTACTGCTTGGCTTTCTTCACACGCAACCAATATTTTCATATTATTTCTCCTTTTTAAGCATTTTTGGGTTTTTCTGTAAGAAATTAACATTATACATAGCTGTCATACCTTTTTCTTTGTCCCATATAAACAATGGGTGCTTCTGTAAACTCATATATCTTTGTCCGTAATGCCAATCATCTGTTCCTGATGGCGACGATATTCTCCTTGTGATAAGTCCGCCCTCCTCATCTACAACCTTTTCAGTATGTAAATGTCCGCAGTGTAACTCTCTAAATATTGTCTTTCCCCATATCTGTGGAAACTCTACTGCTATACTTTTGTTTAATCTCTTAGCATTTTGGTCGCCGTGGTTCCAGAATATACCACAAACCCCCCATTTAATACCTTTAGTTTCTTTATAGTCATTGTCAAACTTAATTACGTTGTCGCCTTTAAGTGCTTGTGCTAGTGCTACAAACAAATAGAACTCTGCCATCTTTGCGTGATTACCTTGAACTAACTTAACGTCTATCTTATCAAAGTATGGTCTTAATGTTACCAACTGCTGAGAATACATTTTAAGCCCTTTTAAGAACATTTTCTTCCAACGCATATCATTTTGTTGAGGCGTTCCTTTAGTCGTTGTAGTGTCTATTGTATCGCTATTGAAGAAGTCATTACCTATACACATTACTAATTTACTACATTGTTGGTCTTTTTGCTTATCTACTATCTCTTGTGTAATCTCGTGAAATCTTTTTTCTGCTATATTATGGTCGTAATCTTCTCCTGTATCTCCGTGCCAAGCCATTTTTCCTAAGTGAAGTTCTATTGCAGGACACTCCATTAGTTTCTTTTTATTAAGCTTATCAAATGCTTTCTTTTCCTCTAATTGTATCGGTGCTATCTTACGTGATAGCAACGCTTCTAATTCATCAGCAAATTCTTCTGGACTAAACACTGGTTCTATTCTAGGCTCTACTCTAAATTTAACAGCATATAAACATTTATCGGCTACTTTACTTTTTTGATCCCACATACTACATTGATGCCATTTAAGATTATAGAAGTTATGGTCGTAACCCAATGCGTCTAATAGTAACTCTGGTGTCTTTTTAACGTTCGGTGGTAATGTAACTATCTTCTGTGCGTCTACATTTCCTTTATCATCTACACGTTCATATTCAAAGTTGTTTTCTTCTGGGTTCTCATTTTGCAAGACTACCTTTGCTCTATGGTATCTCTTTGATAAAGCACTATGTGTTAAATTCTCGCCTGTATTCTTGAACCACACACTACTCATTTCAGACCACGTTGCTAGTTTATTATCAACTTGCTTTCCTAACTTAATCAATAACTCTACGTCATAATCTCTATTCATAATAATTACCTCCTCTGTATTCTTCTATCTCATCTTTAAACATATCTTTAACACTCTGGTAGTTCTCTTTCCGTTTTATTTCTTTCATAATCCGATCCTCGTATGTGCGTTTGGTTGGGTAAAAACTATTTTCTCCCACAAAAAAAGCGACAAACTCCCCTTTGGAAGTATCATCGCTTGTATCTTTAGTATTTTTCATAATACCACAACCTCTTTTATTAATAAGTGAGTAGATAGAGATTTGCACTCTATACCGTCCTTGCGTGGTTCACTAAGATTACCCACCGTATGAGGACACATTATTTTCTTAAGTGCGTCTACCTTTTCCGCCTCTACTCATTTTTTTGTTACCTTAAATACATTATACAATCATATGTTCGTATTTGTCAAGTAAAAATCATAGAACTGCCAAACTATGATCGTAAAATAACACCGACAGTTTTTTATATAAACGCTAGATCCCTAGTCGTCTATAACAGTTTCGTGTATGTTGCCTGTTACTTCTATGTTAGAAATGATGTCATCAATATAATCTAATCGTTCTTGTTTATCTTCTTGCCATTGTCTAAATCCGTATATTTCTAAATGGTCATTATTTTTTATTCCTACAAACTTAAATCTATAATCATCAAATACTAATTTATAATAGTTATCTATTTCTCCAATTCTGTAATAATTATGATGTACTATATCACCCTCATATATCTCCACACCGTTCTTGTCTTTGAGTCCTGTGTATTGTCCTACTGTTGACGAGATAATCTCCGAACCGTGAATTATATGTGCTTTAGACGTGTCTATTATTGTTGATGGCTTCTTATTGTAATGCCATAAATCTCCATACACCCATTTTCCATTATCTACTCTTTTACCTCTAAACTTAATCTCTCTCATAAATAGTTCCTCCTAAATATTGACATAAAATCTTCATCAGGAAATTCTTGTTGAAATTTCTTTTGATACATTTGCTTTAAATATAAGTCTTGTGCTGGCGATAAACTATCGTGGTGTTTATCACACAACTTAACTATCATCTTATATTTAGTAGAGTTCTTCCTATTCTTCCCTCTATATACGTGGTGCAGTTCATACCAACCTTGACAAGTGTGATCTGCTAACTGGCAACCCTCTTGTTCTTCATTTATCTGTTGGTAGAGTAGACGTTCCTTTTTATTCATTTTGCATTAGTCCACTCTCTACTTAATTGTCCGTCTATTAATCGTAACTGGAGTTTGATTGAGTTGATCGCTTCTTTATTGGCAATAAACACAGTTTCAGCAACATCACGTTTAAATCTTGCGTTAGCAACTTCTTGTATGCCATACACTATCTGGTTTATTAATGTTACAGCCATACCATCATTACGTAGTTTAAGCGATTGTATACGTAGTTCTAGTTTGTATGTGCGTTCCGCTTCAGCGTATTGTGTTCCACTCTTACGTAGTGATTTAATGCTTATATCAAGTTCTTTAGTCTTCTGTTGTAGTTCATCATATAAATTCATTGTCTATTCCCCTTTCCTAGAACGGTAAAGATGAATTATCATATTCTACCGAATTTCCAAAAAGTTCAAATGGATCTGGAACTTTAACTTCCTCTACTTTTGGTTGTGCTTGTCTAGGTTGCTCTTGTTTTATTTCTTTGTCTTGTAATTTTAATCTAAACTTTGGTGCTTTAGTATTTTCTGATGTTACTATATACATAGCTACGTTGTATTCTTTACCCTCTACATCTAGTTTACCGTTGTATTGTTGGTTGCCGTCTTTATCTACGTATTGAGATAGCCATAATGCTCCACGATTACTGTTATCATATTCCATTATTCATCTTCTCCTTTTATTTTAATTTCATAACCTAATAATTTGCTAACTTCATTTACTGTCATTTCTTTAACTTCTATTTTAGTTGACGGTTTATAATCTTTAATTAATAATATTTCTTCTCCATTAGTTAATTCGGTTACATTCCAATCTTTTCCTTTGCTACCGAAACACTGACCAAATTCAAAGTTTATAGAACCATACACCCTAGTATTACCATACACCTTAGCATCACCATACACCCAAGTATTACCATACACCCTAGCATCACCATACACCCAAGCATCACCAGACACCCTAGCATCACCAGACACCCAAGTATTACCATACACCTTAGCATCACCATACACCCAAGCATCACCAGACACCCTAGCATCACCAGACACCCTAGCATCACCATACACCTTAGCATCACCATACACCCAAGCATCACCAGATGAACTAAGGTTTGCTTCTTTTTCTATATACCCACCTAATTCATTTTTATCAATATTTCCAAAACTTTTTAAAGCTTTAATTTGATATAATACTTTACCGAATAATTCTTTAGTGTTATTTGTTAATTTATATTTATTGTTTTCCATATTATTAAACTCCTTTCGTGATATAAATATTACTAATTATCAAACTGCCCCAAAACGCCATATACATATTTGGGTTATGATATATTGCAAACATTATTAAACTAGATAGTGATATTATTAAAAACAATATTGCAAATATAATATGTGTCATTTCAATACTCCTTTCAGTTCGTTTACTGTGTTTATTATTTCGTTGAGTTTACGTCTATTATACCATACTGGATCGTTTGGCTGTTCTAATTCATATATTGGTAACTCTTCTATCTCATCCACATTTTCGTTTGGTAGAGGTTTTGATATAATCTCAAATTCACCTTCTAAAAAATCTAATAAATAATACTCATCTAACATATAATGGTAATATTCATCTTCTAACGTTGTATATCCTTTTTTATCTATCGAAAGAATATAAACTTTATTTTTAGCGTTATCTCTAATTGCTGTCATTTCTTCTATCTCACCATATCTAATCATTCTAAGTAATTCTAATCCGTCAACTTTCATTTACTCAACCCATCTCTGATTTTAGTTCCCTCATCATAACTTAAATCTTCTATTTTATGTGCTTTATATTTTTTAAGTATTTGTGCCATTGTGAACTCGCTATCTTCTAGTAGTTGTTCTATGATTTGTATTTGTCCTGTTTGTATAGGCATTAGTCCAACTTCTTTTTTCTCTGCTTCTTTTGTCTTTTTAGTATATTCATCTGTATCAGCGTCTTTAGTATCGTCTATGTTGAATAATCCATTTAAAGCATACTTACGTGCGTATGAGCTGGCTGTTCCTGTTATCTGGCTATCGTCCATACCTTTTTTAGTTTCACTCTCTCTAGCGTATGCTGTGTTAATAATTCTTTCGTCCATATCTAGATCGCTTAATATTACCGAGGCTTTAATATAATATCTTTCTCCTATGTTTACTAACTCATCACTTATTATTAAAACTGAATTATGTTTTTTACATATTGGTTTAACAGCCTCTAGTATATCTTCACAACTTCTGTAATTATATCTTCCAAATGTATTCTTTTGATTCTTTGGAGATTTTAACTCGTTTTGTATATTTGATAACTTTGCATATATATTCATTTTATTTCCTCCTCTGCCAGCCAATTATAATCAAAAACTTCTGGCTTATTATTTCTTTTTTGTTTATCACTTTCACTATCACTGTCATTATCACTATCACTATCACTATCGGGTTCTTTGGGTTTATTTGTTTTCCCAAATAACCCAGTGGGTTCTTTGGGTCTTCCGCCCTTAATTCCATTAGTTTTATTTCTCTTACATATACTGTCATATTTTTCTTTGTTTCTATCTAAACTTTGTTTGATAGGAATAAATATAATTTCAAGCAAGTTAGTAAGATTATAAGTTCCGTCTTGTTGGTATTGGAATATTCCTTTAATCAATTTTCCAGCGTCTTTATCTGACAATCTATCAAATACTTCTTTACTATCATTATAGATTATGAAACTTTTCTTATTCACAACACACCTACTTTCTGGAAATAAAAAACTAAAAAAACATATAATAAGGACTTAACGATTATCTGCGACGACGGTTGTTAAATCCTTATTACATATTCTTCTAGTTTATACCGCCGCAATTTTCTATCTGTGTTTATTGTAATACTAATCTTGATCTTTGTCAATGGGTATTATTATAAAATCTTTATCTAGCCAACTAACCTTATGTAACTTGTCATACTTTTCCCATTTTGTATCAGTCCTAAACGTTTTTGCTTCTTCTAACTTTTTACTAAATCTTAATCCTAGTCCAAGTTCTGCTACATAACCTCTATAAGTTTTTACTATAAACATTATTTATCTCCTTTAAATATACTTATGAACTCAACTACTATAAAATATAATGCTAATATTACTAATACAAACTTTAATATATTCATTATTCCCACTCCATTAAAAAGGTTTCTTCAAGCGTCTTGTTTGATCTAGCACAATCTACTAACTCATCTTCTAACGCTGTTATATGAGCTTCATTCCTGCTAATTTCAGCACTATATGTATATACTATGATCGCTAGCAATATGCCGATTGTTATAGAAGGTGTGAAGTATGCTACTTTATAATCTTCCATATTATTTACCTCCATTATTCTTCATAAATCTATTTGCTTTGTAATGATGACCGCCAAACATAAATTCTTTAAGTGGGTTCATAACTTTCTTTAATACTTTACCTTTTTCATTAACTGTTTTGCATTTCATACATACAAATATCTTACTACCTGCATATAACATTATAGTTCCACATTTACATTTCATTATTCTACCTCGCTTTCTAGTCTTTTCATTAAGCCTATTAAAAAATCTTCTTCGTTACCTATAATTCTAACACCAACTACTGCTCTCCCTGTTACCTTACCATCTTTTTCTTGTAGATGAGTTATACCTGTTGCTGAATAAACACTTTTTTGCATATACTCCTTCACTTCATCCAACTGCTTTTTATATGTGTCACGTTCTTGTTGTAACTGCTCTATGTTATTACTACCATTTGATGTATCACACTCTAACAGTTTACTCCAACCACATTTCATACACTTTGGTACTAGCATCAATTCATCAGCACAACTAGGACATTTAAGTTTTCTTTCCATATTATTTAGCCTCCTTTATTCTTTTTTCAGCTATATTAAAATAATTTTCATCTAACTCTATTCCTATGAAGTTTCTATTAGTATTAACGCAACTCACTCCTGTTGAGCCACTACCCATGGTTAAATCTACTACTAAATCATTTTTATTGCTAAATGTTTTTATTAAATCTTCTAACAATAATACAGGTTTCTGTGTAGGATGAAATCCATCATAATCTTTTTTGTATTCTAATATGTTTGATTTATATTTGTTTCCTTGCCATAAATTAAATGTACTTAAAAACTTTTTTTTAACTTCATCGTCTATTGCTTTTATTTTTTTATATTCTTCACTGAAAAATCCAGTTGTTTGCAGTTTAAAATAATTAATTTCTGTGGGTATACAAAACTGTACTCCACTAGTAAAATAATGCCCACCCATTTTATTTCCTAATACTTTATTAATTTCATTTTGATTTAATTTTGTTTTTTTTAATTCACTCATAAAATAATTTATTAATGGATGTTCTCGTTTTAAATCATGAGTTTTACTAAATATTAAAATATCTTCAGTGAATGAAACCATATTTCTTTTTACCCCGAGAGCATTTGCAAAGTCATTTTTTTTCCAAATTGCCCTATAATTAAATGGAATGTTAGGAATCGACTTAGTTATAAGATGCGTCGTATACTGACTTTGACTAAACAATATCATTTTACCATTTTTTCTTAATATTCTATTAGCTATATTAAATATATTAATTGGATTAATAGCTTTATCCCATTTTTCAGAAGTGTTTAGTTTTGTGTAATTACCAGAGCTTTCTTTCATTTTTATAATCCCATAAGGTAAATCAGTTAGTATTAAATCAACACTACCACTTTTTATCTTATCACTTTCAATTAAGCAATCACCATTATATAATTTCATTTTCATCTACTCCACCACCTTATATTTTACTAATACTTTACCTTTTTCATTAACTGTTTTGCATTTCATACATACAAATATCTTACTACCTGCATATAACATTATAGTTCCACATTTACATTTCATTTTGTTTTCTCTCTTTCTATTATTTGTAAAATTATTTTATTCATTACATCTGTATTTTCTTTACAGTATGTATTATCTTCAGATAAACTCTTTTGATACTTTTTAATTACTTCCTTCACATCGTCCAACTGCTTTTTATATGTGTCACGTTCTTTTGTAATGTCGTGATATACTAATTCAATAGTTTCTTTTGCTATATCATCGAATCCAATAATAGGTTTATAACCTGAATTATCCATTTTAATATCTAGCAACATTCTTAACCTTTTGTCTTGTTGTTGCAACTTTCTAATCGTATGTATTCCATTATCTATGCATTCTGCAATTCTCATATTTTTATCTATCATATTTCTATCTCGTAGTGTTTTTAAATCATCCAATACAAGTGTTATTGTTTTTTCTTCCATATTATTCTCCTTCTTCTAAATAAGTTATTACCATTGGACCATCGAAACCAAATTTCTTATCACTTACAAATATATCTATCTTGTTTTCATTTTTCATTGAACGACCACATAAATCCAAAGCAATAGCTTCATAAGTAACACCTTTAACTGTTATAAATAATGTATCATACAAATCAAAGTATGCCGTTTCTGTATGTTTATAGTTCCAAGCGTTACATATTCCACGTCTTGATATTACACAATAATTCATAGCTGTTGCCACTACTACTTTACCTTTATAAACATACCAACCCATATCATTTATCTTAAAGTTATCAGTTGATAATCCACTAGCAGTAGTATCTGTTGAGCCTGTGCCATCTCCTGTATGGTAATAGGTAGCTCTAACAAGTTTCGTTGTGTAGTCCTGTCCTATGCCTTGTTTAATAGCGTTATCTATCTCGTTTTGTTTGTTAAGTTCCTCTTGTTCTTCTCTAGTTTCTACACGTTCTATCAAGTTTTCAACTTTGATCTCAACAGCTTTAACAAAGTAAGTAAGCATTGTTGTAGGTAATAAGATAGCAATTATAAATACTATTATACCTAACTTCGCTGTAGTTCTCATTTTCTTTCTAGGTTTCTTATTGAAAAATCTTACTTCTCTTTTGTTAAACATTATTATTCATCTCTTTTATATATTCTTTATAGGTTATTAATCCTCGTTTTGTTAATTTTTTAATTATTCTCATTTGTTGTCTGCGATTACGTTTTATTTTTATTTTTAATATTGCTAATTTTAAATTATTTCTTAATATTTTGATTTTATTAAACATTATTCCCACCCTAGCTCTTCTATTTGTTTTTGGATTGCTTTATATTCTTCCATATTTAAAGACCCATAGTTAAATTTTCTATAAACCACTATGAGTGTTTTATTATCTTCATTAAATTCAATTCTTCTCCAATTAAAGCTTTCATTCTCTTTTTCTATTTGAAAAGCTAATTCTTTAAATGACCATTCCACTTTTCTATACCCTAACTCCTCAAACATTTCTTTTGCTGTCATATTACATATACCTACTTTCCATCATTTCTTCATAACACGGTTTACATAATTCACCATCAACTAAATTGTCGTGAATTGCAAGTTCATCATTAGTAAATAGTTCGCCACATTGTTCACATTGAAATTTTACTGCTTCTGCTCTGTCGTTTGCTTCTTTTAATTCTTTAGCGATAGCTTGTATAACCTTTATGATCTCTTTACTCTTTTCTATTTCTATGATAGTTGATTTTATTAATCCGTCTGCAATTTTAGTATTCATTTTGATCCTCCCTCATCTATAGCCCAACTTATCATACCAATTTGTCCTTTAGTTAATTCTATTTGAAATGCTAATGTTTTGTTTATTCCTCTACCCAGATGGGCTTTCTGTTTGTAGAGTTTCATTTGTAATGTAAATAGTTTCTTTTTCAATTCTTCTACCGTTCTCACATTTACCAACCTTTCTTATTTCTGATTTTCTAAAAATGTAACTTGTTCGCATATATTTGTATATTGTTTAAAACTCATTTCTGCTCTACCAGTTTCAAGTTTGAAGTAATGACCTCTAGTAACTCCTAAATGTAATCCAGCTTGAATACCTGTCATCTTAACAGCCTTTCTTCTATCACGTAATTCTTTTAAGTTTTTCTCAACTTGTAATTTATAATTCATTGTTTGCCCTCCTTTTTATTTTTTCCTGCTTGATATACTTTTTCTAATAATTCTTTTAGTTTCCATATAGCTATGTCGTGAAAATCTAATTCACCGTCAAATCTAGTTTCTAATGTTTCTATGTTTAATATTTCCTTAGTAAATTTTTCTATTTCTTTATTCATTGTTTAACCTCCTTTTTCTAAACCTAGTATATCTCTAAACGATACACTTGTCAAGAGTTAATTTTACTATTGCATAAAAAAAGAAGAATTATTTTCTTCTTATTTGTCTATACGCCCATTTTAATGAGGCTCTTATTGTAAATGTTTTTCTTGCGTTCTTATATATTCTTATAAAGTCTTTCATTTAATTAACATATTCCCATTTATACCCATAAGCAGTTCCTTGTTCATTTCTACAAACATGATTAATATTTCCGTAAGGTTTATTTAAATAATCCGAAGCTTCTTTGGCACAAGAAAATTCTTTTATTATTTTATTAGATTTTTTTTCTATCATGTATACCTGTTTTGCTTTCGGATTAGTTCCGCCTTTTTTGCTAGGGTAATTACCTTTCTTTACAGAATGACGAATATTATCTTTATGAGTTAATACTTCTAAATTTTCTAATCTATTATCGTTTCTAATACAGTTGATATGATTCACTTCCATATGCTTTGGAATGCTCCCTATAAAAACTTGATATACAATTCTATGAACATAAAAAGTTTTCACTCTTTTATTTAAATATAATCCACAAGTTGCGTATTTTTTATATGATAAATTATCACTATGTATATAACCATTCTTTACAGTTTTAATTCTTCCTGTGTTGCTAATTAAATATTTTCCGCTGAAATCATATTTTTGATTGTTACATTCAAAGACAACGTCTTTCCATACTTCTTTCATATTCTCGACCATTCTCTCGACCAAAAGATAGATAAGAGACAAGTGGTCGAGTACTTATCCCTTAGCATAATTATAACATAATTATTTAAAAACTACAAGTGATTTTGAAGATCTGACATCAATGTGTGAAAAGTTTGTATATACACCTAATCCAGTAATACCTAATTTCTTCCAGTCTGATTTAATAAATGCTTGAACCTTACTAGGTGCTATGCCCGAAACTTTAAAATCTATTGCTTTTCCAAGTAAATGTTGCGACTTACTTGCTCCGCCTATTTCCTTATTATAGGCAACCCCCCTATAAGCCGAAGTTACTGTTATAGGTTTACCGAAGTAATCTCTAATCATTTGAATAGCACTAACTACTTTCATATCAAGTTTAAGATATTCTAGTCCGTCATTTTGCATAAACTCATTAATTTTGAACGACCTTACTATAGATAGGTCTTTATTAACCCATTTAAACTCTTTTAAGCCGTCTTTAAACAATTCTAGTCCTACGCTACCTTTTGGCAGTAACTCTTTAATATGGCTCGCTAAACTATCGTTATCAAGTTGTAGTTTTTCTATCTTTGTATGTAATGCTAGAATATCTTTTTCCTTTTCTAACACTTCATTTTCTAAATCAATTACTTCTTGGTTCTCATCAACTGTTTTTATAAAAAGATTTCTAACAAAGTCTAATAACTCTTTCATTATTTATTCTCCTTTTTTAAATTTTGAAGCAGATATTCCTAGTAAAGCACCTAAGAACATATCAATAGCAACGATCGTTCCAACAACTTCTTCTGCTAGTGGGAAACTCCATAACTGAGCCAAAGCAAAATACAAAGTTGCTATCGCTGGTAAAACTATTTGTGCTACAAACTTTAATACATCATACATTTTATTACTCATATTACTTACCTCTTTCTTTGTAAACAGATTTTATGTAACCCATTTCTGTCTTAACATAACTGTTGCCTCCGTGTTTAATATACTTATCAAAACACTCAAATATATTTTTAAACTGAACTGTTGATTTCTTTTCTTTATTACGCAAGTCATTAGCAAAGTCAACAATCCTAGCACGAAGCCTACTCTTTTCGTTATCTGATATGTCGTCCTTTATTTCCTGATGTTGTGTTTCATTTTCCTTTTTTATACCATCAAGTTTAGTATGTATTTCCTTACTAAATATTTGTTTAAGTTTAGTAAACGCTGCTGTCTTAGGTATAAAGGCTTCAACTACGGAAGCACCCCCAAATATAAATATGATTGTTAATAGTAAATGATCTGTTACGGTTAGTGCTGCCATAGTATTACCCCTTACTTATTTTTTGCTTCCCACATATCTGTTTCTTCTTTCTTTTTTCTATTTTCTTCTCTAACTTCCATAATTGCATCAAATGTTTTCTTTGGATTATTTGATTCCTCTACTTCTTTAGATTGGTTCTCTGACAAGTATCTAAATCCACCCTCTATATATTGTTTACCAGCCTTAGTTCCATAAGGTCCTAGTATAAGTGCTTTAGTTTGTTCAGATAGTCCTGTTACTGGAAACGCTACCTTACCACTTCTAGTAGTTTGGAATCCTTTGTTATTAGCAATAGCCCCATCAATGAATCTATTTACTGTTGATGCTCCACTTATTCCTCCAAAGCCTAATCCCCATTTAACAAGTTCTTTTCTCATAGGTTGGAAATTGCCGTGCTGAACTGCTGTATCAACTGATTCATAAACTTTTTTAACATCTTCAAGTGGCGCTACTGGACTTCTTCCTGATGATTGATATTCTCTAGGTGCAGCTCCTACTGTCTGTGCTAGTTTATTTATTCCACTATCAACTACACTACCGACTATTGGAACAAATGTTCCTGCTGTATTAATCTTTTTACCAGCAACTTTCTCTGCATACTTACCAAACAATGCCATACTTATTAATAACATTATAGCTTGAGATAATCTTTCCCTAGCTTCTAAAGGAATGCCTCCACCCTTACCAGCCAGTTGTTTAGCATATCTATATTGCTCAAATGCAAACGTTTGAAATGGCGCTCCAAATCTAGCCGTAATATTATTCATAATAACTGGTCTTGCTTCTTTATTATACATAGACTGTGTGTTCTGTGCTACTTGATCTGCAAATATATCAGCGTCTTTTCCAGTAAGTCCTATTGCTTTTGCTTCTCTATAACCAGCCGATGCTGATGCTCCAGTTAAAAACTTCTCAATAGCGTCAGGCATTATTGCTAAGTAATCATTAAATGTATCAAGTTTAGTTTTACCAAGTTTAGATGCAATTCTATCTACATCTCCTCCACCAGTTCTACCAATACTCGCACCTTTAGTTTTAATTACTTGTGATGGTAATTTATTAACTTTGTTTTTAATACCTTTGTTAGTTGCGTAATCCCATACTCCACCTAATGTATTTTGCGCTCCACGTTTTAATCCACCTGCTCTAGCAAATGTATTCGCAAGTGATGCTGGCTGAGTTGTCAAAGACCATACAAAGTTTCCTGCCAATGCACTTGTGCTTCTTGCTCTCATTACTTTAGTCATTACTCCACGTTTAGCACTTCCTGGTGTAACTCCTAGCATAGTATCTAGTTTACCAGCTTGCCCTACTAAGTTCTGTTTATTAAACGTTTTTAAGAAGTTACTCATATTAGGGTGTGTCGGCATTATTACGCTGTCAACTGCTTTGATTTTTTCTATTGCTGGTGTTGTATATATATCATTACTGATAGCGTTTATATAACCATCTAGTAATGTCCACATATCTGTTTCTTTATCAAACTCTGCATTAATACGTTTCATAGCAAATGGGTTTTTCTTTTCATTAGGAATTATGAAATCAAAGTTTTCGCTTATTTCTGTTTTCTTATCTCCCATAATCTCACGCCATAAACTAACCTTTTGAACGTGTGGTGCATAGTTCTCTATGAATCCTATTGGTTTCTTACCCATTACTTCTCTGACTTTATTTGCTTCTTCTCTTAAGAAGTTCAAATTAGTTCTTATATCTTTTGCTAGTGCGTCTATCTTAGGCGTTGTTTTAGTTTCTTCCATAGCCGTAAATAGCAAGTTACCAGTATTCTTATTAATCTTGATTCCGTGCTTCTTAGCCAGTTCTATAATTAATCCTACTTGCTCTAAAGCAAATGTGTTTCTATCTGCAACTGATTGGTCTACTTCAAATTGTAATTGTTTCATAGGTCCCCAGCCATCTTTAGCCGCTTGTTGTGGCGTTACATTATCAAACGCTCCTGCTGCTGATAAGAAGTTTTCAGATTGTTGTCCTAGTAATCCTTTAATATCTTTAAACTTATGAGTTTCAAATTGTTTAGGCGCATATATTCCAGATTCTCTTATTGCTGGAATTTTACGTCCATCTTTCATTGTTCTCATAGCTATTTCGGCTTCTGCTGATTGTGGGAATTTCCTAATCTGTTTAACCAATTCTTTATTGAACTTACCAGTTTCTATTGCTTTATTAACAGCATTAGCAGTAGGCTCTTTGATTTTACTTTTTTTCTTTTTCTCTAACTTAGTTGCTTCTTTTTCTTTTTGCTTGTTGTATATTGCTTTGATTTGTTTATCAGATAACTTCTCATACCAACTATCTTTATATGGTAGTTTAGTTTTTAAGTATTCTGTCATTTCTTTTTGACTAGGCTCTGATTTTTTCTTAACAGGTTCTTTCTTAACGACTTCCTTTTTAGTTTTAGTAGGCTTCGTTTCTTTTTCTGTTTCTACAAAAGGTATATCTTTTTCAGAAATAGGTGCGTTTTCTCTATCAACTGTATTTTTTAATTGAATATTAAAATCTTGATTAGCTGGTATCTTAAATCCACTCATTGAAGTAAAGCCATTTTCTAAATAATCCATAAGTATTAATTCTACTCTTTTTGTAATTGCATTGTTTTTAGGTTTACCATCTATTATACTTTGTACTGAATCAGTTATCTGTGTGTATGTATATCTATACCTATCTAATAATAATTCTATCTCAGGTGATGTGTCCCTTTTGATACCAGTTATTCCCGCTTCACCTTTAGTATCTTGCAATACGTTATCGTCTATTAACAGTTCGCCTTTAGTAGAAAGATTTAAATCGTCTAATAAATTATAAGCGCTCTCTTGTATGTATGATTTTAAATCCTTGTTCTGTTCTGAAACTAAGTTTTGTTTTCTATTACTTACATTTTCAAATGTTTTGTTCTCTATTTTTAATACATCATCACCAGTTATATCTTCACCTATTTCGTCCATTTGTTTAACTAATGGCTTACCTTCTATCACGCGCTCTCTAGGTTTACCTTCAGCAACATTATCTCGTTGTGTAACATCTTCCAGAGTATTAACTTGAGTTGTCGGTTGTGCTTGATTAATTGGTGTAATTCTTGGTCGTTCTGCTGGTTGTTGTGTCGCTTCAGGAGTAACCGTTTCTTGTTGTATATTATCTTTAATAACTTTTGTGTCTGTTTGTTGTTTAGCAGCATTTTCTCTTATTGTTTGAATATTACTTGGAGATTGAACGATAGAAGTAACTAAGAATGTTACTAACGCATCTTCTCTCGCTTGACTACCTGTATATAATTCAGCCTTCTCATCAATAGTCATTCTTTCTAAATATGGTGTTAGTATACCTTCAACTAATTCTTCTATTACTTCGCTACCAGTTTCTAATCCCCTATTTGCTAACGCACTTAAAGTCTTTGAACCAATACGTTCTGTAAGTTTAGTAATGGCTGGCGATACAACACCTTTACCTAATGTCTTACCTGCTCCACCACCGATACCTTCGATAGTCCCAGACAATAAACCTTTTAATCTACCAAATTCTTGCGCTTCCTCTAATGTTTTTCCTTTAGATAAACCAGTCTTAGTTCCACTACCAGCACCACTTAAAACTGACGCAACAGGAATATTGAATTTACCAACTGGTATTTTTCCACCTTTACCTAACAAAGCAGTAGTTCCTATTATAGCAGCCATTCCACCTACACCTTGATTTACAATGTCGCCTAAGTTTCCAGTTTTGAAGAACTCTGCCGATTTAGGATTGAATTGTTTTTTAGCAGGGTCAACAACTGCTTTAGTAACATCTATATTTGCTTGTTCTAATAATGCTTTACTTGCTTTCTTTTTATCTATAATTCCAGCTTTACCAGCCAAGTTAGCAACAGATTTTAATACATTTATTGGTGCTTGATATGGAAACAATAAATAGTTTTTAATCTTTTCTTTTATACTTGTCGCTTTCTTTTTACCTTTTATTGCTGCCGACGCTTCAAAGAATATTTCATCGGTCATATCTTCTACTCTTCCTAAAAACCCTTCAGCAATTGAAGTTCCGCCTCTGCCAAGAGTAGATCCAAGAGTTGTTGCTCTTTCTTTAGTTTTGCCAATCTTATTATTAAATGTAGCAAACTGATTTTGAGTAACAGGTCGTGTCCTTAGTTGTGTTCTTGGTTGGACAGGTTCTATTCTACTGATTGTTGGTCTATTACTAACCGATGGAGTAGTTTGTGTATTTGGAGTATTTCTATCTATCTTTGTTATTGTTGGTCTATTTGCCATAAATATACCTCCTTATTTATTAAACGGTCTTAATACACCTAAATCTTTAATCTCTTGACTATTTAATTTTTGGTATTTATTGTTAGCTCCATCCCAGAAATAATAGTTTGTTCCTTCATACCATACATTTTGTTCTTGTCCGTTTACGTTTCCTGATGTTAATGTCTTACGTAATTTATTACCAGCAACATTGTTTGGTTGATAACCATTACTAAATACTGATAAAACTGTTGTATCTTTGTCGCCATACTTACCTTTTGTCGTGATATATGTATCTTTGTTTTCAGTTCCTGTAAATGGATTAGTTCCTTTAGGCATATCTACAAAGTCGTTACCTACTTGGTATCTCATTGTTGTTGAACTAATAGGAACACCTTTAATTTGATTCTGTACTGCATAGTCGTGTGGTATCAATACACCTTTTAATGTTTGTGATTTAGGTGTAGAATTACTAGAACTAGCATAAGCGTTTCTTCTAGCTTCAGCTGCTGCTTGTTGCCTTAATCGTTCATCATATAAATTAGCTTGTAAGTTCTCGTCAATAGCACCTAGTCCTTGTGCTAAGTCGCCTTGAAATTGTCTATTAATTCCTTGCCTATCTTCTTGGAAACCTAAATCAGAAGTTGCTCTTTGCTGATTAATATCGCCTATATCTCTACCTAAAACGTTCTGTCTTGACAATTCTGCCTGTGCTGATATGCCTTGATTAGTCTGTCCACGTCTAGCCCAAAACTCTGCTAGATTTTTAGCGCCAAGTTGTGACTTAACGTTTGCTGATTGTTTAGCCTTAGTAAACGTAGGTGCAAGTTTCTTTTGCTCTGTTTCAGACGCTAACGTTGCATCAGTTCTTGAACGTTCTAATTCAGTTCTTTTATTTTGTTTTTCCGTTTCTGCTAATTGTTTTAAGTACTCTTCGTTATTCATACTTTACCCTCCTAATCTAAAACTTCTATTGCAAATGTTGTATAATCTCCTAGCAATACATTTAAACTTCCACCACTATTCTGATATACTCTAGCTTCAAAGTAATCATTTTCAGATACTGTTATTGGTGCAGACGATATATTACAATGATTACCTATTGAAGCAACATTACTCGCTGTTGTTACTAAACTCCCAGTCCCAGCAAATCCAGAACCATTCTTGTGCATTAAAATGTATCTTATTCCAGTAGCGTTATTTTCAAATTGACAATTAAAATGCAATTTAATTTTGGATACTCCTGCAGGTATTGTAATTCTAGAAGGATTAACAGATGGACTGTGAAACCCGTCTGTGTCATAAACTTCTGTGTCAAAAGATAGATTAGTTCCTGTAGCTGTGGTTATCGCTTGATTGGTTGTGTTAGATAACAAACATCCTTTAGTAGTAACTGCGAATAAACTATCCAATTCATCTATTAAAGTATCGTTAATAAAAGTTTTTAAATCTTTTCCTGTTAAATCATATTTTGCTTTTAATTGGTCTGCTGTTAGACCTTCTGTTGCATTTGGTGTATCAGATAGATCTTGTATATTTTCTACTGCTACCGTACATTGTGTTAATGCCATATTCTAATTCTTCCTTTCTCCGCCATATTCGGCTTGTAATACTAATTTAAGTATTGAAAACGTTTCTGTTAAACTATCGTTATCAAGAACTGCTTTCACATATAAGAATTTTTTTGCTTTCATTCTTATATATTTTGTTTGTGGATTGTAATTTGTATAAAATGTAAAGTCCGAATAATCAACATCATCAAATGTTGTTAGTTCGTATGTGATTTCTAGTGGTGTGCTATAAGCATTTGTATCTGTTACATATTGTATCTCTATTTGCACCTTTGGTTGTGCTGATAATGTAATCCAACCTTTTTTAAGTGTCTTATTATAATAGTTACTACCAAAGTCATACATATTCATTTCCCAATGTGCCGATATTTTAGTTCCATTATACGTTAGGTAATCAGATGACAGTTTCATAATCTCGCCTGTTGAAGTTCCAAACCATATATCTTCGCCTATAACTAACCAGCAAGTTGGTGTGTCTTCTAATTGTAATTTAGAGAATATACCTTTTTCTTTTGAATTAGGATTTTCTAAATCATATTTATATACCCAAACGTTTTTAGCATTTGATATAAATAACTCGCTTGAACTTTCTCTATCTACTGTTAAGCAGTTACTTAATGTAATAGCATCTAAGTTCTTCTGTATACGTTTTCCCATATCTTTCATATTACGTTCATCTTTATTACTTGTTGCTACCCATTTAAGTAATTGTCTATCTATTGTAAAAGGTTCGTTATTTAACACTTGAGTTTGTCCAAATGCTACGTTACCTCTAGTTTCATTTATAATAGGTGTTGGAAAATTAACTGTATCTATACCGTCTAAATCAACACTGTCATAATAAGCATAATATGTTTCATCTGTTTTATGAACTAACATTACTGCCTGCGTTCTTTCCATACCTGTAATTGCTGTGCTAGAACTTCCTATTGCATCTATATTAGTTGAAGTAAAATATTCTGCACTTGGAACTCCTGCTGCTAAACTTGAGTTTATTCTTACGTTCTGGTCATCTTCGTTTCCATACATAAATACTCTTGTATCTGCTGCTAGTCCAAATAAGAATGGGAATCTATTTTTAATAACTGTTGCTCTAGTTCCACTACCTTTAGTCCAATATATCTCTACATTGTCTAATCCTTCTGCTGGAAAATTTCCTGCTGTAAATGTTACTATTCCAGTTGATGTAACAACTGTATAATGCGTTGTAAGAGTTTTTTCTACTCCATCAACCCAAACACTATCTAACGTTGCAATAGTTGTTTCTGGTAACTGATATGTTGCTGTGCCATCTCCATTGTAGGTCATTCGTTTAGATCCTATTAATAAATTAGCACCCTCAAACGTTGTTCCGCTTCCTGTTACTGGTATTGCACTTATTGTTATTTTAGGTATATAACCTGCCACATCTCCAAATGTAGTTCCGTCATAACTCTTATACTCAGTTCCATTTAATATATATAGTTTTTCACTAAATGCAAAGAATTGTGTTGGTGCATCTGTAAGGCTTCCTAGTTCAGTTGTTACACTACTCCATACATCTGCTCCTGTGAAATCTTCCCATAATTGACTATCTACTTTATATAACTTACCATTAGTTGCAAATATTAAATAGTTAGTTCCGCCTATATCTCCATACCACATACCTTGAATACTTTTAGTTGCTGACACGGCTGTCATAAGTTGTAAATAACCTTGTGCTTTTACTAAGTCATAGTCTTTATTGATATAGCAATTATACATATTGCCACTTTCGCCTAAGTATATTTGTGTATCTCCAGCTTGTGGTAAGTTTAACCCTAAAAAGTTTTCTATCTCTAGTGGTGGTATTTCTGATGATTGTCTTATTCTTGCCATTATTTACCTCCTTATTCTACGTAACCTGTTACATTTATTATTGCTTTAGCCCAACCTGTTAATTCTCCAATGTTTTCTCTATTAGTTGCTGGTGTTGCGTCCCACGCTGGTGCTGATGTTGAAGTCTTTATAACTAACAAGTTTTCTCCAGCTATTAAATATTCTTTAATATCTTTAGAATCCGTTTGTTCTAATGTATAGTTTGTAACACTATCTGCTCCTGCTGTATAACCGTCTACTCCAAATGCACTTGGAACTTCAACTAATGTTTGAGTTTGTCCAGCGTAATATTCTGATTCGTAAGCAGCGTATACAAATATTTCATCTGCATTTGTAACGTTATAAACTTTAATATCTCTGCAATAACCAACAAAATCATAAGTTCCACCATCGTCCCAATTTATAGGAATATGTAAGAACGTTATTACGGCATTAGTAACAGTAAAGTTTTCTGGTATTTCAACTCTTAATTCTAATTGATTTGCAAAGTTTGTTGAGTTTGGTGTGTCTAGGTCAAATCCCAAGAAGTAAAAACCTTTTCTACCATCAATATCTAATCCCCAATTAATATTTTTACTATCTGATTGAAGCATAGATATTGCACGTGTTAGATATTGCTTACCACCTGTTGAAGTTGCTCTTTCTACTTGTGACATAATCTCACTCCTTAATAAGTAAGTTTGCTATCGTATACATCTTGTATAGATTCTACATTACCTAATTTATTTTTAACAGGTATAGTCTTTAATTCGTTATATATATCTCCAAAGAAGTTTGACATTACTCTATTCTCGTTTGTTAGTAATCTACTAGCAAGCCCATTAACTAGAGTAGTCCTACAAGTTATATCATCTAATACTAATATATCTGTTAATGCTGTAATTGCATCTGGTATAGGGTAATAAACTATTTTAATAGTTCCTGCAAAAGCATCTGCTATAAACAATTTACTTTTACCTTCCCATTTGAAGTCTGTTGCACTTCTATAAACACCATCTGTTTTTACTTCTATTATTTGAAGTTCAGTTTGAAAATCAGTAGGCATATCATATTCCTGATAGTCGCCTTGATTATCTGTAACCGCTTTAGTAATAGAATAAGTCTTATAGTAGTCACTCTTTCTTACTAGCTCATCTTGTAACATTGTTAATATGTAAGGTGTATTCTTTTTGAATATTGCTGTTGTAGATGAATCAACCAATCCTGTTGCTAATCTTTCATCAATTAAACTCATTGCATAATCAAATACATTTTGTGCTGTTGTAGCCATAATTATTCCTCCATTCTTTTAATCATATTGTGATCCAGTAAAGTTCTTACTCTTTGTGATGAATATAACTTTGCAACTTCTCCCGGATTTATGATTTTATTATCTTCATCTTTAATTCTAACTACTGCAATCCATATATCGTTTGTAATATCTTCTTGTAGTTCTTTTTGTAGTTCTTTTTGCGTTTCATCATATATATAATCACTTGTAGTTTTTTTGCCTAGTTTGTTTTTCCAACTTTTTTCATAATCGTTTTTCATAGGTTCAAATTCTAGTTTGTTATTATACATATTATCTATAACTTCATCTATGTTAGATAAGTCCATCTCTAGTATGTAACCGTGTTTGCCAACTTTCATACCTTGCTCGTGTATACTTGGGTAATTAGTTGATACAACTGGAATTCCTAATGCCATTGCCTCTTTAGTGCTATAACCATCGGCTTCTGTATTACTTAGTTGCATTAGATAATCGCTATGTCCTACATAGTCTGTTACGTTTAATCTAGGTCGCATAAATACAAATCCATCTATGTTTTCATCTGGCAAATCATTTGTAAATACTGTCCATATAAATGGTATCTTGCGTCTATTTAGTCCTTTAGCAAGTTCTTTCATTCTGTGATAACCTTTTTCCCAACTCAATCTAGTTGCACTTATCAAATGTAATACTCTTTTAGGCTGTTCTATGTTTAATACATTTCTAACAACTTCACTCTTTGAACTTGGAAACTGTTTCTTAAATGCTTTTTGAACCACCTCACTAACGCATAATGTTAATGTTGTCTTTGGGTGTTTAGTATATTTCCATCCCATTGCTTCATAGTCTGTGTGACACATATCATAGTAATTACCACTACTTGCTTTTACGTTGTCTGCTATATTCTTACTGAAGTTTACATTGACATAAGTTTCACATTCAATATTTTCTCCTCTATATAGTTTGCATTTAACCAATTTTCTATATCTTTGTAATTGTATAGGATCTGATTCTTCATATAAGAATAATATATCGTGCTGTGAACTGAACTCTTTTAACCATTCGTATATAAATGTTTCAACTCCGCCTATCTTAGATATGAACTTTTGGAACATAACTACTTGTGCTTTAATAGGTTTATTAATAGATAGTTTACCTTTACCATATTTATCGGTTTCGCTATCAGGCCTACCAGCATAGTATATATACATAATCTCTATAATGTTTGCTTTTTTACCTTGTCTAACTCTTGTATTGAAGTCCCAATCTTCGCCATATTGCATATTCTCTTTAAATCTTTTAGTGCCTATCATTTCTTGTTTATATACACAATTCCACACGCTTTTATTAAATTCAGGTGGTTCATTGTTTATAATATACTTAATTCCTTTATCATTTTTCCAAGACATATAACAATAATCAAATGGTTCTTTATCTATCTTTTGTAATATAGTTGCTATAAAGTTTGGCATTACCATATCATCGCTATCAACGAATGCTATGTATTTACCTTGTGCTTTATCTAATCCAGTATTTCTAGCACTTGAAACTCCATTATTCTTTTTGTGTATAACCTTAACTTTAAACTTGTCTAACTCTTTTTCATTGCACCCATCATCTATAACAATAATTTCTACATCTTTAGTTGTTTGTTTAGTAAGTTCTGTAAGTAGTTTCTTAGTTAATTCTAATGTTTTATAATAAGGTATTATGATTGATAGTTTCATATCTATAAAACCTCTTTCCTCAAAATTTATTTTAATATTTTCTTTGTTAAATAACTCTATACATTGTGTTGACCACTTACCTTGAACAACCCCCCACGGTTTCTTATCTTCATAGTAACCAATATCAAATATCAAATCACTATCGTTAATATAAAACTTGTAAGGACTATCTATTATTTGTGTTTCCCATTGCCACGGATTTAGTTCTCCTTGTAACAATTCTAATAATTTACTCTTTTCCCATATTGCTGGCTGGCAACTACATAAATATATCTGTTTATTATTCTTCTGTTTAAAGCCGTTTAAGGCACTTTTAGTTGTTTTGAAACAATTACCTAACTCTAGGCTAAACGTTGCTGTATTGTCATCAAACATATCAAATACGCTGTCTATACGCTCTTGTTCTACTTTCTTTCTTAAAAAGAAGTCTTCCATTAGTATAATTACGTATTTAGTATCAATTTGTTCTAACGCTTGTCTAAATCTTGCTGTCCAAGTTCCTGAAGTTTTTAATGTTGGGAAATAATCACTATCTTTTTCTTCTGCCATAATATAAACATTATATGGACAATCTTTCCAATACTTTTTAAATAACGTATTAAACGGTTGCCACAAGTCACTATAACCATCACTACTTAATACCAGAACACTAGCATTCATTTATTAACTCTAAAAGTGACGTTCTGTCCAGTCTTTTTGCATTGTCACTGGTTAAAGGCATAGTATAGGTTATCTCACTTTGTATTTCTGCATTTACCTTGAAATAATCGCCATTTAATTCACTATGGCTTAATTCATTTAATGTAAGTAATGCTTCATCTGTTTTCTCTGTGCATCTTACTCCTGTAACTATTTGGTTACTACTGAAACAATCCGCAAGTTCTTGTATCGTGCAAGATTTATTATTAAATACGAACAAGTCTTTATGTTTACCATTTTCCAAAGCATACAGAACTAAGTCAACTGCTTCATCTAAACTCATAAAGAATCTAGTCATATTTGGATCTGTTATTGTTAATGGTTTATTTTCTTTAACTAATCTTTTAAATATTTCTACTACACTACCATTACTTCCAAGAACATTACCATATCTAGTGGTTATAATCTGTGTGTCCTTATTTACTACATTTTGTGCTATTTGCTCCATTGTGAGTTTTGTAGCACCATATATAGTGGTTGCACTTGTTGCTTTGTCTGTGCTTAACAGTATAATTTTCTTAACTTTATTATCTATTGCTGACAGCATTACGTTCATACTTCCATTAATATTTATATCTACTGCCTCTTTTGGAAAACTACTACACTTATCAATATGTTTCATAGCTGCTGCGTGGAATACATAATCTACATTTTCCATTGCTTCATTAACCGAACGTATGTTCCTAACATCTCCAATATAAAACTTAACTCTATCATCTAATGTATTCAGTTTGGTTTCCACTTGTAGTTTCTCGTTCCTAGACAACACTCTTATTTCTTCAACGTCTGTTTTTAATAACCTTTTTATCATTGCGTTTCCAAACGATCCTGTGCCACCTGTAATCAATACTTTCATATATTCCTCCATTATTTTCTAATTCTTAGAAGCGACCGAAGTCACTTCCAATGTATTAAACAATAATTAGCTTATTACGCCAATACCGTGAACATACAATCCATCAACTTTTTGGTCAATAGCGAAAGCGTCATATCTAACTCTACCTTCGATTACTATTCCAGAAAATCCTTGAACGTTATTTCTTATGTTATATTCTTCTAGTTTCTCAGCTGCAACTGTTGCAGATGGGTGTGCTAAAATGAATGCTACATTTGTTGGTAAAATTGAACTTGGAACTGGAACTAATTTAACTCCATCAACCATACCTACCATACCATTGATTCTTTCTTTCATTGCAATTTCAGATGCTAACATAAATGAAGTATCTTGTTTGATGAAAGAATAGAAAGAATAAGAAACGAATGCTACTCTGCCACTTATTGGCACTTTTGCATCTCCTAATGTTTCTTGTCCTGCTAAGAATTGTGTATAAGCATTTGATGCTGAAGTAACTTCTACTGCATAAGCACTATTAGCTATTGCTGCATCGTGCATAGTATCAAATCTATAAGCATCTATCTCTGGTGTAATTTGTTCATCAATTTCCATTTTTAAAACTTCTCCAGCTTTAGTTGCTCCATTAGTATCTTGTAATGTCATTTTATCAATAGAGATTGAGAATGCTCTGTCTTTTGTTAAAAGCATAGTTTGAACTACATTTTGTAACTCAGATGGAGTCCCATATCTATTTGAAGTTGCATCAACATCATAATCAGCTAATGCTTGAGTTGTGATTCCAAAAACTTCAATTGCTGAATTTCCTAACCAAGAGAACTGTTTATTTACTCCTGCTTCAGAAAGTGATTTAAGAGTAAACGCTTTTGCGATTTTACTTTCAAACTTAGTTGCGTAATTTACTGCCATTTTTAATCATTCCTTTTATTGCACTGACCTGTTGTCTAAACGTCTAACCCTTTGAGAAAGTCGTCTTCTTTAGCGACAACAACTCCTCCGTGCGTAGTAGTTGCCTTAACTGGCGAACTACCTTGATTGGCTGTGTTTTGTTTCAATATCTTTAATTGTTCTTTAAGCGAATTGTTTTCGTGTTTTGCAAATGCTGCTTCTAAACCTATTGTTTCAGCTTCTACATATACAGAATTTGGAATACTCTTTAAATCAACGTCTTGATGGTTTTCTAGGAAGTCGGCATTTTCTTTTTTATGTGTCGCTTCTTTATCTCTAATCATCTTTTCTTTTTTGATTTGGTTAAGTTCTTTCTTTAACTCTTTAGTTACTCGTCTATCTTCTGCAAATGTTTTTGCTTCTTCTTCGTCCATACCTTTATCTACTAATGTATTAAGGTAATTCTGTTCTTCTTGCTTGGCTTGATCTACTTGCATTTGTTCAACTTGCTGTATATACTCTTCAGGAGTAATACCGCTTTCTTCGGCTAGTTTATTAACAAATGTGACTACTGGAGAATTTTGAAGTTCTTTCAGTTTTTCTGTCTTTTTGTCTAACGCTAACCCCTTTTGGTAATTCTTTACTATGTCATCATAGCTATCAATAGTTATCTCTTCGTCCATAAACTTGATGTCCTTTGATAGTTTATTTAACAATGGTGTAAAGTCTACCTCGTCCTTCACATCAGGTTCAACTGGTTGGTCTACTGCTTCTGTATCAGGTTCTGAAGTGTCTTCTTCAGTCGCTATAAATTCTTCATTGTCAATTTCATCTTGTTTCTCTTGCTCTGCAATGTCGTTGAAGTCAATTAGCGTGTTTGCATCTTCCTCGTCTGGTCTAACTTGGTTTTCTGCTTCGTTCATTTTAAATCCTCCTTCTAGTGTGGTCGCTAGTATGTCTTCTTTATTAAGGTCTAGACTTGAAAGACCTTATTTATAAATGAGCCTAAACTCTATTTACCTAAGAAACTTTTTAGAAAATCTCTTTTAAATTTTGCTGTTGAAGAACTAACACTTTTCTTTTTGCTATTCTTTTTGCTATTCTTTTTAACAACTTTACCTAAGTTGCTGATAAGTGTAGAAGTTCCTTTGCTTTTATGTGCATTAACGCTCTTTCTTAAACTCTTTCTAGTATTTTCTATTGCTTCTAAACCAGCATCATAAACACTTTTACTACTCTTATCTGAAATAGTATACTCATAATTTTTCTTTCTTTGTTTATCATATTCTTTACGTTGTTTCCTAGTAAGCCTATTACTACGTTTTTTTAATGCCATATTATTCAGCCTCCTTAATTGCTTTTAATATACTTTCCATATCTTTCATTTCGTTTGCGTATTTCTCTGCAACTTCGTTACGTTCTATCTCGTATGCTAATAATATATCTGCAAGTTGTTTCTTGTCGTAGTCTTTAGTAGCAAACTTGACTTCTACATCTTTACCTTTTAAATCTTTCATAGTCTTGATCCCTGTTACTTCAAACTTATCTTCTTTCTTAATAGCTATATATCTCATTTGTTCCTCCTTTTATAGATATGAACATAATGCTCTTATAATTAATTTATGTTCTGAATTTCTGTGGTCTATACTTGATACTGATGAAACAGTAGTCCTTGCATTAATATAATAAGTATCTTTAGTTGTTAATATAAGTTCTTTAGAAACAAATAAACTGTCTGCCATTATGGTGGAATTAGTTATAGAATACGTTGTAAAGTCAACGTCACTTTCTGATGAAGCGCTAGTTGATAATGTAGTAAATCCATTAATAGGTGATGCTGAAGCTTTATTTACTCTCATAGTTGCCGAATATGATATTTCCCATGCACCTATTGGTATATCAATACTTACTGAACCTAAGTTATACCAAGTTGACGCAGTAGGGCTAGCTTGGCTTCTATTTGTGATGTCTGCGACTATAACACTCCATATATCTTTACTTAAATTAAATCCGTATGGTGCTTTTTCTGTTGAATAATAAACAGCAGTAATTGCACTATTAGCTAGGTTAAAATCAGTTCCGCCATACAATGTTATTGTTCCACTTGTTATAGCAGTAATTATAAAGTATTTATCTAGAGAAGCGTTTGTTAGAAATATTTTCATACCAACACTCAAGTCATCAGTTAAATCACTAGCCGTTGTTACAACATAAGTTGGGTCATCAGCACTTGAATAAGTCAATGTAACACTTATTGGGTTCCAACCACCTTTAACTTGTTTAGTATCCAACTGTGTTTGTATAGCACTTGTAACTCCATCTACATAGTTAAGTTCTGTTGAAGTAGCAGTTACTCCTAAACTACTTAAACTCTGTATATAATTAGTATCGCCATAATTCTTATTAACTAAGTCTAATGAAGCACTTGGCGTATCTGCTGATTGAGGTAACGTTGTAAATGTTTTAACTCCAGCTATTGTTTCGTTACCAGCATTTTGAACTGAAGTATCTGCTAAATCTAAACTCGCATTAACGCTTGTATCTAGTTTAGTCTCATCTATACTTGCTGACTTAATATCTGCTTTTATTTCTTGACCTGTTAAAGTCATATCTATTTCATCAGTATCGGCAACTGTTACTGCATCGTGTTTTACTAATGTATTTGCTACTATCTCATCCCATTTATCTGAACCTAATAAACCAGCATTAGTAGTATCTGCTTCTATTAAAGTAGCATCAGTTCCATCACTTGAGTTTACATCCATAGTAGTTGCTGTTTTAGTTCCTAGTGATAAGTCGGTTGATACATTTGTATCTTTACCATTGTTTACGACTATCTCATCAAACTTCGCTTTAGTTAATAATCCTGCCCTTGATGTACTTGCTGACACTAATGTCGCATTAGTTCCATCGCTTGAATTAACATCTACAGTTGTATTAGTAGAAGTTCCTTCTGATAGGTTAGTTGTTACATTTGTTATCTTATCAGTATTTAAAGCCACTGCACTATTGTTGGCTACTTCAGTATCAAAATCACTTATTGTACTAGCAGTTTGTGTTCCAGTATGATTAGCCCTTGCAAGTAAAGTTGCATCACTACTATTTGCTGTTGCTCCATCTTCTATATTAAGCAATGTTCTCATTGCTGCATAATCTACTGCTGATACTAAACTCTTGCCGTTAGTGCTAGGATTAACTCCTGACCACTCTGACAAGTTTGCTGCGTACGCTTGAACGTCTGAACCTATTTCTAAGTTAAGGGCATCTTTTAATTCTGCATAAGTTAGTCCTTCTATGTCTGTTCCATTAACAAATCTTGGTATATCATTTGCAACTGGAGTTCCACTTGTAGAAACGTTTCCGCTTCCAGCAGGTGTTGCCCAAGTTCCATCATCTTTTAAGAATTGTCCTGTATTTGCTGCTTTAGGTACATAACCGTGTTTAGTTATTGAAACATCATTAGTAGTATTATCTGCTAATACTTGCATTGCTTCAGTTACTTTTGCTGCTCCTATTGTAAGGGCTTCACTGCCAGTTACATCTCCTGTATGTGTTTGGTTATACAAATTAGTTGTTCCTTCTGAAACATCGTCGCTATCTATATCATCTATTGTTTCTAACGCAGTTTGTACATCTACATCAGTCGCACTTAATATTCCATCAAAGTTAGTAGTATCTACTGCCACATCATCTGCGTCTATACCTGTGAAGTTATTGCCATCAAATGTTGGACTTGCTCCACTTACTACGCTTTGGTCTATAAATGTATGGTCTGAACCATTACTCGTTCTATGTGTTGTGTTTAACGGAACGTCAGTTCCTATATCTATTCCGTCTACTGTTCCTTCTATTGATAAATTACCAGCAGCGGTTAATCTCATTACTTCATTACTTAATGCTGAATAATTATGATTATCAGTTGGGTCTGTTCCCCAAACAAAATCTTTATTTCCATCTATTGTATTTAATGTATTGTTATAACCTTGATTATAAAAATGAAGAGTATTTTGGAATGTTCCACTACCTATTGTAGAAGCAGAACTTGTCATACCTATTAATCCCCAATAACCTAAATCATTAGTCATTTGATGTACTGCACCAGCAACTGGTATTGCATCATCATTAGTATTTGTTACCATAGTTCCTAATAAACCAGCATAATTTTCAACAATGTTCAAATCATTTGATAATGTTAATTCTTCAAATGTTGGACTTGCCGTAGTTTTTACATCTTGATTTATATTTCCTAATAAATCTTTTTGCGTTTGTGTTATATGTTCATAGTCTGTACCTGCATTTATATTAGCTAAGTCATTATGGTTAAAATCTCCTGCAACTGGTAACACTTGGTCGCCTGTGTTAGTTCCCTCTGTATTAGCAAGTCTTGTTATATCAGTATCATTTGTATATCTATTAGTTGCTGTATCTTCTATATCGTCGGTATCTAGCACTACAACTCCTGTTTGTGTATTAACACTATCAACAGCACCAGTTCCGCCTCCACCAGTTACCCATTTAGTATCGTAATTAGTATCGCTTGCTTTAGCCAACACTTGGTCAGTAGTTCCACCAGCAACAACTCCGTTACCAGTTCTACCTTGGCCTCCAGTTGGTCCTCTAGGTATTTCTAAGTCTAATACTATTTCGTTCTTTGTTTCTTGTGCTATTACCGATGGATCAGTTCCAGCATCTACTGTTGTAACTTTACCAATCTTAATGTTCTTAGCCTTAGTAGACTTACCATCTTTTCCATCTAGTCCATCTTTACCTTGTTTACCATCTTTTCCATTGCGTCCGTTTAAGCCGTTCTTAGCGTTCTTACCATTAAGTCCGTCCTTACCGTTAGTTCCGTCTTTACCGTCCCTACCAGCCTGTCCTTTGTCGCCTTTAACACTATAACCAGTTGCTCTTAGTAATTTCTTTTCTCCAAAATACCAGTAATCGTCTTTAATATGATATTTAGCCATCTTATCTAATAGTTTTGCAGATATATCAGCTATATCAGAACTCTTATCTATTTTCTTTAAATCTTTGATAGTAGACTTGAGTTCTGTAATTGTAGCCTTCATACTTGCTATATCTTCTTTAGTCTTGCCAAATGTTTTAACTTCTTTTTCAGTCTTCTTTAATAGAGAAGTTAAGTTTCGTAAATAATCATATATGTATTTAATATCTTTATTCATTGTTTAACCTCCTATCAGTTGGTTTAAATCTCCTTGAGCTTGTTGATTGTTTCCTCCACCTTCAGCCATTAATCGTTCTACTTCAATTTCTAATTGGTCATCAGGTAATGCTCTTAATTGCTCTTGCACTTCTGGTGGTAATGTTTCTATAAATGCTACCATCTCTTCAAACTTAACATTGTTTTCTTCTTGCTGGTCTGCACTTATTAATCCTTCACGTTTCTTAATCTGTTCTATAAGTTCTTTAACTTCAGGTATTTGATGCTCTGGTAATCTTTCTAAGTATTCTACTACTGTGATAGCACCAAGTTCTAACAAATCTCTTAAGTCTTTCAAACTAGACAACTCTGAAGCATAACCAATAGATCCTACGTCTATTCTCTTACTTACGTTTAGTTCTTTCATCTTACTGAAATCAAATATTTGTATGCTTGTATTATCTCCATCTGTTATCTTGACAGGTCTTGTTCCATACTTAGCGCCCATCATATCTAACAAGTTATCTACGAACTGTTCTGTGAACTCATATAAGTTACTACGAACATTCTCTAATGGAACTGATGTAAGTTTCTCTGCTAATGCCATTGCTGACGTATTATCAGGATTAACATTACCTACTGCTGCATCTGTTATACCAAGCATATCTTTCGTATGTGTGATAATCATTTCTATTAGTGAGAACGTTTGTTGTGCTACTTGTCCAGTTTGTAAGAATCCTGCTACATTATTAACGTTTTCTCCAGGTGTCATATTCCTAAGTGGTATTGCTTTACCAATCTCATTAGTTGGTGCTGACATTCTCTCGCCATTATATACCATTGTTGGAAATGCTGTTTTCATAACTGAATATATAATCATTGCTAATAGTTTATTAATTGCTATCTGATTAGATATAAGTCCAGTTGCTCCAGCTCTACCGTGATATTGATTCTTTTGTTTCTTATAGTTGAACCACGCTATTGGGTATCTTGTTAACTCAGTATCTATATCTTTATATATGAATGAGTTTTGAACAAGTTTACTTGCTTTAACTTTGCCTGTCTTCTTATCTTTCTCATATACGATTATATATAGTGCTTTACCATACTTATCGGCTTCTACTTCTATCTTGCCATTATCTCCAGCTTGATATTCCCATTCTGTATCTTCATTAATCTGTGTTGTTTCTTTATATGTTTTAGCCTCATCTTGTAACGTTGTTGCTAGTTCTCTACCTACAACGATTATATATGGTTGTATTTGTGGATCAGCATTGTTACCATTACCAAACATTATATTAGGTCCATCAACAAGTTCTGCGTCTATCTGTCCTTGGAACTGTTCAAACTTCTTACCTTTAAGTGGTTTAACTTCAGCATTCCACAGAGTATGTAAACACATATCTCCCATATCAAACGCATCGCCTAATCCTTCTCTAACTTTAAACTCAAACTTTGTTCTATCAAATATGTTTCTTATCTCTGCATTAGCCATCTCAGTGGCTTCTATCTCGCCCTGCATTTCAGGATTTCTTTCCTCTTCATTACTATTAAACTCTTCAGGTTGTATAGTAGCACTGATTGCTGTGCTTGTTACATTAGCAACTGAATATTGTTTTGCTTTTTGTAATATAGGTATAGTAGGTTTAGATATATCTTCTGCTTCTACATTTCTCCATTGATCGTCATTTGAGAACGCTATATTTACATCTATTGTATCGTAATAACTCTTTTCCCCTATTATCAATGCTTGGTTATAAGATATACCTGATTGATAACGACTCCACCATTTAACTAAATCTGCTTGTTCATCTTTCATTCTCTATACCCCCTAGTTGCAACACCCTCGTTATAACTGAATAACTTTTGCCATTGCTTATTTTCGTTCTCTAACTTCATCTGTGCTTGTTCATCAAGTGTTAATGGCTTAGGTTTCTTGTTTACCATTAAGTAAGTTATAGCTAATCCTTGCAGTAACACTACTACTAATAAAACATACTCCATATTTTCCTCCTACTTATTCCCATAAACTTTTATTGCTTCTAGTGCTTGTTCCTGTGTTAAGTTACATAAACCTATCGCATTATACTTCTCACACAGATTATGTCTTAGTTTGTTATCTTCATTCTCTATAATTATATCTGACAAATCTAAATACGTTGATACTTTTAAACCGTTATCTCCAGTAGTCCTATCTCCATAATACTTAACTCTATCTAACATTTAGTCCTCCTATTTAATACGAAACGTGAACTCTTGCTTTGCTATCTTTAAGTTATACGTTCCTATTGCGTAATGTCCGTTCTTAAAGAACTTCCATCTTGTATCTTCTACTCGCTTATACTTTGCAAATAATCTTTCGTGCCAACTATACCATTTACTCTTAACTAACTTCAGTTCCTTATCTATTACAGGTGTATACTGTGATCTAGGTATCATAAACCAATCTATTGTAGATATATGCTTCATACTAACTCCTTCTAAAACTTTAGGAAGTCCATTGATGGTGTTCCTCCAGCTATTGCTTTAACTGTTTGATTATAACTATGTTCCATACGTCTATCTCTTTCAGACATTTTGTTTAATGATCCATCTATGTTTCTTAATCTGTTTAATGCCTGACTTGTTGCATCTACTTCATCATCGTTTTTAGAATTTGGAAATCCTACAAGTTCATTAACATAATCATTAGTCCATTCCTTTTCAGGTATATATACGTTACCAGATTCATACAACGGTGCAATAGCATTAACTCTAGCAACTTTACCGCCTTCTGGATTAATATCTATTATGCTGTCCATTTGTTTCCTTAACATACTTATAATTGCACTACCATTTGCTTTATCTTCAATGAATACTGCATTGACTGGATGTTTCATTCTCATATTAATAATAGCTTGTAATGTTGTTGGAAAGTCCATCTTCGCTTTGATTCTGTCTATAAGGTAGTAATCATAATTGCGTTTACCCCATACTTGTATTGCTACATAATCATTTTTCTTTCCATCTTTAAAAGTTGCATCAACACTAATACATTTGTAATTTTGCGGAGGCAACTCTTTATAATACTTTAACCATTTTCTTTTTATCATATTTCCTTCAAGTGTAGTAGGTTGTCCTTGATATAAAGCATTCCAAGTCATACTACCTTCTTTACTTGTGTATGATGTCTTAAACTCTGTAAGCCATTTGTTATCTTTACCTATCTCTGGAAACAATGCATCGCCTTTAGTTCTACCAAGTATATCGTTTTCTTCAGCTTCACAAGGTATATTAATGTAAGTCCATTTGCCAGCCTCGTTATCTAGTAACCTTCCTGCTAAATCATCTTCACTCCATCTAGTTTGTATTAATATAACTTTACCATTAGCACTTAGTCTTGTGTTAATAGAGTTTAACCATTCTTCCCATAACTTATCTCTGTATGTTTCACTTGTCGCTTGTTCTTTATTCTTAATTGGATCATCTATTATAATTAAGTCTGCTGGTTGTCCTGTAATACCAGCCATAATACCACGACTTATCATTGATCCTTTATGTTCTTCTATTTCAAAGTCTGTATCACTACTACTAGACTTACTTAACTCTATATTAAACAATTCTTTTCCAAATTGATTTATCTTTTGTTTATTCCTTCTACCAAATCTTCTAGCCAAATCATCGCCATAACTTGCTTCTATAACTCTATTGCTAGGATTCTTACCTAAGTAATAACTTGGTAACGTTTCTGTAACACTCTGGCTCTTGCCGTGTTGTGGTGGCATTGATATAATTAACCGTTTTATATCTCCAGATAATATCTTTTCTATATACTCACATACTAACTCTAAATGTTTACTTCTTAACCATCGTCCTTCGTGGACATATTCTACATAGTCTATATAACTTCTTCTAGCTAATTCTTTTTTTAGTTCATTCCTTATCTTCATTGTTTAACAACTCTCTTATTTGTTCTGTTGTTAGTGATGATAGATTAACATTAAAGTCTTCTCCATCTTTATTACCTACTGATACCTCTTGCTTTAAACTAAACTCATCTCTAGATTTTCTTTCAAGATACCATTTGCTTATATCTTTGTCGCCATCTTTAATACTTTTATCTAAGTTAATCTTAGCTCTCATCTTAGGTTTATGCTTGAGTATTTCTTTATCTTCTGCAAATTTAGTGTTATCTCTACAATAATTATATAAAGTTGATACAGCTATACCTGCATATAAACTACACTCTATATCAGTAAATCCCATACTGAAACCTTCTCTTAATAATTGTAGTGTTACATCTGATACTACTGTTGGTCTACCTACATCTTTGTTTGCCATAGCTTACCACCTCTACTTGTAATCTTTTAATATCTGTAATGCTTTAGTTTCTGTTAGTTCTACGAATGCTCCTACCTCTGTGTGTATGTTAGGTAGTTGATCTTCTGGTAGTTCCATTAATAGTCTGTTAAATGTCTTTCTAGTTATACTGTCTTCTTTATCTCTTAGCTTGGTGTTTCTGAACTCTTCTATATCTTTAGGTAACTTGCTCATATTAATTTCCTTTCTATGTATCGAAATAACTTTGTTATTATTAACTATTGTTCGATGTATCGAAATAACTTTGTAACAAATGTTCCATAATGCTACCGAGTATAAGTGTAACAATTATGGTTGTATGGTTATCTATACCACCATATATTACGTATTATGGTTTTATAGTTATGTGACTACTGGTAAGATATGACAGTTTCTCATTGTTAGCCTAACACATTTTATTGTGTAACGGGCTTTCACCGCTATATCCATATCCACCCAGTAATCAAAAACTAAAATGCCTCATTGTGGTACGTACATATTTCTGTCGCCGTTGCCACGAGGACTTTGCGTTTGTAGTTATTCACTACTTAGAAAAATATATAACAGAATGAGTATACGCCAATATAACAACTTTGATACTATCTAATTGCTAATTGTTGTTTACGCACACTTTGCACACTTCGGTTTCTGTCGAGGTTAATCTCATATATATTTCTCCAAGTAAGGAACAACTAGTATACCTTACTTTGTTACTGTCCTGTCACTGTTTCACTTCATTGAGAGGTGCGAACGGGAACTATTTAGAAATATCACTCTATCCACGAGCCGTGTAACAGTTAAAAGTTTTAATTATCTAAATCCTATTGTTTTGCTCTTAACTTTTTGTTTTTCTTCTTTTGTTACATACGTTTCAAATGCTGTTAGTAATATATTATATTCCTTTTCCCACTCTACGTTTGCTTCTTCTAATACTTCTATTGATTGTATCAGCTCCATATAATGTTCCGTTGTTACTTTCATTTGCTTTTTGTTTCTCATAGCATACATCTTCTTTCGTTATATCTTCTATCGTGTCTACTACTTGTTCTTCATCTATATCTATAAACTTAACTTTAACTCCCATAGCCTTAAACATATCTTTAGCAAGATCTAACTGACTTATTTTCTTCTTCATTAGTCTGTTATCTCTCCGTGTCGTTCATAACGTTTAATCAACTGTTGTCCTTTTTGTTTCTTCTTAGTTACTACTGGTATAAATCCTACAGTTAGTAAGCTTGTGATAATTTCTATATCTTTAATGTCTACTGCTTCTTCTATGTCTAGACTAATATCAGGACTTCTATGCTTACTCTCACTAACATAAAAAGTATACTTGTCTTTTTTAAAACATAGTTTCATAATTACATCTTCTTTCTTACTCGTAATATATCTCTACTAATATGCTGTCTACTCCACCATAACGTTTGGTAACTCTACCCTCGTATATCTGGTTGTCATCTTTGTATGCTATTCCATTGAGTGCGTCTGATATAATCTTACCTATGTTGTCCCAGTCTGGCTTTTTAGTTACTGGCTTACCTAATAATTCTTTGCGTTTTCTCTCTGATAAACTCTTAGGTGGTTGTATTATTGCTTGTATGTTTATTCTTATTGCGTATTCGTATTGGTCTATCTCGTGTTGATCTAAATATCTCATTTTAACTAATTCTTCAAACTCTTTTGTCTTTGCAGGAGTGTATGCTCCATATCTAGTAATCCTTGCTCTTTGCTTTCCCATAGCCTTTGCTGGTATCGTAAATACTTTTTTCATAATTACTCTCCTATTGATATCTGTATTATACCACAAAATGACAGCATTGTCACTAACTATTTTGTGTATTGCTTGCTTGGAAACTTAACCTTTCCTATAATTCTACTCTTAACTATTGTTCCGAACGATTGTTCGTCTCCATTAATTCTTTTTTGTTCTCCATCTATTTCAATAGTTCTTCTCTTATCTATTCCATTAACTTGCATACGTCCAAAATCTTCAAACGTGAAGCCTAGATCTATGAGAAACTCTCCTGTAATTCTTGAGCCATTGAATAATTCTAATAATACGTCTAGTCTTTCTACGAACATATCTATCTCTGGCTTCTCATCACACCTAGCAAGTAGTAGTTCTTCTTCCATATTATCTCGTAAGTCTAACTCATCTCTATTGTTTGTGCTTACTTTACTTATTCCTTTTGATAATGCTTCCAGATACTCGTTTCTAATATTATCTCCTAATCCATACTTACCTTGATAATGTGGGTATGTATCTCCACCATAGGGTATACTCATATTATTTCTCCTTTTTAAGCATTTTTGGGTTTTTCTGTAAGAAATTAACATTATACATAGCTGTCATACCTTTTTCTTTGTCCCATATAAACAATGGGTGCTTCTGTAAACTCATATATCTTT
>Ga0307928_10000275_pt1 | contig 37781 bp, 74 predicted proteins | sample AceLakmetagen232_FD_201815 | JGI IMG/M metagenome (GOLD analysis project Ga0307928, IMG submission 201815) | Saline water microbial communities from Ace Lake, Antarctica - #232 | ecosystem: Environmental > Aquatic > Non-marine Saline and Alkaline > Saline | place: Antarctica: Ace Lake... | reverse complement strand
TCTTCATCTGGTGCATCTAAACCACATTCACTTAATATATCTCTTAACTTTTCGTCCACATTGCTTGTTGGTTTTTTGTGAGATTTATCCCAACACTCATCACAAACAGTAAAGGTTGTTCCTCCTTCACCTGCTGTTCTTAATTTACCACAATCAACACAAGGATACTTTTTCTCTTCCAACTCTCTATCTTTGTCTTTCATTTAGAACCTCTTTGTTCTTTAGCTTTCTTTAAAAAATCATTAGATAACGGAGTATCTATATATTCAGATTGATTTTCTATGATATATAATTCTTCGTGGCAATTAGAACAAATACCTCCATAAACTTTACAACCACAATCTTTACAATATGTCATCTTCCCCCTTTATTTAAATTCATACAACCAACCAGCATATTCATCATATAATTCTTTATGACCCTGTTCCCAGCCCTTTCTATCTTCAGGCATTTCACCACCGCATATTCTGCATAGTTTACTCATCTAGGTTCTCCATTATTTCTTTGTCTATCAGTATTCCTACTTGCCTATCAAATTCACTATCTATCATTTTATCTAAGTTAGGTTCAACCATATTCCATACTACTCTAGGCATAATCCAAAGACCAAGAAATAACAACATAATTACTATAATGATACAATCAACTGTGTGTTTACTCATTTAGCCTCAAATCTCGCTGGGCTATGATATTATCTAATTCTTTAATCGTTTTATTCATTACCTTCCTCCTGTGGTATGGGCTTTGGTGATTCAAAGATATGATGTTTAGGTTGTTCTAGTCTATCCAATCTCTTCTCCACACTCTCTTTCCAATCTCTGTCATCTTTAGTGAAGTTTGTGCATGTAAACCAATCATTCATATTTACCTCCTTTACCAAAATTTCCACCAACTCTTTTTCTTCTCATAGTTTTTACAATTACCCATATTATTTAATATCATATAATCCTTTATAATATATTGACTAGGGTCAGTATATTCATTCTTTATTTTTATATTAGAAGGGTGTTGACAATTAGGATAACTTACTAAGGGAGAGTGATACAATAGGAAACACCAATTACCACCAAACCATCTACATTTTCTACAATATACTTTCATACTTCCTCCTATTCTAAAATATCCCCTTTAATTAATTTAGCACTCCAGCTATTCTTATCTATCATACTACTTCTTCATAAGTTTCTTTAAATATATCTGGTTTACAAGGATAGAATTCACCTTGAATACCTTTGATTATAAAATCACCATTTAATGCAGTATGTCCACCTTCTAAAGTATTTACCCATAAATCATCATCGTTTTGAAGTTGAACACTTCCTTGTGTAAAACGCAATATTTCTCCAAAATTAGTTCCTGTCCACTGAACTGCTTCAATCACTACTGGTTTCTTACGATATTGTTTTATCATTTTATCTCCTTATGACAATCATTACAAACGTAATGATAATATGTTGCTTCTAAATCTGTAGAAGCATATTCTGTTTTAGCTTTTTTTATCAAAATTTCTTTTCCACAATGATAACACAAAACAGTCATATTTTTATCATCAAAATATAACCAAATCATTAAACCTATAGTTATAAGAATCAAAGTAATTATACCTATCATTTTGCCCCCCTTATTCTTTTATAGATGATTTTAGCTAATCCTTTTATATGACTATTTTCTAACATATCTTCTAATGGAGTAATTTCTTCAATGTTATGTCCTTCTTCATCATAATATTTAAATTTATATTCTTTAAGTATTTTAAATATCTCCACTATACTAGGTAGATTATCATACATTTTCATAGAAGTTTTTATAACTGCATCTTTAATATTTACACTCCATTTATGATACTTCTCATAATCATCTATCGCTTGGTTGTAGCCCTCTTGTTCAGCACTATTATATAAATCTACTCCTGAACTACTATATGGTGAATAATATTTATCTTTCTTCTCTGGTTTTTTCATTTGATTTCCTTTTCTATTAACTTAACCATTTATCGCCAATTCCTCCTGTTCTCTTTGGTATTAGAAAGTCTTTTGTATTCTTAATATCAATAGTTAATCCTTTTTGTTTTGGTGCTTCAAATAAGAATGTTTGTCCTTCAGTTTCTAATAGCCCTCGATATTCATCAGGGATATAAGCGTATACAAAATTATCATTCTCTTTATAATATTTACTTTTATCTGTAACTGGATATATATAATCTAAATTACTAAACATTCCTGTTGGTTTATCTTTCCATCCATCCCACATTCCACCAACCAACCAATCATATCCTGTCATTTCATAATGAACATCACTAGTATTACAATTACATCCACCTTCCATTAAAGTATTAATACCACCTTCATTAGTTTCTATTCTTTCAGGTAATCTAATTTGGTTTTCTTTATATCCTAATTCAGACCATAATAGAAGTTGAGGTTTATCTATATTATCTCTTATTTTTCTCATAATAGGAATAGCTGTAAAGTCTAATACTCCATCTTTAAATTGTTCAGGTAATCTATCAAAATTAACTCTACCATGATAAGGATTTAATTCAAACCATTTACTTTTCATTCCTAATACTTTAAAATCTTTATCATATTTACTAGCTAATTCTTGATATTGAAAATAAAATTCTCGTTTTGCTTCATAACTAACATGATAGCCACCTGGAAATGGTTTTAAATATTGTTTATTATTTTTTATATATTTTTGCCAGAAAGCACTCTGAAATGTTTTTCCTTGCATATAGAAATCTCTTACATATGCTCCAACAATTCCTGCATCAATTACTTTACTCACAAATGCAGGAATATCTCTATTTGTTACAGAAGGAATAAAAGGAGACATATATACATAACTATTAATATGTTCATATGAATTTAATTCTTTAATTACTCTTAATCTTTCACTTGGTAATGGTGCTAAAGGCTCATATAATTTTCCTAATTTATCATCTTCGGTGGTTAGTGTTACACATATTAAGATAGGTGCAGGATAGTTTATCAATAAATTGCGATATTTTTCATTAGTACAGATTAAATTCATCTTAGTATTTATAAACAAAGGCATTTTATAAGCTTTAGCTAATGCTAAAAAATTATAAGTGACTCCAAATTCTAAATCTGCATCTTGAAAAGTTTCTCCCATAGTACCTAACTCAATATAGCACTTATTTCTAATAGCCCAATTCATAAATGGAGTTCTTCTATCATCATTTCTATAAGCATCTTCAAAGTTTTTAATTAAAGATTTAATATTTACTAATCTTGCTATTTGTTTATTAGATATGATTCCAGTTCTACCTAATGTAGATGAACGCAATTCTTCTGCGTAACAATATCTACAAAAGTTAGTGCAAGAACTGTATGTATCTAACTTTAATGCTAACCCCTTACTTAACATTTTTATAGCAGGAGCAAAAAGATTATTTCTTTGTTTATACCATTTATAAAATTTCATATTTATACTATCCTTAAAATATTTTTGTCTCTCTTTTTTAATATAATGTTTATATCTCTGCCTTTTTCTAATAATGGAGCCAATACTATTCTTAGTAAATTATTAGGCACCCTATCTTTTAATTTTTCATATGTAGCTCTAAAGTTATTTTTAATATCTTTTAAATGAACATTTATAGGATACATATCAACTAAATCTACATCTTTACTATGATATTTTAATCTATCATCTATATCTTGTTTAAACCATTCATAGATATGTTCTGATTGAACATTTTCAGTTCCAATTGCTCTAATAGGCATCATAATATATATTAGTTTTTCAGGTTTACATACTCTTATTAATTCTTTAAATAGAGCAAATCCTTGTTCTTTTGACACATGTTCTATTAATAGCCCACAAACTACCAAATCAATTGAGTTATCTTTTATTGGTAATCCTAAAGTAACATCATGTTGTATCAATATTTCTCTATTTGGTTTCTTAAAAAGAGGAAGTGATTTCTTTATATTACGATCATTTAATTCCAATCCAATATATCTAGTTGTTAAAAAGTTACCACGAATGATAGTAAGTAATTCAGCTTGTCCAGCACCTACATCTAATACTACATCATTTTTAGATAAATGTTTTACAATACGAAGATATTGTGAGAATTGTGCATAACAACCAGCCCATGGTTTTCCTTGAGCAAGATTGTTTAAAGTATTTCCACCATATTCTGCACTACCACTTACATTGTCGCTTAATTTATAGAATGGTTTTTTTGTACTTTTAAAATTTAATTCTTTCATTATTCTCCTTAAAATAATATATTGTTTTGAGGTTTTTTACTTGCATTTAGTATATGCAATCCAAGTTCAGGAAGAACACAATTACGCAGAACTTTCCTTTTGTCTATATTAGTAGCTTTATCTAAATTAAAACCAAATTGTTTTTGTAAAAATTCTCTTTCTTTACGGATTTTACAAGTATGCATTTTTGGAAATTCTTTTAAACTAATATGAAAGTTAGACCAAAAACAATGCCTATTTAATGTGATAGGTTTAATTAATGGCTGATAATATGGAATAACATTTTCGACTATCCAATTTCCTTTAAAATTATGTTTTAAGAATATTATTTCCTGATATAATGTCATATCAGGATACACTTTATTCTTATTGCTTAATCTCATTCTACTATGTGTAGGACAAGGTGGACTACTCCATATAAAATCAAATTCTTTATAATTATGTAATAGGTATTGATGTGCATCCTCTACAATTACTTTATCACTAGGAAAAAAACCTTGGTATATATTAGCAATTTGAGAATTAAGTTCTATTGCAGTAACTTTTACATCTTTCCATAGTTTACGATTGCCACCTATTCCTGAATAGAGATTCAGTATGTTCATTTAATTCTTATATATTAATTTATATGAAGTTTCAAGTTCATAATTACTTTCTGTAGCATTACATCTTTCACACCACAACAATTCTGCTTCTGGAGGCAAATTCCAACCACCTGAACCACCTTTTATATCACATCCTTTTAAATGACATATGGTTCTTCTATAACGCCAAGGTAGATAATAAAAGAAAAAGTAATAAATGGTTTCTAAACTTTTCCATAATAATAAAGGTGATGTTTTTTTATATATTAAATCACCTAAATTTTCTTCTATCCAAGTAGGAACATCCTTTATTTTCATATTATTTATCAAGTGCTTTTAATCTGTTGTATTCTTCAATAGGAATTACTATCACTTTTTTGTAGTCCTCAACTGATTTCACACTAGTACCATCTTTTTCATCACGCTTACTATCGGTTCTTTTAATTAGTTTTATTTTATCTGAACCATGATATTTTACCCTTCTTTCCAGTTTTAATTTATCTAAGTTACAAGCATCTAAAGTTTCTTTATCTGCTGTTTTTTGTAATTTTTCTACTATATCTAATGTCTCATATAAATTATGTTTTCCTTTGATAGTAGAAGCAAGAATATATTTAGCTACATCTTTTTCTTTTATATCAATTATATTACAAAGTATTTCATTCAATCCAATCCCAATTGATGCTCTATATCTCCATTCTCCATCAATAATTTCATAATTTCCTTTATCTAATTTTCTTACAACAATTGGTAACATCATTCCAAACTTAGTTAATGACGCTTTTAACTTTAGAAATGTCTTATTGGGCATGTGATTAGGATTTATTTTGTTAGGTTGTATCTTATCAATTGGTATTATTTTTATCTCATTTTTAAATAAGTTCATATTTACTCCAATCAATTTTACTATATATCCATTTTATTGAATAATATTTGCTATCATATAACCAACCACTTACTCTAAATGGAACCAATTTCCATAGTCCTTTTGGTACAACAAAATCAGTAGTTAATATTCCAATATAAGTTCCCATTAATATGCTAATATAAACAACAAGTATTAACATTAAAATACACATAATTTTTCTCCTTTTTTTAATCTCCTATATTTTCAATTACTAATATTTCTCTTACAAGTTTTATTAAATCATTAGCAATATTTTCTTTTCTGAGTTCTTCAGGTATCCAAGGAAAGTAAGACTTACCATCTTTACCTTTCTTTTTTCCAATTAAAAGTAATTGAAATTGTTTATCAGTTTTATTAGGTTGTTTTTCAAGTATTTTAAGCATATAATCAATAGTGCGTTTAGTCCAATCATCATATTTAATATCAAAAACATTTCTTTTTATTGAAACAGTTCGTGGAGAGTTATAAGTTTTATTAAAAGTTTTCTTTACTGTAGGCTTTTCTTGTTTCTTTAATAATATTAACATTTTTGCTTTTGCATTAGCTTCAGTATTTGCAAATTCTATTCTTGGTTCTTCTTTAAAACACATCCATTGGTCACCATTAAATTGTGAACAATAATCTTTAGGTAATAACTTGCCTAATTCAGCTACTGTAAAAGCTGAGTAAGAATATCTTTCTGTTCTATAATCTCCACTATAATCATCATTAAAGTTTTCTATACTTTCTTCATCGACTACTTCTTTTGATGTTGAATGAGGCATATAAGGAACAGAACCATCTTTTTGTCCTTTTCTAACTCCTGTAATATTATGTTGCCAATGCCACAAACTCTCTTGTTTAATATTTAAAGTCTTTAACTTTTCAGATAACTCTAATGAGCAAACTTGTTCTTCTAATTTCATCTTCATTTCTCCTTTTTTTCGGTATATGATTCAATTCTAAATAACTTTTCTGTTGTTGCAAATCCCTTTGAATATAGAAGTAACTTTAGATTGTCAATATTCATCCACTTTTCTCCTAAATCTTTTTCATCAAATTCAAATACTACTCTTATCTTCATTTTTCTCCTTAATAAACTCACCAAGAATTATTACTAAACCCTTCCATCTTCTTGAGATTTTTCAACTGGAAAAGCCATTGGATTAAATCCTACTGGTATTGGTTTATTTATTTCACAATTTGCTTCAGAACAATGTCTTCCTTTACTATCCCAATATAAAACGTGGAATCTTGAACCTTTTTTAATTATGTGCTTTACCCATTTATCTTTATTCATCTTCCACTTCCAGTTCTTTTAGTAATGATTTAAAATTTACAGAATACCTTTTTGGTTGAGTATTTGTTTCACAGATACACTTACTAAATATCGTTTTTAAATTTTCCCTACTCAGTTTTGATTCTAACAAATCAAGTTGTTGTTCTCTATCTATAAAATCATTAAATACTACTTTTCTGTATGCATCCATTTCTACAATTTCTTCTTTCAATTCTTTTATCTTCTTATCTTTTTTAATACACTTAGAACATTCAGCCCTAGATTTAACTTTACATTTTATTCTTATTTTTAACTCCACATTCTTTTTGGATTACTATAGCTCCACGACAATAAGGACATTTAAGATTACATTTATCTGTAATTAATATCTCACATCTTTTTAAAGAAGTGTTGATAGATGTATTTTTTGCTCTTTCATCTGATAATGTATAAAATCCTATATCTTCTAACTTCATATTTTCTCCTACTTTGGAAAAACATTAAATATTCCAACTATAACTGACAAACACATTGTTGCCAACCAAAACCACCAATATTTCTTTGATTCCGAAAACATTTGACCTGAAAAACATGCACTATATAAACAAATAATTCCAATAAGTATTTCCATCTTATTATCTCCTTATTTTATTTAATTCCTAATTTTGCTTTCCAATATTTTTTATTAGGTAATATCAGTTCTTCTAAAATTTCTTTATGTAATTTTTGTTCTCTTGTGCTCCACCCTAAGATTTCTGTAACTCTATTTAAAAGTATGTTATCTTTAGTTTTTGTTTTAGTAATTTTTTTAAGGAAAGGAACACGTGATTGTTTCTTAATATTAAAAAACAATAAATAATAATAATGTTGAGGGTGCAACCAATAAAATAAAGGAACAATCTTCTTTAGTACCAATAAATTATTCTGATCGTAAGCAAGCCATTTTGACAAAACAATACACCATTGAACATTTATTTCATTTATGGGAATTTTTGTTTTGAGATATAAGGATTTTATCCAGTCAAAGAAATTCATTTATTTTTTATTAATTCAGGATTTTCATAGATGTTACCAATGACTTCTGCTTCTTTATAGTTCCAAATTCCTTCATATTTTCCTTCACCCCATTTAACTATTTGTTCTTGTGGACTATATCTCATATTACAAATTACATCCCCCTCATATATCTCCTTACCATTCCTATCCTTTAGTCCTGTAAAGAATAAAAGGATAGCTTTTATATATTCTTTACCTAATGGTTGAGAAGGTCGTGTTGGACCATAGCTCCATAATTTTCCAGTTTGAGTAAGTAAAAACCATGAGCAAGGTTCTTCTATTCCTTTGATAATTTTTTCATTTATCTTAGCTTCAAAATAAACTTTGAACTTTATATCTTTCATATTATCCTTTATTTAGACATATCATCATATTGTTTTAATTCACAAGCAGGATTTAAATGGTTTAATACTAACTCTTTCACTTTGTCTCGTCTTTCATTAGACCATTTTAAATACTTTCCATACTTTTCTACTATTTCTCCACCTAAGTAATCATGATAAATATAATTACTTCTATCTTCTCTATCTGTTCTTACAAAAGGTTTAGCAACATCATGTAAAAAAGCAGCCCATCGTAAGTTAATATTTTTGCGACTATTTTCCACTACTTTTAAAGTATGTGTCCATAAATCATATTGATGATAAAAACTATTTTGCTCATAGTTTACTTGTAAAGACATTTCAGGTAACATAAAGTTTAATAGTCTAGTTTCTGCTAGAAGATTTAATCCTTTACTTGGATTATCAGATAAAAGTATTTTATCTAATTCCATACACCATCTTTCTTTACTAATATGAAGTATCTTATATGATTTCTTTTTAATCATACCTTTCAAATAATCATCAATAGAGAAATCTAGTTGAGACATAAATCTTGCAGCCCTCAACATGCGTAAACTGTCTTCATTAATTCTATGTGAAGGATTGCCAACACTTCTTATCTTGCGTTCTAATATATCAAGTTTACCACAATTTGGGTCTATGTATTGTCCGTCTCTCCAAGCAATTGAATTAATACCAAAATCTCTACGAGATAAATCTGCAGTAATATTATCTACAAACTCAACTTGTGGTTTACGATTATCCTTCTCATACTTCTCAGTGCGAAATGTAGTTATCTCTATCATTTGCCCATCTAAAGTCATACCTATAGTTCCAAAGCGTTTTCCTATTAGATATGCACGCTTTCCTGCAGATTTAATTTTACTTTCTATTTCATCTGGAGGTAAGGGTGTGCTAAAATCATAGTCTTTAGGTTCTTGCTTAAGTATAATATCTCTGACTGAACCACCTACAAGATAGACTGGTTCAATAATAGACTTTACATAATTATAAATTGTTTTAGCTTTTTCTGTCATTTAATCTCTTTTCTTTTAATGAAATTTACAAACCTAGCAAAATCTTTAGCTTGTTGATAAGTAAATAACATCATATTATCATCATCATCATGATAAACTGCAAAAATACCCCCTTCTGCTCCTTCAAAGTCAAATTTCAAATTATCTGATTTTAAACCATAACCCTTTTCTGTTTCTATTTTATTCATAATTAACTCTCTTTTAATTTATCTTCTTTTTTCATACCACAACATCTGCATTTATACATCAATTCATACCTCTTATCTTTAATAATATTTCATTAATCTTATCATAATCTGGTTTTTCTGGTAATGTAGTTTCTATTGCATCAAACTTTTTAAATTCTTCTTCAAACTTAACTAATAATTCATCTGGTTGTAATTTACTTATAGTAAATAACTCTTCAGGATTTTTTACTTTTATAGTTAATGTTTTTTCTTCTAATAGTTGTTTACCTTGTAGTAATAATCTAAAGCAATGTCTACTATGTTTTTCATATCTATTAAAAGCTATACCTTTTCTATACAATTTCTTTGCTTGAGATACTGCATATCCACCATAAGACTTATATATATTTTTACTTAAAAATAGTTGTCTATTCTCTAGTAACAACTGCCCTTCTTTAGTAAGTATAATATAATCATCTAAAAATAATAATTCTAATATTGTTGGATTACATTTACAAGCTAGATTAATAAACTTTTGTACTTCATGATGTTCTATGTCAGGGTCAGTTCTATTTATAGTATCTTTACTTTTATGTAACGATAGAATTTCTTGAGTTGGTAACACAAATATTCCTTTGACATCAGTATCACTTGTATTAGTCGATAAACCATATGCTTTACTTCCTACAATTCCTTCAAGTATGACTTTCATTTTTTCCTATAAAAATTAAGAGGGTTGGCAGGATTTGAACCTACTCCTTGTCTGCCTTTTGCCCATTCGGACATATTTCAGCCTATGTTTGCAACCATATCGTTCTCCAGAACGCTTTCACAACCCAATTAATTTAATTTTCTAATTATTCATTGTTTAAACTAAAAAGAAATTGTGAATTAGAAGGAACAATATTCCTTGGCACTTCACCATTCCATTTATTAGCTCTAATCATTTCAATTTCTAATTGTGTCTTTAATACCATAGCATCTTTTGCTTTAGCAAACTCTTCTGCAGATTTCCTTTCTGCTATTGCTATAGATACTTTCTTTTCATTTTTAGCTATTTGTGCATCTTTTTGCATTTCTGCTTTCTTGATATCCATTTCTGCAACATAAGCTTCATTAATGGCTGTTTGAATTTCCTTATCTTCATAAGTCAACCCACCTACTAATCCTAAGTTTTCAATAGTAATTCCTTTCTTAGAGAAACTTTCTTTTGCTTCAGACAATACTACTGATGATATTTCTTTTTTATCTATTTTACATTTAGTTAAATCTCTATTTCCAAATTCTCTACTTAAAACAGCAGTTATTAATCCTCTAATATTTTCATCAATTACATTACTTAAAGGTTTTCCTGCATAATAATATAAAAATGTAGCAGCATTATCTTCAGTAATTAAAGCAGTAATATTAACTCCGATAGCAAATCCAATTGAATCTTTTGATTCAACCCATATAGCTTGATCAACTTTACTAGTTCCTGTTTTATCATCTGAAGTCCATTCTCTGGTAACAGGTGTTCTATCTACTTTAATTACTTTCATAGTCGGTATCCATTTTATCTGGAAAGCAAATCTACCTATTTTCTGTTCTCTTTGAGGAAGGCTCACTCTTTTAGTAGCAACTTTTGCATCTTCTAAGTATTCTAAAGACATAAATTGTGCTTGTCCTGCTTTAGTCTTTCCTTCCATTGGAACTAAGAACGCAGTTTCATTTGTTTCAATCGTTCTTATCATTTCTACTCTTGGTGGTTTGATACAACCTGTTATATTAAACGTCATACCTAACACTAATACTGTAAATAAATACTTTTTCCAATTCATTACATCTCTCCTTTTATTTTGTCTAATATATAACATAACCACATGTACCCTAAGATTGCAAACGCTGTCAAATTAAATAGTTTGGGAATTACCCCTTGAGCAACTGAACGAGATACTGCATAAATAGTAGCACTATCCTCTAGCTGTTTTATTGCTATCTCTGCTTCAATTGGACCTTGCATTTGACCATATACTGAATTAAATATAATCATTACAAGAATAATACAAATAGTAGCAACAATTTTTCCTTTCATTTTTATCTCCTTCATATTTTTACTATTTCTTGTTCTATTAACCATATTAACATCTTTGCTCTTGCGTTTGCTTCGGTGTCTTCGCTTATTGTTGTGCAACCATCATTGGGAATATCAGCATTTTCGTTAGAGTAAAACCAACCATTAAATGTTTTTGTCCAAAAAGGAAAAGATGTTTTACCTTTCAACATCTCCCCTAACTCTGCTACTGTGAAGGCTGAGTGATATTCTTCAAGGTGGTCATTATATATCATAAATAAGTTATCTTTATGTTGAAGGAAAGTATGTCCTTTTTCAACAATCCAAAACCACAAACTTTTCTGTTTCACCTTTAATTCATGTAGTTTCTTAGCTAACTTTAAATCACAACAACCATTATTCTTTATCATAATACTTTGCTAATCTCCATAATATTAGCTATAAATATAATTTCCAAATTGACATTTAGATTACTATGTTTTTCTATATCTGCTAATAGGTTTACTATTTTAGTTGCTTTATCAAATCCTATAGTAGTATAGTTATCAAATATATAATTAAAGAACCATTTAACAAATTTCTTTATATCAAATCCATCAAATACTTCTGCTTTTATTTTATTAAAATCTTTTTGTTTAATTGATTCTAAAAACTCTTCAAACTTTACGTGTTTTAAGTTCCAAGGTTTTCCCATACTAATTTCTTGAGAAGCAGAAACCATACTACGAATATCAGGATAGTAATACTCTACAAATTTATCTATATCACCACCTATTTTATTTTCTCCCCATATCTTTGAAATATATATTTTTACTTGATAAATATTTGGACTTTGAAAATTAATAGTTACACATCTGCTTTGTATTGGTGCTATAATTTTACTTATATCATTACAAGTAAATATAAAGAAAACATTATCTGAGAAAGTTTCCATAGTATCTCTTAAAGCATTCTGTGCTATTGTAGTAAGAGAATCTGATTCTTCCAAGATAATACATCTTTTTAAACCATTAGTACTTAAGGCTTGTGCGAACAAAATAACTTGTTCTCTTATAGCGTCAATACCTCTATCATCGCTTGCATTTATCTTCTTAGAGTCACAACCTAAACTATTAACTATTATCTTTGCTAAACTACTTTTACCAGTACCTGGAGATTTAGATTCAAAAATGAATGATGGAATTAGCTTTGGATTTTTTAAGTAATTATCAATAGTATCTTTATTAGCAAAGATAATATCATCTAAACAATCAGGTCTGTATCGTTCTGTAAATATCAAATCTTGTAATTCTGTTTTCATTTTAATCCTCTACAACCATTCTTATAAATATTCCTGTTAAACTCCAAGAAAAATAAAATCCTAAATATAATAGGAAGTTAATTAATGAAAAAGGAATATTATTAATATTGATAAATATTAGAAATAGTCTCACTCCCAATATAAGAAAAATCATATAAGCTAATGTATATTTCATTTCTTACTCCATTTTTAAAGAAGCAAGTATGTATTCCATATCAAAGTTTTCATTATGATATTTGATATATACTGGTTGTTCTGCTTCGGTTGATATAGTTATATTATCATCTATTATAGATAACAAATCTATAAAGAAGTTAGATAATTTGATTTTAAAAGGTTTTACTGTTTCAGGAATTGTAAAAGAGGTGGATAATTTATTTTCGCTAGCACTTAATTTTAAAGTTACAATATTATCTTTACCTTCAAAGTAAACATAACTTGGTGTTAATACAGAAGTATATTTAACAAACTTTTGTACTTGTTCTTTATTAAATGTAAACTTATTATCAGGAACATAAGATAATAAGTCTTTAAATGTTTTATTTTTAGGCATAGATGCAATTAAGTATTGAGGGTCTAACAATACCATAGATATTTTTAACTTTTCTTCATCAGCAGTTAATTCTAATTTATTACTCTTTTTAACCATATTTATAACATCAGAATTAAAAGTATTGACATAGTTTCTAAATTGTTTTAAATCTACTATACATACTTCTCCAACTTTAGTAATAGTATCTCCTTTTACACTACCACAAGCAGATAATACTCTTGATTCAGGAACAACAAATGGTGCTTCAATAGTATTGTCATTAATATTTAATATTACTGACTTACTTTCAATCTCACCTTTTAATTTTATTAAGTCAATAAATCTTAACAAATCACTTTTAAGTATTTTACTCATAATCCTCCTTTCATTATTATTATAATAGTATAACATACATATATATCCACACAAATACACACACACTATTTCAGGTGTGTGTGTATTTGTGATAAAAGATATTAACTTTAAGCTTTCAACTGCCTACACAAGTAGTATATACCTATTTTTAAGTATTTGTAGCTACTTTTTCTTACTTATTTACAGCACTACTTCTATCTAATTGAGTATAAAGAGGTTATAACAATTAAAATCCATTCATAATATCGTCTTTTTGGGCTCTTATTTTACTAATTGTTTTTTTATATATTTTTTGAGCTCTACTGCGACTAATGTGCAACTTTTTACCTATCTCTTGAAAGGTAAAATTACCAATTATTTTTAACCTAATTATTTGTAATTCTTTATCATTATTAGTAAATTTTTCTAACATAGTCTCTATAAAATCATCAAATATAAATCTTTCTATAGAATTTTTAGATTGAGATAATGTAATATTTTCTAATTCTTCTTGAGAAATACTTACCATTTGATTTACTTCATGTTTATCATCTTTGTCTTCTATCAACCATTTGTTAATTTCATCTTTTGAACTCTGTATTTTCTTAGCAATTTGCAATATACTAAAACCTTTTTTTCTCAATTTAATAGCTTTTTCTTTATTAGTTCGTTCTATGTTTATATTTAAAAATGATTTTTTATTATTGTCTCTCAATAAGTTTCTCAAATAATTGTAAACCATAGTTTTAATATGTTTAATTAAATATACTCTTTTTATGTTTTTATATTTTTCTTCATATATTTTTTCTATGTTATATACTTTAAAAATAATTTCTTGTTTAACATCTTCCCAATCAATTGCAGATAATTTAAAATATTTTTTATTGTTCTTATAAAAGTTGTAAGCTAACCTTAATGCATAATGATTTATATTCCTTACTTTTTTCACTAGTTATTTCCTTTTTATGTTTTTTAAAAGTTCAATACCTTTAGGAGTTATCATTCTTCCTTTTGATGTTCTGATTATTATTCCTGTTTTTAATAAGTATGGTTCTATGTTATATAAATAATTTTCTTGTGATGTATCTAATAGAGCTGCAATATTTTGCAATCCTAATGCTCTACCATTATCTTTTAAATATTCTAATAATGCAATATCTTTAATAGTATATCCATTACTTACAATATTAAAATTATCTAACACTTTTTGTGTATCCCCATTGTTATAAATAGTTGCCTCTAATAATCTTATTCCATTTCTTGGAGTATTTCTACAATTACTAGCTATTGTTACATATGTTTTATAAGTTATATTATCATCATCAAATAAGTTTTCTTTATATTGTTTTAAAATTTGTACCAAATCATATATTGTATAACTTTGTAATTCCAATATAAGTTTAAATCTATCATAGAAAGGTTTGCGAGTTTTTATTATTTCTCCTAGTTCAGTAGTTGCACCAATTAAAGTAAATTGTTTAATAGAACTTCCATTATATGCAAAGTCTTCCATAACAGTATAAAGTTTTTCTGCATTATTTCTATCTATAGAATGAATCTCATCTAAGAATAATACTCCACCATTTAATTGTTGTATTTCTTTTATAAGATTACTTGCGTCTTTAATATCACTTGTTATTAATTCAGAAAACTTTACTTTTAATTGTTTTGCTATAATCCTAGCTAATGTAGTCTTACCAGTTCCTGCTTCCCCATAAATTAAAGTATGAGGAAATATTTTATTTCTTTTTGTAATTCCTTCTATGTAGCTTGAGATAATACTTTTGACTTTAGTTTGCCCTATATATTCATCAATAGTTAAAGGTCTGAAAATTAGATTTTGATTATTTATAGTATCTGTAATAGGTAAATCATCTACATTTGTATTTTTATCTATTATTAAAAAAGCTTCATCAAAATTATCATTTAATTCATTATAACTATTATTTATTGTATCATCAAAAGGTTTAAGTAGCCAATTAAAAAAATTGTCAAACATTTCTTTTTTCCTTTTCTTTTTGTCTAAAGAATTTAGCATATAATCTTCTTCTTACTTTGTTTAATCTAGGAGCACTATTAACTTCTAAAATGTAATATTTTTCATCGTTTCCTAATATCATATCTACTGCACCAAAGTTATATTGTAAAGATTTTACTGCTTTAATGGCTAAGTCTTTAATTATTTCAAGTTCTTTGTTTTCAATGGTTTGCAAAGTCCACCCTCTTTCTTTACTCCATACATGAGGATGAATATATAGATTTTCTTCTAATGCTTTTGGAGAATGAATTTTCTCACTTATATCTATTATATTGTCTCCTAAAACATGTAATCTATATTCTATTTTTTTAGGAATATATTGAACTAAGAAGTCTCTTTTCTGAACTCTTTTCCATCTTTTTTTCATTGATGATTTAGAACGCAAAAATATTATATCACTTCCTCTTGCGTGTTTTATTTTTCTTGCCATTACAGGAAATATTTTTTTATCAATAGTATTAAAATTATGTAAAGAATATATTTGTGGAACATTTAACTCTGCTTTTTTAAATAGTTCAAATTGTAATAATTTATTAGTGATTATTTTTTTATTTAAGTCACCATTTACATTAATTCTTCCATAGTTAACAATAAAATATTTTTCATCTTCTTCATTTAATTGATATTTATATTCACAATTTTTAATATGTTTAGATAGTTTTTCTGGAGTTTCAGAGTTTTTAGTTCCTGTAATAATTATTTTCATATTCTACCTTATTGCTATAATTTGTTTATCTCCATATACTGTAATTTTTTTCACTCTTATTTTTTTTAAATTATAACTAAATATATTAAGCAAGAATAAATCTTTTAAAGAAAACCATTGTAACGCTTGCCATAAATTTTTAAATCCACATATTTCTTTATAGTTTAATCCTCTTTGTATTTTAATGTCTTCATAGGGAGTAGGAGTATGTTTACTGTGGTTATGGTGACTCAAAAAGAGTTTTATTTTTTTGTCTCTATAACATCCTTCTCTTTTATTATTTTCAACTCTCCAAATCTTCATTATTGTAGAATATGCTCGTAACAGTTTTCTAATTCTTTAGCACACTTATCACAGACTTTATATCCATCACTAATTATATGACTTCCCTCTGTTTTTAAAATAGGCATTAAACATGATGCACATTGTTCGTTAGTTTCCTGTGTAGTTTCTTTATCTAACATATTTTCTATTATCTGTTCTTCTATTTTCTTTTCATCAATTATTTTATCTAAACAAAGTTTGTTTTTCCAAAATTTCCTTCTACATTTTTTACAAAGTTCTATTTCTACTCCATCAGTTTTTACTACCTTTACTTTTTTCTTGTCTTTACAATTTTCACATTCTAATTCTGGTTTTAAAAAGGGAAGTTTTGGAGCAGTTCCCTTTTTAAAATATTCAGATTCCCAATGGTCGTACTGTCCGCTATTATATCTTTTTACAGTAGAATGATTTCTTCTAAAATTATATTTTGGAGTTTCATAACTTGCATTAGAATATAATATATCTCCTTCTCTGTTCCATTCTCCAAAATACCAAACATTTTTTTGAGAATCTACAGTAACTAATCTATCTCCGTTAAGAAAATCATTAATTAAAATCTGTACTCCTCTAACATCAAGATTATTTTTAATAGGTGCACTTGATAAAACTTCTAATACAAATTTTTGGCTATCAGAAAACTTATCATCTATCAATCCTATTTTTTTAGCTGGAGAAAATTGGCTCAATACTCCATTGTGAGCCATAACCATTTTACAAGAAAGATTAGGTGCTCGTATTTTTTCTTTATCATTTATTACAGGAAATGGGTGTCTATTTCCTTCATCCTTTAATCCTGATGTTGCAATTCTAAAATGTACTATTAAAAAATCTTCTTTTTTAATATTTAGAGTAAGAAACTCATAAAAATCTTTGAAAGCTTTAAAGTCTTTCTTAATTGTAAATAGGTGTTCATTTTCTTTAAGATATGCTATACCTATCCCATCAGAGTTTCTAGTTTCTCCATTTTTAAGATGTTGTTCTAATGGTAACTCACAACCAGCTTCTTTTACTGTAATCAAACACATTGTAAATCCTCCTCAAGTTTAGATAATTGTTTATTGTTTTCAATATAATGTAAAAAATGTCCATAGTTACAAGTTTTACCGCACCAATCTATAAAATCATACCAAGATTTATTTTTTGTCATATTAATTATACTTGTTTCTTTTACAAAATGACAAAGAGCATCAGAAAATTGTAAGGTTGCTATAAAACGAGGATATGAAAGTGTTCCTCTAAATATTCTCATTTCAATAGAAGATTTTCCATCAGGCTTCATTCTTAATGCAAAATATTTATTTGCTTGACGTGCTTTTCCATATAGAATATTTTTTAAAGTATATCTTTCATACTGAAAATATCTTGAATTTTTACCTTTTCTTTTACTAAACTCACTTAATATTTGTCTATTACTTATGAAAAACATTCTTATTTTTTCTTTTTCTAATCTATTAAAAAATTGTCTATTTAGATGAATATGTAATCCACATCTTCCACTTTTAAAAGAAGTAAAATTATTTTCTTTAAACCATTCCAATATTTTGTAAAATTTTAAATTGTCATGTATAAATCCTAAAGTTGCAGGGTGAGAAATTAATTCAAATCCTCTTAAAGTCCCATCGTGTTTAAGATAAAAATAATCATTTAACTTATTTTGTTTTAAAAACTTTGTAGTTTTAATTGCCCAATTTTCATATAGTTTTCTACTTTCTGGATCTTGTCCTCTGTCTTCCTCTATAGTATCATATACATCAATATATTGATTGTATGGTTCAACCTCTAATTCTATTCCTAAATACAAGTTATTATCCCAATCTCTTTTTGCAAATTTAAAAATTGGAATATAATCATAACTCTTAATTGGTTTTTTTTCTTCATAACATGTATCACAGTAATACTGATTGTTCCATCTTCTTAAACTATTTTTGAAAAACCTGTTTTTGCAATTATAACAGATATTAGTATGACGTTCAAAACATGAATCACATAAATATCTATCCTCAATATGAAATGTAGTTTTCTTTTTAATTGCTTCCAATCCACATGTAGCACAACGATAGTATTTTTTATTCCAACAATTTGCACAATAGTAAGATTGAGTTATCTCTGATTTTATACTCCAAGATTTTTTTACATAACTATCACAAGTTTTACATTTTTTTAAATAAGGGCGACATTTTGAACAAATATTATTTTTATGTTTTTTAGTTAGTTTTCCACAAGCTAAACATATTGTTAAGTTAGTTAATATTGTTTTTTTATTTCTTATTACATATACTTTGATGTTATTATTAATACAAATTTTAGCTATATAGCGTTTGTTATTTGATTTTGCTTGCCAAATACATTTATTTTTATCAAATATCATCCATATTAAATCTTTAGATTTATATTGTCTCAAATAAAATGGTGGTGACTCTTTAAGCTTTCTTATATTTTTAATATTTGCAATATATCCTTCATTATCATATTTCATTGTGTTTCTTTTAGTTGAAATCTTTGTATTTTGATAATCATTTCTATCAACAAACATATTAGTAGCTTCATAATCAAATCTTACAGTTCTTAATGTTGGTGCTACTGTCCATTCATCTGTTGGCATAATTTTCTCCCTTTTTTACATCTACAAGGAAACCATCCTCTTGGTATCTGATGTCTACATGTAAAACAAATATTTATATGTGTTATTATGTTTTTTTTATTACCCCTATAATTAACAAATCTTGGTCCTTTGACATTATGAAAAACTTTAGTTTCATAAGAATAGAACACTTTTTTACAAAAATGACATACAGTTTTTAATTTTATCTCATTACAAAGACTGCTTCTAGCTATTTTCCATTTTAATTCATTATTTTCCTGCAATTGCTTCATGTTTAGTTTTTATTATTTTAGTTAGCATTTGTACATATTTCTCTTGAATATTAAATTCTTTTAAAAACTTATCTAATGCTATTCTTGACATTCCATATTTTCTTTGCATTTTATCAAGTACTATTTGAGGATCTTTATGTTTTCTCATTAAAAAATAATAGTCTAATCCTAATTCTTTTGGCATAACTCCAATAACATATTCTAGTTCTATTTTAACAAGTATATTATTTATACATATTATTTCACTAGACTTAAATTTATATCCTGCTTCTAATAGATTTAATCCTAAGAAAGTCATTTCAAATATCTTTTTAAAATCACCTATTTTATCAAATGTTTCTATTGACATATCTTGTTTGAATATGAAAGTATTGCGATATATCATAATATTACTCCTTTTTTGTTATTAGAATTTTATATCTTTTTGAGCAAATAGTTTTTGACGAGAGAGTTGCGTTTGATTTCTAGGCATTCTTTTACAAGTTCTTTTTTGCCAGATTTGCTGTTCAGTTCGTTGATTCATTCTAGTCCATCTTTTTTTTAGTTTATTAATTTCTGCTATACTTAACATTATATTTTCTCCTTTTAATTATATTATACTAAAAAATCTCTATGTTGTAAAGAAAAAACTCAATCAATGTGTAACTTTTTTTTCGTTATACATGGTATGAAAAAGGAAGGATGACTACATTCTTTTTGCATTCCTGAACAAATACATTTTTTATTAGTTCCCTTACAGAATTCATATATACCTATTTTGTTGTCTAATTCTATCCAGTTTTTACAAATATTATTTTTCATAGTTTAATTAAGAACAGATTGCCATTTTTCCTCTGTATTATTTTGCTGTTAGCAATCTTAGTGTAAGAGTGGTGGAGTGACCAAATACATGTTTAAAATAACAGATTGCAGTTTTTTACTTCTATAGTATTTTTTTGCTGAATGCAATCTTATTTATTTTTAAAAGAACAACAGATTACAGTTTTTTGTTTGACTAACAAATTTTTTGTTGCTGGATGTAATCTTATTTTATACTAGTTTACCAAACTTTCTTAAAAGAACACCAGGTTACAGTTTTTACCAAAGTTTAAATTTAGTTTGTTTTGAGTTGCTGTTTGTAACCTTATTTAGCTTGACCATCAGATTATAATTTTCAAAAAAACACAGTATGCAATTTGTTCAAATTAAAGTTTTGATTTTTTGAGTTGCTGTGTGCATACTTATATACCGAGTCTGGCTTATGGCTTATTCTGCTAATTTTATAGCCTCATATCGCTTGCTTGTAACTGTTTCTAACATTATTCCTTTAGGGCTAAAGTCTTTTCCATTTAATATACTTTTCATTATACTAGGAGAAGCACCAGATACTAAAGCAACATTTTTCTTTGACGAATTAACAGGAACATTTCCTGTTCTACCATTTACATTCCAAAATATTATTTTAGGTATTTTATATCCTGCATTAGTATATTTTTGCTTTATATTTTCATAGTTAGTCAAGTTTCCACACATATCAAATTCCATATCACTAATTATTAATATCATATTAGGCATATCTTTAGATAATAACTTATCTTCTTGTGCTCTAATGAGAATTAATTTAAATACTTTATTTAAGTCAGTATTCATATCCCAATCTGCAGTTTCTAATTGTTTTATTCTACTTATTAAATCACCTTTTAAATATTGCATTTTAGGATTACCACTAAAGGTAATAAAAGCATCTTTAAAAATACTTCTATTTCTTTCACTCAAATAAATACCTAAAGATACGGATATAGCCATAGGCAATCCGTTCATCATTTCCATACTACCACTTACATCACATACTGGAAGAATTTGATAGTCAGTATCTTCCATATAATTAGGTAAAGCATTCCACTGTGCTATAATTGATTTTTTCTCTTCGCTATTATTAACAGCTTGATAAATTTGATAAGGAAAGATTGCATCTGCGTGAATTTTTTCTTCACCTTTTTCCACTTTTTCTATAAACATATTAAATCTTTCTTCATCATTTTTATTGAAAGCACTTCTATATTTGTTCATAGCACAAGATGGCACTTTTTTATATTCTATTTTGTTCCATTCTTTTTTACACATCTTTTGTTCTACTGTCTTTGATATCCCTACTATAAGATTTCTATATTGTTTTGGAGACAATTCAAAGTGTTCTCTAAACTTATAAGCAAAATTATCATATTGTTTCTTTCTTGGCATCCATTTTGCACAAAGTCCATTTTTATCATCTAAAGCAGATTTAACAACTCCATATATTTCATTTACATCAAGGTGAAATAAACTATCCCAACGATTGTATACAGGTATATTGCTTAGATTAGATACCAGAGTAGCCTTATCTCTCGTCTCAAGCCATTTCAACGCTATTTTAAAGAACCTTCTCTCACCTGCTCCCCCTCTAATATCACTTGCCCAAAACATTACTTTTAAAGTTAATAATGCATCTTCAACCCAACTTCTTTCTAACATTTTAATTATTTCATATTCAGTCATAGTTCTAGATGCTCCTGCTATAAAAAACAAATCTACTATACTATTAAGAGAAGTAGAATTGGTGACTGCGTAGTTAGCAGTTCTAGCATCTTTTTGTCTCATAGTATTTACAAACTTACTTTTTGACTTCATAATTTTCTCCTTTTTACAATACTCCAATATCTTCTAAAAACCTAATAATATGTTTGCATCTTCTATCTTTAATATGTTTCTTTTTATATATCCAAGCAGGACAATTACAACTTAATTCACCTGTATTCCTATTCCTACTTATTGTATACCTATTATCATTCGTAAATGATTGAGCATAATTAACTACTTCTAACATATCTTTTTTCCTTTCGTATATAATTATTATACTAGAAAACTTTCTTGTTGTAAAGCTTTTTCTTTGTCATTGGTTGAGATTTTCTAATTCAGTTCTTTTAATTTTTTCAGCAAAACTTTCCCATCCATGTCCATGTCCATCTGGTAAGTTAGCCCAATGAGTAACAGGATTTTCTTTGAAATAATTATCTATACCTTTTTTGACTATATGATGAAATGCATCGATTGTTTGTCTACATATAGGAAAGCGTCCAACATTTGGAGTATTTGCTAATAAAACTGGTTCTATATTTTTGAAGTTTTTCATTGCTAAATCAAAATCATTTTTATTTATAGCTTTTCGTATATCTTTTAAGTTTGTTACTTCAAATATCTCTTCTTCACATTTACACCTTGACCCTTCATCTATAGTAGAAGCAATAATCATTACTGCAGTTCTAGCTAATCCAGTTACTAATGACATTAGTTGATAAGATTGTAGCCAGAAATTTGATAGTGTTCTATATTCTATTCCATAATTAGTTAGTCTATAATCTCCTGCTTTACCATATACTTTTCTTCTTTCTGCAGCTGAAGGATTTCTGTCTAATAATACACAAGTATTTCCTAATATAATATCTAACATTGGAACTATTCTATCAATTTGTTGTAAAGCTTTAGCAGTAGATTGTAACTTCAAATAACAAGTTGGTTTATTATGTAAAAATGATTTTATTCTTTCATCTATAATATTTTCTTTATCTTTTATATCATGTATATTTAGTTGCTTTGGAGCAAATAAGCTAGTTTTGTTATTATTATAATTGTCCACTACATCATAATAATCTACACCTAAATGAATATGTCCACCTGCACTTCTTTTTCTATATACTTTTGGATTAACTTTAACTGTATTAGTATGCTTTTTATAGATATTGATATCAGGAGCACATCCAAATTCTTTTGATTTCTCACTTAATGTATCAAACTCTTTTTTACTTACATTTACTACTCCTGCAAAACTGCATTCAATATCGTCATTTAATTTGTTAGCTACTGCTTTAAAACATGTACTAATTTCAGCAGCTAAATTTGCTCTACAACTATTTGGACGTGGATTTAATTCAGCTTGAACTCCATCTATAATTACTTTACCTGTTCCACTTGAATAATAAGAAGCAGAAGCACATTTAATTCCTTCTTTTGGAATTATTTTTTCTGCTCCAATAATCTTGCCTTTTTTAGCGAAAAAGAATTCAGGGTCACAACCAATTACGATATTTTTGTTTATTAATGCCATTTTTTCTCCTTTTCTTTATACTTTTATTATATAAAAAAATATCTATGTTGTAAAGGATTTTCTTCATCATTGACTAACTTTTTCCTTTGACCTTTCACGAATTTTTGCAATTGTTTTATTTAAGTTATTACAAACTTCCAACGCTTCAATTTCAAAATCAAAAATCTCATATTCTTGTTTTATTTCAGTTAAATTTGTAAAGGGCATAAAGATATGATATGCTTTAATAAATCCATTATATCCTAAAATTGTTGCAAGTTTAGGAACAAATATTTCTTCTTTTGAAAAATCTGCTTCTATAGCCCATAATATTTCACCAATTTTAAAAGACATAATTAATTCCTCATAGTTAAAAGGTCTTTGAGTAAAGATGTTCTGATAGTTTTAACTTGTCCATTATTCCAATCTTTGATAAGTTTCTTACAATCTCCTAACCCTTTTATGGCATCTTTAACTATCAATACTTTAAAATTTCTTGCTAGTAATCCGTCTACTGCAAATTTAACACATACATCAGTTGCTACTCCATATACAACAACCATTTGTGGTGCTAATTGTTTTATTATAGTATCAGTCCAAGGATTGCCTTGAAATACATCAAATTTATTTTTATGAATAATAACATTTCTAGCTTTATCCATAGTTTTTAAATTTAATGTATGCCCATAATTTTGTATATAGTAAGAACGATCTATGTATATTGGAATAGTTTCATCTATAAAAGCTTGTCCTTCAGTTCCAACCATACAGTGTTCAGGAAAAGTATTTTTAAAATCAGGAGTTGCAGATAATTCTTCATCACCTTTTCCATGAAAATCTGCAGTATTGACTACTCTGATATTTAATTTATTTGCTAACTCTGTTAATATTCTTAAATTTGGTATAATTTCTTCTGCACCAGGGATATACAACTTACCTTCTTTTAACATGAAATCTTTCTGTGTATCAACATTCCAAAAAATTATTTCGTTCATTATATCTCCTTGTTTTTATGGAATAATATCTAATAAAATACAAATAACTAAAGTAACAATCCAAGCGTGTTTATTAGGATTTGACCAAAATGCTGGACAATTTGATGTCAAATAACATATCAACCATATTAATGTCATATTACACTACTCCTATTTGTTTTTCATCATTGGTTATTTTTGTCAACTTTACTTCTACTAAAAAACAACCATCCCCTCCATGCTTATCTAAAATAACTACTCCATCTATTGGATTTTCAAAGTATTTGGTTTCATCCAATAAAGAATCCCATCTATCACCTTTAATTATATAACAAGGATCACTAATAACTAATTTCCCTGACGTGATATTGACTATACCAATTCCTGTTACTTTTCCATTCCAAGTATCTGGCATTGTCCATATAACAGTATATTTTCCTTTTTCTACATCAAAACCTTCTCCTAATGTTTTATCCCAATCTTTTTGTATACCTTGTTTTTTATAAAAATCCATATCTGCTATGAAAATAGTTCCAGAATCAACTCCTATATTATTTGCTTTTAAGTTCATTTTTTATTTTCCTTTTTTAAGTAATCACTTCTACTAAAATAACATAATATATTACTTTCATTCCTATATGTAATAACTGATCTTCATATGGAGAATATTTGCCTTCAGCTTTAAAAAAGTCTATAATCCAATGAGAAATAAATTCCACTATTCCTAACCAAACATTATTTGTTATCAAACAAACTATTCCCCCATGTATTAATGAGTGATGTGTTAGCCACATCCACCATAACCTTAAAGGTTTTTGCCCTTTTGGAACTTTAGACATATCTATTGGTGTGCTTCTTCTTTTACCTACAGCCATACTGTGAGGCTGTAAAGCAGCATCTGCAAGAGAGTGTCCACATAATAACAAAAATAATATTTTAATCATTTAATCTTCCTTTATTATAATTTTATTATACTATAAGATTTTCTTGTTGTAAAGGATTTTCTTATTCATTGACTAACTTTTTTTCTTTTGTATTCTTGATTTTAAAATATTTTCTAATTTCTTCTATGTTTATTGGTGTATAATTTATATTTTCCACACAAACATTATAATATCTATTATCATCAATCATTGCATAATGAGTATGACCATGTATATTATTTCTTCCTCTTAATTCATTAGGATGAATTGGACAATGAGTTAACCAAAATCCATATTTTGCTACCATTGCTCGTCTTACATTTATACGATTATTATTATAATATGGTAAATGACAGTGATTACCTGTTACTAATTGAATAGTTCCATTTAATCTATTAATAAGTTTGTCCATATCATAATCTTTATTCTTTATACACATATCTCCTAAAACCCAAACTTGATGCTTTACTTTAGTAACTACTTTATTCCAATTTTGAATAATTATTTCATCATGCTCTTGTGGAGTAGAAAACTCTGGTCTATATTTACATATTGCTTTATGCCCAAAGTGTGTGTCAGCAATAAGAAATACTTTACTCATTTTTTTTCAATAGTTTAGGGTTTTCATATATATTACCAATAACTTCAAATTCTACTCCTTCAAAGTGAGCATCAAAAAAGGTAAATTGTCCTTTATTTATTGTGTGTGCCACCCAAGAATAAAAATTCATAATAACTTTGCCTAATTCAAAAACATTATCTGCTTCATTAAACCATTTAACAATATCCCTCTCGAATATCTCACGACCATTCTTATCCTTTAGCCCTGTGTATTGACACCAGTTTTTCATAATACTGAAATCACCAACTTCATTACACAGTTCTTCTAAAGTAAAATAAACCCATTCATTGATTATTTTATCCCAAGCTCTAAACTTAATTTCTCTCATTTTACCTCTTTATCATTCCTGGCATTTCCAATTTAAATTTGTTTCTTTCTACTCTAGCAATTACCATATCTGCTACCTTCTCTGACACTTTTATCCTACATCCATCTTTCCATCTTTTTAAACAATTATCTATTTCTTCATAAGTTGCACCTAATTCTTCTTCATCAGTTTGTCCTTCCCATAGTCCTGCAGTTGGTGCTTTCTCTATTATTGCTTTTGGTAGTTTAAGATATTTGGCTAATTCAAATACTTCTGTTTTATATAAGTGAACAATTGGATTAATAGCACATGCTCCATCTCCATATTGAGTAAAATATCCTAATAATTCTTCTGTTCTATTACCTGTTCCTATTACTAATGCCTTATATGAAAAAGACCTATCATATAAATAAATCATTCTCATTCTTGCTTTAATATTACCTGTTCTAATATTATAATTTTCAAAACCCATACCTCTTGAGACTTCATCTACTGCGTTATTAATTTGATAAGTTTCAGAGTAGATATCAAGTTGTTTAATGAGTTGTTCTGAATCATCAATATCTTTTTGTTCACTATAAGGAAGTAATATTCCATATACATTTTGTTTTTTTAATGCTTTTACTAATAATGCAGCAACAATAGCACTATCTATACCACCAGATATTCCAATTATTGCATTTTTAAACCCTCTTGCTTTAAATTCTTTCTGAATAAAAGCAACAATTCTTTTTTCTTCTTTTTTACAATTCATATAGCCTCCAATATTTAATCATTTCTTCTACTGCTTTAGGAACTAACCCTGTTATTGGCATATTACATTCTATAGTACATCTTACAAATGATGAACTTAAATATACTGTTTCTCTCATAAAATCATGCCCACTAAAATATATTGGTAATAAGTCTAGTAGTTTTTGATAATCTTTAAATCCACTTATTTTATCTTTAGTATCAAGACCAAATAATAAACAAAGTTCATTATTTTTATATTTTTTAATCATATATTTTGTAGTATCAAATGTAAAGGACATATTTTTTAATTTCATTTCATAGTAATCTATTGCAAATATTTTTTCATAATTTTCTATTGCTTTATTTAATAAACATACTCTATAACAATCTTTTATATTTTGTTTTTTATGAGTATAAGCAGACTTTCCACAAGGAATAAACACTACCTTGTCTAATCCTAATTCAAGTATAGCTGCATTAGCTAACTTTAAATGTCCATTATGTATTGGGTCAAATGACCCACCATATAATCCTATTTTCATTTTAATCTTCTTCTATTTTTGTTAAAACATTATCTATACTAGCACCAAATGTTTCTTTTAACCATATTAAATATTTTTTTAATAAACCTAAGTCCACTATAAATTTGTATGCATAATTATGTAACATATAGTGAAGAGCACCTTTTATTTTTAATGTATTATTTATAGTTCCATCTTTTGCTCCTGTTAAATGATGTTTTTCCCATCTATCTTCACATATTTGATATAATATAGTTTTACATTGTAATGCTTTTTCATCTGATATCTTTTTTTCTTCAACTAGCACTTCAATTCTTTTTATTAAAGTTTTTAATTTCATTTTAATTCTCCAAAATATATAAAGCTAAATCATATCTTTGTATTCTTGTTTTAGTAAGTTCATCTTTCTCTATTAATGTTGACATATTATGTTTTATGTCTTCAATTTTTACTTCTGTAGCAATATCATTTTCTTTTACTCTTAATATGTAATCTAAATACCTCTCATTTTTATCTTTAGACAAAATTTCTACTAATACAGCAATTCTTTCTGATATTCCTGCTTCAAGTAAGTTCTTTTTAGTCATATTACAATCTTCTATTACATCATGTAACCATGCGACAGCCATATGTTCTTGTATTTCATCTTCTTCCCAAGGCTTATACTCTTTAAATGCATTTGCAACTGCTTTTGGGTGAGTAATATAAGGAACAGACTTATCCCATCTTGTTTGTCCTTCGTGAGCTTTTCTTGCTATTTTTTCTGCTAATTTAACTTTATTCATTTTAACCTCCAGTAGTATCTTCTAAAAAATATTCTCCATTAGGTAATAAAGTTAAACACCAGCCACTAAATTGAACAAAAATAACATCTTTATTATGATTTATTATATGAGCTTTTTTCCATCCTTTAATATCCTCTATTTGATCTGGTTCTTCTTCTATTAACTGTTTTATAATTTTAAACTCTGATTTTTTCATATTTATCTTTTCCTTTTATTGATTTAGTTGTATCTCTTAACATTTAGTGTCTCCTATTGTTCTTTTTTTGCTTCTTCCCACCCTATATGTGAATAAGTAGAAACAATTTTTCCAGAGTATAAATAATCTATAATTTCTTTTACAAGTACAGATTTTATACCTGATTTTTTAAATTGTTTTAATAATTGAGCCTTTAAATTTAAATCTGTAAAACCAGAATGCACTATTATTCCTTGTGTTCCATAAATATTATATTCTGTACAATCATTAGGAAAATAATAACTATGAACTTCTTTTTCTATTTTTAACACTTCATCTATACCTTCGAATGTTAAAGTGCATGTAGGATAAATGCTCCATATATGATATTTTTCATCTCTCTGAAGAGCTTTCATTCCCAAAAAACTCTTTTCGATACACTCTATGATTAAATTTTTTAATCGTTTTGTTAAATCTTTTTCTTCTTTTAAAAATTGAGAAATCAATTGATTAGTTTTCATCTTGCTTCCTTTAATCCATATCGTTTGATTAATTCCTTTACCATACCCTTTACAAATTGTAAAGTAATTGGTGCAGTATCTATTAATTTAGCCAAACCAGTTCCTATTCCATCTGTAGGAATTACTACTATCCCACCATTTATTAGATGTTCTTCAATTACTTTAAAATCTGCAGTTATTTTTTCTATGTTTTGTAATGCCTCAATATCTGTATAATACACTTCTTGCGTAGTACCAGGTGCTTTCTTTACTCTAATACCTATTGAATTAGATTCACCTCGCATTTCTTTGGCTTGTCCACCTTTACCTGCTCGTTTATCATTATCTCCAAATACATATAATACTTTAGGATTGCTTTGAATATCTTTACGAGTGATAAATTTTTGTAGTATTATTTGTTCCATTTTTTAATCTCCTTTTTATATTTTATCCAGTTCTTTAAGATGTTTATTTTTAATTCTTAAATACCATTTTGATTTTTCAAAATACTGACAATTATTTTTAAAATTTGTAGTATAAGCCTCTAATTTAATTCTTTCTTGCCTTGTTGGATTAGCTTCTAAATAATAACAATTACATCCCCATCCATCAAAAAATCTACAGTTTTCACAAAAAATTTTTGTTTTAGTTGTTGGTTCTTTCTGTAATTCTTTAAAACTTTTATACATATTTTTTCCTTTATTAAAAAACAGGTCAAGACCTCCCAATTTGTCTTTGTTATCGTGCTTTACCTACAGAACACCTATAGGGCTGGTGTGCAGAACCTGTTTATTATTCTTTTTTATACAACTCTTTTTAATCTTGAGGTATCTTTTGGTAATCTTCCTACCTTATGTATTTCTTTATCTTCAACTTTTATAATATCCATAGTAGCCATTCTTGATTCAAATACTCCACCTACACCTAGACTGTCAAATAGTTTCATATTTAATATCTTTTCTGCATCTAAAAATGCTTTAACTTTTTCAGGATTTCCAAATCCACTTGATAATATTACTTTTACTTTTCCAAATCCACTATCATTTAATAGTTTTCTTACAAGATATACTCCATATATAGATACTCCTTTATCATTCCAATATTTTTTATGATATCCTAATTGATTAGATGGAATTATTCCTTGCATATAATTTTCACCACAAGTATCTATTCTAATTCCATATAAGTCTTTACCTAATTCTCTTGCTATAGCTAAACTATCTGTTATTTCTTGGTTAGCATAATCTACTAAAGCAATTCTTGGAACTGTTTTATCAATATGTGTATGAAATGCTACTGTTGCTTCAAATACACCTCCTAGCTTTTCGCAACTATCCCAATGATATATTGCTTCCAAGGCATGTGGTATTGTTCCTATTCCTTTACTATCTCTTCCCCATGCCTTTGCACCTGCATCAGTAGAACAATTGGTTGCTCCTGCTCTCTTACAGGCTCTAGCTATGGAGTTATCCCATTTATAATGCCAATGTCTAGCACCAAAATAACTTACTGGTCTTGGTTTAACTAAATCTACTATTTTTCGCATATTATCTTCTACATCAGCTAGATTTATTGCTAATTCATTATCTACAGAAGTTTCAGAACTTAATACTCCCAAATACATAGTTTCTAAATCTATAATATCCTGTATAGGTGCTTCAATAGTCATTAAACATTCTCCGCCCTTAAAGTAATCTCCTTCTTGTAAAGCAAATATTTTCATATTTTGAGGATTGGGATTATATTTTTTAAGAATAGCAATTGCTTCATCTAATCCATATACTGAGCATTCTCCCTTACGAATAAATACTTGTGCTTTTACAAATGGATTGAGATTTTCTTTTACAAGTATTTCTTTTGCTCTTAAAAAATACTTATCAATATACTGCTTATGGCTTTTTGGTAGATTGAATTCTTTCATTTTTTCTCCTTTATTTTACAGTATTTTAATCTTATTAATGCTTTAGCAATAAATTTTGCATTTTCAATATTAAGTAGTTTGTAATCACTTTTATTTAATATTAATCTAGCCAATCTATTAATTGTAGTTTTTTTCATTTCTTTCTTCCATACATTTTTTACATAATGTTACTATCCAACCTTCTGTTTGAGTTACTTCATCTATTGAACCACACCTCTCACAAATGCTACTACTCATAAACTCTGCTAGTGTTATCATGCCATCCTGTTTATCGTCATTATTATTAGTATAAAATCTTAGTGTGCCATACTTTTCTTTGACTTGGGTAACTTCAATCTGAGGATGTTTGTTTTTATCAATATCCCATTGTAGCTGAGAACAGAGATTATTTATAAGCCAAAACCAACCATCACCTGTTTCTATCCCCCAGCACATACAAGTTTCTGTTAATGGTGCATCTTTTTGTTTAAATAATTTAGGAAATTGTTTATATAATTTATCTTGTAATTCTTTTTTCATATTTAATTTGTGTTAGGCTCACTTATTTTAATACTTTTAACAACTTTCATTTTTTTAATAGTTATCTCAAGAACTTCATCTTCTTTTAATGACTCAAATGATTCAGATAAATCATATAATCCATCGACATAATATCCGAAATTACTCCTACATTCATTATTAGCAATAGCTTTACCTATTTTTTCTTTTGATTTTGCACCTACAAACTCTTCATCCAAAACAGTAATATATATTTTTTCCATTTTTAATCTCCTTTTATTACTGCTAGTGGTGTTAATTTTGTTTTTATAGTAACTAAATCTCTTTGTTCATACATCACCATATTTATATCTTTATATGCAGAACTTGCTTCATCTAAATTTTTAGTACTTTCTAGTGTGTGAATAATACCTGCATCATTCATTTTTTTAATTTCTTCATTTAAATTCAAAGTTTCTCTTGCTTTAGTTCTACTCATTAATCTTCCTGCACCATGAGAACAACTATTAAAACTAGCAGGATTTCCTAACCCTATTCCAATATAAGAAGCAGTTCCTTGAGAGCCTGGAACAATACATAATGTTCCTTTACGAGCTGAAGTTGCACCTTTTCTATGAACTATTACATTTTTACCAAAATGATTTTCCCAACAAGCATAGTTATGGATTACATCTATTTTTTCGAGAACTGATATTTTCATATTAGTTATTTCTTTAATTACACCTATAACTCTATTCATCATTAATTTTCTATTAGCTAAAGCAAAATTCACACAATATTGCATTTCATGTAGATAATCTCTTGCTTCTTTTGTATCAATAGGTAAAAAAGCCAATTGCCACTCTTTTTCTACTTTACTAAACCACTTATTGTTTAGTTCCACTGCTAACTTATTATAATGATTAGCCACTTTATATCCAAGATTACGAGAACCTGAATGTATCATAATCCAAATACTTCCACACTTATCTTTTTGTATTTCTATAAAGTGATTACCACCACCTAAAGTTCCTAATTGTTTTAAAGCAGAGTTATATTGAGCATTGCAAATAGAAAGTTTTTCGCTTGGTAATTTTCTAAAATCTCCTTGAACTTCAGAAAAAGCAGTATCTGGCATTAATTCTTCATCTTGTACTTCCTTATGACTATGAAATCCTATTGGCACTACTTCTCTTATTTCATCCATTATTATTTTTAAAGTATCAATATCTAAATCTTTTATTTGTAGGCTAGTCTTTACTGCTATTACTCCACAGCCTTCGTCCACACCGACTGCATTTGGTATTACAGCCCCTTTAACTGCTATCACACCACCTATGGGCATTCCAAATCCTAAATGGGCATCAGCCATTAATGCAACGTGATGATAGATAAATGGCAATCTTGCAAGATTCATTGCTTGATCTAATGTTTGTTGTTCTAACTTATCACACCAACTTTTTATATATGTATTTCTACCTTTATATATCTTCATTTATTTCCTTTTTTGCAGATAAATTAAAATCTCTTTCATAATGAGAACAAAATGTAACTTTATGATTATAGCTATCTAATTTTCCATTAATAATTCTTTCTTTTCCATATATATCATATAATTCAGGTATTTTACACTTAATTGTTTTAACTATCTTTCCACTATCATTACAATTATAAGTATCTTGACCAAATTCATATTCTATAATAAAAGCATTCATACAAGATTGACATAATGATATTTTCTTTTGATATTTTTTTTCTTTTATTATCTTAACTTCATCTGCCGATAATAGTTTTAACGCATCATTCTTATTTTTTTCATCTAATTTTTCTTTTTCTTTTTTTTGTAGTTTTCCTAAACTTTCATACATGTTTTATTTCTCCCAAGTATTTTCTATATCATCTACAATATTTATAAATACTACTCCTAAACAATGACCATTGATAATAAGAAATGCACCAATTTATATTCTTCTTTCTTAACCTTGTCTACCTTTTTCTTATGTATAGATTCAGGCTTATTAGTTTTTAAATCTATTAATATTTGTTTTAAGCTTTTATAATACATATTTATACCTGTGTTATTGTATTTTTTAAGAATAGAAAGAGACAAAACATACCAATTATAGTACATATTGCACCAATACAAACATATACTGCTAATGCGCATAATCCTACAGATATATCTATCATAGATATTATAAATAATGTAATATATTGAATAGCTGTTGTTTTCTTTATCTCTTGTTTTGGCAACCTATTCATGTATATTGGTTTTGGTTGTTTATTGTCTTGAAGTAATTTTGAAAGACTTTTATAATACATATTTTCTCCAATATTATAGGTGAGGGTAGGATAGAACTACCAATTGCCAATTAACTTGGCTACTCACCTTAATATTATTTTTTTGTAATTGATAATTTATTAAAGATATTAGATATTACATGCTGTGTATCATCAGTTGTTCCATCTGCATTATGCTTTTTAAACTCTGAAATAGTATTTAAAGCACCCTCGTTGATTTTATCTAATTCTATTAATAAATCTTCCAATTCAAGATTCACGTCTTTAGTTTGTTTTGCAACTATTTTTAAAGTATCTAATTGCAAACTAACATTACCTGCAAGTTGAGATTTAGCCATTAAAACTGCTTTTTGAACTTGAGCTTTATTTAAAGTGATAAGCATATGAGCTTTAATTCTTTGAGCAGTTGTAGAAATTGGAGTCAGTTCTGTTATACCTGTATTTTTAATAGCTACCAAAGCAGTTTTAAACTTAACACGTTCTTCTTTAGGAAGTAATTTTAGAGCATCAATTTCTAAGTTTTCTTCTGCAAAGTTTTCTTTGCTTAATTCTCCTAAAGTTTCAGCTACTTTTACTTCTACAATCTTTAAATCTTCATACTTTTGAACTACTAATCGAGTATTTTGAGTTAAAGCTTGTGTTAAATCTGATAATTTGTCTACTTTACCTTTTCTGGTATGAGCAGTGAGAAATTTCTTAATCTTTTTGGGGATAGTAACAAGATCCATCTTAGCACACTCCTTTCTTACACTATTTTTAATTCTTTTTTCTGCAAGATTATTCTAGCTAATTTCTAGTCTTCAATGAGAGAAGCAATAAACTCTTTAATCTTATTTTTGCGTGTTCCAACATAGTAACCAATTCCTATAAGTATTATAGCAGTCAACATTTTTATCTCCTTTCTTTCCACGATTAATAAAATATTTAACCCCTTGTTTCAGACAATTATTTTGTCTTTTTCACAACCTTTTCAGCTATTGAATTGATAACTCTTTTACATTTCTGTTTTATCAATGCAATACCCTTTTTCTTTTTGATAACTTCTTTTTTATATCTACCTTTTAGAAGTTTTCTCAAAATCTTCTTGAACATCTCTCACCTCCTTTATGTTTATACACTCATTGGTTTGTTTAAATCTCTTGTCCTTGAGAAATCTTCTACAAAACTCCCAAAGAACCCTTTTCTTTTTGGTTTGATAACTATATATCCTAATCCTTTACATGCTCTACAGGGTTCAGTGCTCAAGAAAAATCCTTCCTCATAAACATGTACTCCTGAACCTTCACATATTACACATTTTACTTCTGAACCTTCTCTATCTAATGCTTTACAAAAATTCTCTTGTTTTTCATCGTGAAAATCTTCTTTAAAATCACTATTAAATTTTTTCAAAACTTCTATAGATTCATCTATTACTATAGTATCGTCAGTAACACCATATTTATCATATCTTTTTCTTTTTTCTTTGTCATTTAATATCTCGTAGGCAAATGTTATATCTTTAAATCTTTCTTCATAATAACTTTTTAAAGTAATATTTGTCCTATCAGGATGAAACTTTAAAGCTAATTGCCTATATGCTAAAGTAATCTCTTTATCAGTAGCCATATGTTTTACATTTAAAATATCATATAAATTTTTCATAGTTTCTTTTTTTTTCCTCTTAAATCTATTTTACTAGACTACTTATATGTTGTAAAGAGAAATCTTAATCATTGTGGGAAATCGTTTTAGTCAAATGCTAAAATGCTACCAATACCAGAAATAATAGTAAATGATCCATATCCAAGTATAGGTGACAATATAAATATTCTAGCTAATCCACAAGCAATACCTAAAGAGATTACTTTAGGAATAACACTTTGAATTACTTGAACAATACCACCAACAAATCCCCACCAAACACCTAAATATAAGCCAACAATTACTCCTAACACCATTAATAATATACCTAACACCTTCATATAACCCCTTTTTTTGTTTTATTTACCTATATAATAGCGAGAAACGACTTATTTTATGATTTTATTCACTAATTGCCAATTGCCATAACAGAATATACTAATAAACATAAGTATTAATATAACTAATAGTCCTATTGACCAAATCATTAGTTTATCTTCATAACGATCAAGCTTAGGAAAAATTTTCTCCATTATTTTACCTAATCCCCAAGGAATAAATATAATAGCTGATATTTCAACAATCTTTAATACAACAAACAATAATATCTTCATACACACTCCTTTATATTGGTGGTGGTTGAGTATTAATCCTCTTATTGGCATACCACCGATACCACGAATTGGAAACAGGCAGCTTGGAAAGTATGATACTTCATACGACTGCGATTATAGCATCAAACGAAAATTATAATTACACACTAAGTTTCGTTTTTATCTCTCAATATCAGGATCCCTCCTCAGTTCCAATTCTTTTTTGTTTTCTAATTCTCCTTATTATCTTATTATACCGAAAACTTTTCGTGTTGTAAAGAAAAAGGTTACACACTGATTGAGATATTCTAAGCATTTTTTTGTTGCTTAACTACCTTAACAGTGTAATCAAAATCATTTGGTAAATGTTTTAATTGTTTCATTTTTTCATATACTTTTTCCATAAGCTGATTGTTAGAAAAATCCTTTCCAGGATAATCCATCTTAAATTTGATTTGGATTTTTTTTCTTGACTTTGAGTGATCATTGACTGTTTTTGCTTGAACTTGAAATAACATAAATCCCTCCTTTTTTATTGAACTTCTTTTCTATATAAAAACTTCTGGTTACATGCAGAGAGTCATATTAAGTAATTTTTTTCCGATGCACATTGAACTCTATATTCCAAAAAACATTTCGTTGCACACAGAGCATCATATTAGAGTTTTTTATATCATTTTAGCATTGATTATATACTTTTCTTTGAATGTTTTTCCACCCCTATTTTCATAACAATAGTATGTTATTTGTTTGCTGCCATTGTTTTTTAAGATTTGCATGTTACGGTGATGTTGACGATGACAAGTGCGATGAACTAGACACTTGTTTTCTATTGTATCATTGGCTCTATTGTGGTTTTTATGGTGTTGAGTTAAATCATCTCTATCATACCCCGATAATTTAGGGAAAAAACTTTTCCACGATAACTTAACTGCGCATATTCCACATACTGGAGAATTCTTCTCAATAAAAAATTTAATGAATTGCTTATACCTCTCTATTTTGCTATATAGATTTGCCACAAATTCCTTTTTTTTAATGAGAACAATGTTATAGTTGAGTATGGACAGATTAACTGTAACATAAGTTAGTTCACCGACTAATTTTATTACATTTGTTTTTTAGACACCATACTCTTGTTTTGTTAAGTAGGTTTCTCTCGATACCCTATTATAAAGGATAGGAAGTATGCTGTAAAGGTTTTTTTTACTCATTGAGGAAGGTTTTTTTAGACATAATAAAAAAGTGGTGACTGTTTAATATTTCTTGTTATTAAACTATTTTTTCACTAATACTACTGTAAATCCAATAGCACCCAATTTTTTAGACTTCAAGTTAAAGTCCTTTTTCTGTTCTGGAGTAATTGAAGTCGAGATATCAGGCAATTTTGCCTCTTTAAAATGTTTTACTATAATATTGCCTACTCTCAAATCCATATACTTTTCACCTGTAATTTTAGGGATATCATATG
>Ga0307928_10000271_pt1 | contig 37913 bp, 35 predicted proteins | sample AceLakmetagen232_FD_201815 | JGI IMG/M metagenome (GOLD analysis project Ga0307928, IMG submission 201815) | Saline water microbial communities from Ace Lake, Antarctica - #232 | ecosystem: Environmental > Aquatic > Non-marine Saline and Alkaline > Saline | place: Antarctica: Ace Lake... | reverse complement strand
TATTGGTAAGTTTGGAACCAATTCAACTAATCTATTATTATCAAGTACAACTACTGTATCTGAGTATTTACTTAAGTTTTGTATTCCTTTTTCTGCTGCAATAAATCTTGATCTTTCAAGTGCAAATGGGTAAGTTACGATAGCAACAACTATTGCTCCTTGATTTTTTGCTAATTCAGCTACTATTGGTGCCGAACCTGTTCCTGTTCCGCCTCCCATTCCTGCTGAAACAAATAACATGTCTACATTGTCTATTAATTGAACTAAATCATTTTTGCTTACTTCTGCTGCTTTAGCTCCAACTTCAGGGTAACCGCCAGCTCCTAAACCACGAGTCACACTTTTTCCAATTAATACTTTAGTAATATCATCTTGAATTAATGCAAGGTGTTGTTTGTCAGTATTAACTGCTGCCAAATTTGCTCCTTGGATATTCATTTTGCTTAATCTGTTTACTGCATTACAACCTGCTCCTCCACACCCAATAACCATTATTTTTGGTGCTGAGAATTCTTCAATTCTGTTTCCTTCTGTTTTTTGTTCAGCATTAATAGCTGAGCTCACTAAACTTCTCATTAATTTCACCCCTTCCCTAAAAATAGTATTTTATTACTAATTTTTGGTTATGCTTTATTAAATAGCTCTTAACTGCTTATTAATTATTATGCCAAAATCGTTATGTATATAGTGGTTTTAAGGGGGTTCATGTGTTTGGATTTTTTTTATTTAAAACAAGTCGGGTGAAATCCTCACAGCCTTTTTCTTTCTTTTTGGAAGAGAAATAAAAATCCTTGGGGAAAAAGAAAGAGAACATTGTTTTATTGTAAAGTTTTAAAACGGACCTGGTGAGATTCGAACTCACGACCCCTTCCTGTCTCCTCAGAAATTAATGCTGAGTAGGAGGGAAGTGCTCTATCCAAGCTGAGCTACAGGCCCATTAAAAATAATTGAGTGGCTTAAATATTAAAAAGCAGTTGTTATTGGTTTAAAGCAAAATAATAAGTACTAATCCAGAAACAAGAGGAATTGCATAATTATCATTGATTGGAATGTATTCTGCCAGCATTCCAAAGATAGCTGTTGCTAGTGCGATTTCTAAATTAAAAAAGAATGATAATGCAATTGTTGCAGCGATTATTCCTGCTATTGTGCCTTCCATTGTTTTTCCATCAAATGTTTTTCTCTTGCCTATTGCTTTTCCAATTATTGTTGAGAACCCATCTCCAAAAGTTAATGTAAGTATTGCTCCTAAAAGAATTAATTTGTCAAAGGAGTAAAATATTATTGCTGAAAGTATTATTCCCAGAGTAAAGCTTAGTGCTGCTCTTCCAGGGATGTGATTTTCTTTTGTTCTTTCAACTTTTTCAATTATGTCTTTTATGAATGGTACCGGGGTTAAGTATGCGTGAGTATATGAAATAAATGAGCCAGTTGCAAAAATAACTAGAAGTAAAATAAAACTTAAGTCTTGTGGAAGAAAAAATACTATTGAAGCGTATAAAAGTCCAAGTAAAATATGTATTAGTTGTCTTTTTTTTTCAGTTTTCATTTTTATTTTCCTCTTCTAATGCGCAGTTCTGTTTCTTTTAGTAATTGTTTGTTTTTGTACTTTTTAAGTTTTTTTACTAAGTCTTTTTTGTTTTCTTTTTTAAGTTTTTTTATTGTTTTTGAAAGTAAGGGTAATGCTCTAGTTACATTATCAATTATTGCTAAGTCTGCTTTTTGCGGAGTTCTACTCATTGGGTTCAGGTCAATTGCAATTACAAATTTTTTCATTTTTTTTAAAAATTCTGTTCGGTCTCCATCTTCAAGCATTACTAATACAACATCTGCTTTCCAAATTCCATTTTCATCAACTAATGCGCGTTTTGAGGTTAAGTTTGGAACTTTTTTATTTGGATTTACTCCAAGAACTTTTACTCTGAGTTTTTTGAATTCTTTTTGAATTAATTTTACTCTTTTTTCTGTTCGATAAAATAAATTTATTTCAATTTTAGCAGGAATTATTTTTGCTAGTTCTACAATTTCTTTTGCGCATAATGCAGTTGTATTTCCATTAACAGAAATCACTGGGTTTTCTGCGAGTAAGAGTTTTGCTGCTGCTAATTCTATTTGTTTTTTTGCTTCAGGAATAGTTTTTTCTCCAATTAAATAATCAAATGCTTCTCCTCTTCCTTGCGCAATCATTCCGGTGGGAGTAACAATTCCTTTAGCAACGCCTTCTTCAATTAAGTGTCGTTGTTCAAGCGATTTTGCTCTTGGGTGGTTTTTTGGAATCATTTGTACTCAACTAATTATACTAACCATTGTTTTTTTAGTGAATTGTTTTAATTGTTTTTCAGTTTCTTTTGGTTTGTTTGTAAGTACAAAAACAGTATTTCCAAGCATTGCCATTGATGAGTTTGGAATGGCGTCCATTACTATGCGAACTTGTTTTGTTGCGAGTTCTGATTCTATTGAAAATACTCTGCTTAAATGAATCAAATTTTTAATTGTCTTATTTTTATGTAATGAGTTCATGCAGTAAGATCCAATTTTGTTTATTTTTTCTTTGTGTTTTTTGTTTTGAATTATTTTTTTTGTTTCCATTTTTCCAAAAAAGCCAAGTGCCACATACTTGTAAGTGTTTTTTATTTTTGAAATTTTTTTAGATGGGTAAGGAGGCAAACCAATCATTGTTCCCGAGTATTGTTCGGCAATAACGTCTCCTAATCCAGTTCCTGCTTTTATGTCTGCATTGTTTGCAATTGAAACAATTTCTTTTTTAAGTAAACCTAAGTTAAGTGATTCATTTAGTGCTTTTGTGAGTGATAATGCACCAGCACCACTTAAACCTAATCCGTATCCAATTGGTAATTTTGTTTGGTGTTTAATTAGTATTTCATATTTTTCTTTTGTTTTTGAAAGCATTTCTTCTAAAACAATTTTTGAGGTTTCTGCTTTTGTTTTTTTATTATTAATAAGAATTTTGAAAGAATTTTTTTTTGCTTTTTTTACAATTGCGGTTGTTTTGATCGCATTTTGAATATTTATTCCTGCGCCTGTTGAACCGTTTGAGTATATTTTAAAAAAACAAGTCATGTGTCCTTGTGAATTTGTGGTTACTTTCAATTTGAATCACTTTTTTTTACAGTAAATCATTGCGTGGTCTTTTTCAAAAGGGTGAAGGGAAATAATTTCGAGTATTTCAAATTCATTTTCGAGTTTTTTTGCTTCTTGTTGTACTAATACTTCAACATCTTCGCTTGAATTTATTGACCTTGCTTTTAATGAAAGAAAACCATAGCCTTCTCGTTTTAAGTAAAGTCGAGAGTTTTTAAGAAATATTTCTGCTTGGTTTTTTTGACTTACATCTTGAAATAATACATCGCATGAAAATGCTTCAATGTATTCTTTGTAAGAATTTGGTTGGCTTGCATCGCCAAGGATTGGAACAAGATTTGGGCGTTGTTCGCATAGATTAATGAACTTTCTCATGCTTCTTGCACTAATATCTACTCCAAAGATTATTCCTTTTGGTACTGTGTCGCTTAAGTGGGAAATTGTTGTTCCTTCGGCTGCACCTAAATATAGAATGTTTGAATTTTCTTTTAAGTGTAAATTTTTTAGTCCTTTTTTTAGTGCGGCTGCGACTTTTGAACGATTAGGATTCCAAAACCTGTATTCTTTTCCTTCAATGTTAACTAATTGTTCGCCGTAAACTTTTTTTCCAGTAATTAGGTTTTTTGTGCATAGTTTAGAGTTTATTTCATACACGCCATTAGTTACTTGGTTTACTTGTGACATTTAGTTTTTCCCTCTTTTTTTAAGAGTAAATTTTTTTTATCTTTTTTTAAATTTACTTTTATTTGGTTTTCTTTTTGAAAAAGATTTATTTTTTGCACCAGGTTTTTGTTTTGAAAAAGATTTTTTTGGTTTAAATGTAGTTGGTTTTGAGTGAGTTTTGGTTGTTGATTTTGAATAACTTTTTGTTGAGGGTCTTGAATGTGTATTATTAGCTGAGTTCGAATTCCCTTTTGGAGAATATGTTTTTGTTGTTGGTGAATATGATTTGGTTATTCTCGAATCCGAATTTCTTTTTTTGTAGTCGCCTTTTTGTGAATATGTTTTTGTTGTTGGACTTCTTGCTGAAGAGTAAGACGTTCTTTTTTCAGATGAATTTCTTGTTGAACTGTATGAAGTTCTTTTTGGGTAACTATCTCTACTAGAATTTCTTTTTGGATAGCTATCTCTACTAGAAGTTCTTTTTTGGTATGAACTTTTTCGAGGATAATTATCTCTTTGTTCGTCATTTCTTTCTCGTTTTATTGGAGCAGTTTTAAATTTTGGTTCGCTCGGAATTCCTTTTTTATCAGGGTCTGTTTTTGCTTGAAGTTCTTTTGCTCTTTCTTCAATTTCTTTTTTTAAGTTATCTGCATTGCTCGTGTTTCCAAAGTAATCTTTTCTTGCGGCTATTGAAAGTTTTGCTGCAAGACTTCTTGCTAATCTTCCTTTGTTACTTTGCAAAGCTGATTTGATTAATGGATGTTGGAATAAGTAACCATATTTTGGTCCTTTTGTTCCTTTTTTAAAATGTAAAAATAGTGCTTTTTCTGCGCCTATTACTTGTATTGTTGAAGAAGGAAGGAATGCGAGTTTCTTTTTTCCGCCTGCTTTTGCTAATAATTTTGCGCCTATTACTGCTCCTGCGAGTTCTGTAAAGTTAGGCATTTCTCTTGTCATTTGGGTTTCTAAATATTTTGTTAATCTTTCTCTTTCTTGTTGTAATGAGTAACAATTTAGTGCAATGCTTTGTATTTGTTTCATGTCTTCTTGGTTTGTTGTTGAACCCATTGAGTTTTTTGCAGATTTTATTATTTTTTCTACTGCTTTTGGTTCTAAAACTATTTTTTTAACATTGCCGGCTGTAAATTTTTCTCTTTGGCCTATTGCATGAACTAATTGTAAATATTCATTATCTTTTGTGTATTTCATTAATTCTGGAAAATGAAAAGAATACCATTCGATTAGTTGTTCTGTTAGGAGGTTTGAAACTGAATCAACATCTTCGAGTAAATTTACTGCTTTTATTATGTGTACGTCTTTTGTTTCAAATTTTTGTTGAACTTTTTCTTTTGCAGATTTTATTAATTTTTTTCGTAATTCTTCAATTGTGTTCATTTATTTTCTCTCCCAATATTTTTTCAATTTCGCTTATTTTTACTCTCTCTTGTTTCATGGAATCCCTTTCTCTTAAAGTTACTGTTTCATCTTTTATTGAATCATAATCAATTGTTATTCCGAACGGGGTTCCTATTGCGTCTTGTCTTGAGTATCTTCTTCCTATTGAACCGCCTTCGTCATAAATACAAAGGAATTTTTCTTCAAGTTTTTTCTTTATTTCTTTTGCTTTTTCTGCTAAACCGTCTTTTTTTACTAGTGGAAATATTCCTAATTGTATTGGTGCAATTTTTGCAGGTAAAGTTAATAGTATTCTTTTTTCGTCTTCTCTTTCAGAATAATGCATATCCAGTAATGAAAAGAATGGTCGGTCTACTCCAAAAGCAATTTCGATTACATGAGGAATTTCTTCTTTTCCTTCAAGTGTTCTCGCAGTTAATTTTTCTTTACTGTATTTTTGGTGTTGGGTTAAATCATAGTTTGTTCTGTCGCTTATTCCGCATATTTCTGTCCAACCATAACTATTTAGTTTTACTTCAATATCCCAAGTATCATCCGAATAGAATGCTTTTTCGTCGCTGTGGTGTTGTCGTAATCTAATATTTTTTTTAGGTATTCCAAATGCTTTGAATAATTTGTAACTTAGGTTTAAGTGGTAAGCATAGGCTTGGTTTTGTAATATTTTTTTCTTAAGTGCGTCTTCTAGGGAAGTGTCTTTTGGTTCTTGTTCTTTTTTTTGTGCTTCTTCAGTCCATAATGGAAGAATATCTTTTTTGTCTTCTTCGTAACCTGGCCAATTGTTTTTCATTTCAGGAAATAAGAATGTTTGAGATTCTGCTTGGGTAAATTCTCTGCTTCGAAGTAAGTGTTGTCTTGGACTTATTTCGTTTCTAAATGCTTTTCCTATTTGAAATACTCCAAATGGTAATTTGTCTCTGAAGAAATTCAGGTAATTTTTAAATGGTAGGTAAGTTGTTGTTGCTGTTTCTGGACGATTGTAAGCTTCGGTATCTCTGCCGATTGTTGTTTTCATCATTAGTGAGTATCTTTCAATTTTCATTAATAGTTTTTTTCCATTTGGTGCCTTTATTTTTTTTTCTTGTATTGTTTCTAATAATTTTTCATCTGAAAATGAGTCTGCTTGGATTCCTGTTTGTTCTTCAATAAGTTTGTCTACTCTGTAAGATTCTTTTTTGTCTTCTGTTAAAATTACTGGGTCGTTGAATCCATCTAGGTGTCCTGAGGCTTTCCATACTTCTTTTGGAGAAACAATAGGGTATTCAATTTCAAAGAATCCTTTGCTGTTGAATGTTTTTCTTATGATTGATTCAACATTATTTTTGAGTCTTTTGCCTAGTGGGCCGTAAGTATAAAATCCGGCTATTCCGCCATATATCTCTGGTTCTGGGCCGTATACAAATCCTTTGTCTTGTAAGTATTTAGTTAGTTTTTCAGCAAAGTTTTCTTTAGAACTCATGAAAAAATTAACTATGCAAAAGAATTAAAACTACTCGGAAGTCTTTTAATTAAGGGTTTTAGCTATTTTTTTAGCCACCGTAGTTTAGTGGTAGAATACCTGCTTCGTAAGCAGGGGGTCGCGAGTTCAAATCTCGCCGGTGGCTTTCTACAGTTTCGGCTGTAGGCTACGACAACGTCCAATCAATCTCGCAGAGATTGATTATAAATTTAGTTAATGTTCTTTTTTTTCAGTAGCTTATTTTATTGGGTAGTTATTTGAACTATTTGTTCTGTGCTTTGTGGAACAGTACTTGGGTCTGAGTATCTTACTCTTATTCTACAATTAGATGTAATGTTAGTTGAAATTTGTTTTGGAATTTTTATTTCAAATGGGATTTTTTTAGTTGCATTTTGAAGTAATTCAGTGAAATAAATGGTTTGTTGATTTGTTTCAAGAGTTAACCAAGTTAGGTTTTGTGGTGAGCATACTACTGCAACATCAAAGTCGGTTAATAGCGTATCTCCTTTATTTTCAATTTCAAGGATTCCTGTTTCAATTTTATATTTTCCATCTGTTTTTCTTAGGGTATAACTATCTCTTATTCCTGAAACACTTATTTTTGATTCTGCTTTTTCTATTTTAAGACTCATTTCAAAGTTTTTTTCAAAATAACTTGTTTTTACAGTGAATATTCCTCCGATTATTTCTTCTGTTTTTCCTGCAGGGAAGGAAACATCTTCAGGTATTTTTAAATTAATATTAATGATTTTGAAGCTGTCTGCATCAACTGAATCAATTGTATTTGCTGGACTATATGAAAACCAGTTTTTTATTTCTTCAGGGTCACTAAATTCAGTGGAAGTTATTTCAAGGTCAATTATTATTCCTAATAAATCATCATCAGTATCATTTTCGATTTTTAATTCTTTTTTTGAACTTTCTCCTGTGTCAAGTGTTCCAAAACTAACTTTGGTTTTAGAACTTCCAATTTTAATGCTAAGTTCACTTTCATCAAATTCGTTTAATTCATATTTTCCGTCTACTCTTGATTTTGTAATGTCAAGTCCTTTGATTCTTATTTGACAATTTTTATTTTCTCCTAAATCACTTTTACTGGCATTATTTTTTACTGTTAAACTAACTGGAAGGTCTTCTGAGCCTGGAAGTAGGTATAATGGGGTTTCATATTCCAGAGTCATTACTTTCTCACAATCATCATCAAGAATAAGTTCTGTTTCAAATGGTTCTGTTTCATTATTTTTTAATGTAAGTATTATTTCTGTTTCTTGTCCTGTAAAGAAAGTATCGGGAATTGTTCCGCGCATTTCAAGGTCTTTGTCTATTTGCATTTTGATTGTTATTGGGCCTTCCTCAGTAATTTGTATTGTTTGTTGTATTGCTTGGTAATCATTTGCCAATACAGATATCTTATATTCGCCTAATTTTAAGTTCAATTCTTGGTTATTTTTTGTTCTTTCAAGTTCTTCCCCGTCCATTGAAGAAACTCTTATTGTCGCGTTTATTGATTCGTCTTCAGTGTCCACGACATTAAACGAAATTGGTTTTACACTTCCAATAAAAAAATCATAAACAAAAAATAATACAAGTAATACAAGTAATCCTGCTAATATTTTTTTCCAATTATTTTTTAATATCCCTATTATTGGCCCAGCAGTTTCTTGTGCTTGTTCGAGTGGAGATTTATCATATAGTCCTTCGTCTGTTCCATTTCCGGGTGAATCATATTTATTGTACATTAAAATCAGTATGTAATAGAAAATACATATATTAAATAGTTTCGGAAGATAGTGTTATTTATGAAAATCGGGTTATTTTCTTCAAAAAAATCAGAAATTGAAATTATTCCTTTAATCTCTAAACTTTTGAGTTCACAAATAAGCGGAGTAAAAGTTATTGAAAGCATTTCAGATAATAATATGGATTTGATTAGGGAAGTTTCTTTTGCAAAAAATTTTGATTTAAAAGTGGTTATTCTTTTTTATTCTGAAGATGGTTCTGATGTTAAAGTTCTTATTGAGAAACTTGTTGAACTTGAATTAAATAAAAACCATTCAATGAAGTTTATTGAAAAAGGAGTAGAATTTGAAGAAAAGGAAGAAGCAAATAAAATTGTTGACGAAATTTTGTTAAAATTGTTTGGTAAACGTAAAAAAACTACTAACAATGAAAAGTATGAAAGTTATACTACTCTTTAATGTTTTTTTGCAGTTTTATTTTTTGTTTTGGATTTAGTTTTTTTATTTTCCTTAGATGGTTCTTTTTTTCCAGTAGTATGTTTTTTCTTTCCTAAAATTTGTTCTTTTATTTTTTCGTGTTTTTCTAAAACTTTTTTTGCGAGGTGTAAATTCGCATTTTCTTCTTCAAGTAAAGCGATTTTCTTTTCTTTATTAGTGCTTATTTCTTGAAAGTGTTTTAGTAATTGTGCTTTTTCTTTTAAATCTAATTTTAATTCATTTATTTGAGATTCATATTTTTCTTCTAATTCATTTCTTATGCTTATTTTTTCTTCTTGTAATCCTAATAATTCTTTTGAATAAGTGTTTCTTAATTGTAATGTGTCTTGTTCAATTTCGATTAAAACTTTTTTTACGTAATCTCTTTCTTTTTTTAACATTGTAATTAATTCAAATGTTTTTCCTGTTAGTTGAGCGCCTAGTTCTTCTACATTTAGGATTCTTTCATGTGTTTCTGTTATTTGGCTTTGGAATTGTTCAGATGTTTCTTTTGTATTTTCAAAGTTTTTTTTCATTAATGCGGTTTTGGCTTCAAGGTTTCTTGATACTTCGTTTAATTCGTGTTCTATTTCAATGGAGGATTCTTTTTCAACCAAACCTAAAAAAGAGTTCTTTCTTGTTTCATCATATTTTTTCTTTAAATCAAATAATTCTTGGTCTCGTTTATCAAGTAAATCAAGAATATTTCTTTGTGCTCCACTTGTTTTCATTATTGGTGATTTTTTTCTTTCAAATACCCTTGCTCTTTCAACAAAATAACTTGCTTTTAGTAAAAGGGATAATGTTTTTTGTTCAAGGTCCGAGTAAAGTTCTGGAACCGTTACATTATCAGCTAGTTCGCTTATTCCTTGTTGTTTTGATTTTTCAATTTTGCTTTCTTCCATTTGTTTGTTTCGATTCAAAATAGGAATTAATTTGTTAAATTCTTCAGTAAGTGTTTCAATATCTGGTTTTGATACTCCGCCTGATTTTTCTATTTCTTTTTTCATTTCATTAATTAATGAAAGTAATTCTTCTAAATCAGGGATAATATTTGCTAAGTTGTAAACAAATGCTCTTCTTGAAAAGTGTCGCCATTGTCTTGAACTTGCTTTTTCACGCGTGTCTGCGATTAGTTCTTCTATTTTTGAACAAAGTGCTCTAATTTCTGGCATGAATAACTAAAGGCGTTCTGGTATATATTTGTTTTTTTTAAGCATTTATTAAACATTTGTGTTGCTAATTTTTTCAATGAAAATCGATTTTACTGAAGGTAATATTGAAAAAAAATTACTTTCTTTTTCGATTCCAATTCTTCTTGGAGTGATGTTTCACACTGTTTACAATATAGTGGATACTATTTTTGTTGGAATGCTTGGCCCGAATGAATTAGCTGCAGTTTCACTTACTTTTCCTGTTCTTTTTATTTTTATTGCATTTGCATCTGGGCTTGAAGTTGGAGCAAATGTTTTAATTTCTCAAGCAATTGGTAAGAAAAATATTAAAGAAGCAAGCAATCTTGCAGAGCACGGTCTTGCTATTGGATTAGTTGTTGGAGTATTTCTTTCTATTTTTTGTATTCTTTTTTCTCCTTTTATTTTTGAATTCATGGGGGCAGATAGTGTTGTTTTGCCTATGGCGATTACTTATTCAGTTCCGATTTTTATTGGATTAATTTTCATGTTTTTATGGTTTGTTTCTGATGCTATTCTTAGAGCACAAGGGGATAGTAAAACGCCCCTTAAAATTATGATTATTTCAGGAGTAATTAATTTAATTCTTGATCCTTTGCTTATTTTTGGTTTGTTTGGGTTTCCTGAATTTGGTTTAGTTGGAGCAGCATATGCTACTATATTTGCTAGGGTGATTGGAGCAATTTTAATGTTTATGGTTATTTTGAAACCAGATGCAAAAATTCCCCTGGCACTTAAAAATTTCAAACCTCACCCGGAGTATTTAAAAAATATTTTTATGGTGGGTATGCCTGCTGCAGTTTCTCAATTATTAACTTCGTTAGGATTAATTCTTTTGACTGGAATTGTTGGTTCTTTTGGTTCTTTAGCAATTGCTGCTTTTGGAATCGTTCAAAAATTAAACATGGTTGTAATCATGCCTTTTATTGGAATAAGTTCTGCTTTAGCTACTTTTGTTGGACAAAACATTGGTGCAAAAAAGCCTGAAAGAATAAAAAAAGCATTTAATTTTTCTTTAAAACTTGCGTTTGGTTTTGCAGTATTATTTGCTATTACTATTTTGTTTTATTCTGAATTATTCATTCGTGTGTTCACTTCAGATTTAGAAGTAATTAGAATAGGGTCAGAGTATCTTTCAATAGCTATTTTTGCCTATATTGGTTATAGTATCACTTTCATTATTAGAGGCGTATTTCAAGGAGCAGGAAAAACAAACTTTGCTTTGTTAACAAATCTTTTATCTTGGGTAATAGTAGTGGTTTTTGCGTTTTATCTTTCTGGCTCAATGGGGCTTTCGGGAATATGGGTTGCTGTAGTTGCGGGTGCAATTGCAGATGTTATTTTTAGTTCTTGGATTTATTTGTCTAAAAAATGGTTGCCAATCCAAACAAGTTAAATATTGCATAATACTTATTGATTTAATGCAAATTTCTAATAAAAAAGGAATTTCTTTTAAGGATAAAACCGAGTTATTCGTTGATGCTACTGGTTTACGTAATACTATTGGATTGATTACTCATGCCCATAGTGACCATGCAAAAACAAGTTCAACTAATACTTATTACATGACTCCTGAAACTGCGGCATTGATTGATTCTGATAATAAAAATTGTAAAATTAAAAAAATTCCATTTGAAAAAAAGTTTTCTTTAAATGAATTTGATTGTTATTTTCATAACTCCGGTCATATTCTTGGGTCTGCTCAAGTAGCAATTTCTAATTCTAAAGAGGTTGTTTTAACTTCGGATTTTAAATTACAAAAAAGTATTCTTTTTGATTCTGCAAAAATTCTCCCTTCTGATATTTTGGTTATTGAATCTACTTTTGGAACGCCTAATTTTATTTTTCCTAAACGAGAAATAATTTATGAGAATATGATTAAGTGGATTAATTCTGCGCTTTCAAAAAATAGTTTTGTTGTACTTGGAGGTTATGCTACTGGAAAAGCTCAGGAGTTAACAAAAATTGTTACAGAATTCATTAATGAAACTCCTTTGGTTCATCAAAAGATTTTTACTCAAAATAATGTTTATAAAAAACAAGGAGTAAAATTAGGGGATTATTTAGAACTTAATCACAATTTAAATGAAGCAAATATTTTGATTATTCCTCCTCATTTAATTAATGGTGAATTGCTTCTTGCTTTGCAACACCAATTAAAAAGAAAAGTAGAGTGCGCTATTGCTACAGGTTGGAAAAGATATTCTAAATACAAGACTTTTCCTCTTTCGGATCATGCTGATTTTAATTCATTAGTTGAGTATGTTAAACAAAGTAATCCAAAACTTGTTCTTACTACTCATGGTTTTGAAAAAGAATTTGCGTCTTATGTGAATCGGCGTCTTAAAATTCCTGCTAAATCATTAAGTGATTCAAGACAAATGATTTTACAAGAATTTGGGCAAAATTAACTATTTCTTGTTATTTTAGAGTGATTTTTGCTTTTAGAAAGAGCCTTTTTAATTCTATTTTCATTAATATATTGTATAATAGTAAATGTTTTGTGAGGGATTTTAATGAATAGAACGCATACTTGTGGAGAACTTTGTTCTAAAGAAGTTGGAAAAAAAGCAGTGCTTAGTGGTTGGGTAGATACTCGAAGAGACCATGGTAATCTTACTTTTATTGATATTAGGGACAGGTATGGTTTAACTCAAATAGTTCTTAATCCTGAAGTAAACAAAGATTCACACGAACTCGGAAAATCATTAAGAAGAGAATTTGTTATTCAAGTTGAAGGAGTAGTAAACGCAAGGCCTAGTGGAACAATCAATAAAGATTGGAAAACTGGTGAAATAGAACTTGAAGTAAATAAAATCGAAGTTATTTCAAAAGCCGAACCTTTACCTATTGAATTTTCTGATAATAGTAAATCAAGTGAAGAAGCAAGGCTTACTTATCGTTATCTTGATTTGAGAAGTCAAACAATGCAAAAAAATATTATTGCAAGACACAGAATAACAAAAATAGCGAGAGATTTTTATGATGAAAATGGTTTTTTAGATATTGAAACTCCAATTCTTGCAAAGAGTACTCCTGAAGGAGCAAGAGATTATCTTGTTCCAAGTAGAGTTAATCCAGGAATGTTTTTTGCTTTACCTCAATCTCCACAAATTTTCAAACAACTTTTGATGTTATCTGGGTTTGATAGGTACATGCAAATTGCTCGTTGTTTTCGTGATGAAGATTTAAGAGCAGACCGACAACCAGAGTTTACTCAAATTGATGTTGAAATGAGTTATATTAATGAAAATGATATAATGGAAATTCATGAAAAACTTGTTTACAGAATTTTTAAAGAATTCATGAACATTGAGCTTAAACTTCCTTTTTCAAAATTAACTTATACTGAAGTAATTGAAAAATATGGAATCGATAGACCAGACACTAGGTTCGATTTAGAATTAGTGGACGTTACAAGTATTCTTAGCGATGCTGGATTCAATGCTTTCAAAAGTGTTGTTAGTGAAGGCGGAATAATAAAAGCAATTACTGTTAAAGGCAAAGCTGATTTTTCAAGAAAAGAATTAAGCGCTCTTGAAGATTTCGTAAAAATTTACAAAGCAAAAGGACTTGCTAGTTTTAAAGTAGTTGATGGAAAAGTTGAGGGTTCTCTTGCAAAATTCTTTGAAGAAAAAATTCTGAAAGAATTAGTAGAAAAAACAAATGCAAAGAACAACGATATTGTTCTTGTTGTTGCAGCTTCTCCAAAAATAGTTAATGATTCTCTTGGTTTTTTAAGAAATCATTTAGCTGAAAAATTAGGTTTAATTAAAGAAGGCCAATGGAATTTCTTGTGGGTAACCGATTTCCCTATGTTTGAATTAGATGAGGAAGAAGGAAAACTCAAAGCAATGCATCATCCATTTACTTCTCCTAAAAAAGAAGATTTTGATTTGCTTGAAAAAGAACCTCTTAAAGTTAGAAGTAATGCTTACGACATGGTTCTTAATGGTCTTGAAATTGGAGGGGGAAGTATTAGAATCCACCAACCAGAAATCCAAAAAAAAGTATTTACTACACTTGGAATTAGCAAAGAGCAAATGCAAGAAAAATTCGGGTTTATGATTGATGCGTTTAAGTACGGTGCTCCACCGCACGGAGGAATTGCTTTTGGTCTTGATAGACTTGTAATGCTTCTTGTTGGTGCAAAAAGTATTAGAGAAGTAATTGCTTTTCCAAAAAATAAAGCAGCAATTTCTTTGATGGATGGTTCTCCAAGCAATGTTGATGAGAAACAACTAAAAGAATTGTATCTTAAACTTGATTTAAAGAAATGATTTTTATGCCAAAACCAAAAGTTAACAAAGAACTTTTATTAGAAGTTGCAAAGAACGCTAGGCTTAAATTAAGCGAAGAAGAAATCGAAAAATTTCTTCCACAATTTAAAGAAGTTCTTGATTCATTCTCAAAAATTGATGAAATTGATGTTTCAAAAGAAGAACCTTCTTTTCAACCAATTCTTGTAAAAAATGTTTTTCGTGAAGATGTTGTTAAAGAAAGTGTTTCTCAAGAAACCGCGTTAAAGAATACGCCTCATAAAAAAGATGGTTACTTTAAAGGTCCAAAGGTGGCTTGAAGTGGAAGCTAAAAAATTTGTAGAAGAAGTGAATAATGGAAACATTTCTATTTTAGAAAATACTTCAAAAATAATTGAAGAAATAGAAAAAAAGAATAAAGAATTTCATCATTTTAATTTTTTTGATAAAAAACTTGTTTTAGCTCAAGCAGAAAAACTTGAAAAAGAAAGTTCTAAGGGAAAAAAAGGAAAACTTCTTGGGGTTCCAATAAGCGTTAAAGATTGCGTTTGTGTTAAGGGAATGCATTCTCGTGCTGGTGCAAAAATTTTGGAAGGATATATTCCTTTTTTTGATGCTACTGTAATAAAAAAACTAAAAGCTGAGGGGGCAATTATTCTTGGAAAAACTGCTCAGGATGAATTTGGTTTTGGAACATTTTCTGTTAATCATACTGCTGGAGAGATTCCACTTCACCCTTTAGATAAAGAAAGAAGTTGTGGTGGTTCAAGTGGTGGAGCAGCAGGTTTTGCTTCTCTGACAAAAAATACTCATATCGCGGTTGCTGAAAGCACAGGCGGGTCAATCGCTTGCCCTGCTTCGTTTTGTGGTTGTGCGTCAATTACTCCGACTTATGGTTTAGTTTCAAGATATGGGTTAATGGATTATGCTAGTTCTCTTGATAAAATTGGAGTAATTGGAAAAACAATTTCCGATGTTAATTTAATGCTTGAAGTTATAAGTGGTAAAGATGAGTTGGATAGTACTTCTCTTGACAAAATTGATTTTGAAAACATAGCTTCAGAAAAAATAAAAATCGGTTTACCAAAAGAACTTTTTGAAGTAATTGAAGATGAAGAAATTAAAAAAATTGTAAGAAAAAAAATTGAAAAAGCAGAATCTTTTGGAGCAGAAATAATTGAGGTTTCTCTTCCACTTAATGTTAAGTATGGTGTTTCGGTGTATTATTTAATTGCAATGGCGGAAGCATCAACTAATCTTGCAAAGTTTGTTGGTATGCGTTATGGTTATTCTGAAAAACTTGAAGGACATTTTGATGATTATTTTACTTCTGTTAGGTCAAACGCATTTGGTGAAGAAGCAAAACGAAGAATAATGATTGGTACTTTTGCAAGAATGTCTGGTTTTAGAGATGCGTATTATTTAAGGGCAATGAAAGCCAGAACAAAGTTAATTAATGAATACAAAAAAGTTTTTTCTCAAGTTGATTTTTTAGGGTTACCTGCAATGCCTGTTACATCTCCAAAGTTTTCTGAAATAGAAAAACTTACACCAATGCAAAATTATGCAATGGATTTGTGTACTGTTGCACCTAATCTTTGTGGGATGCCTCATTCTACTTTGAATGCAGGCGCCATGAATGACTTGCCTGTGGGTTTAATGCTTGTGGGTAATCACTTAAGTGATGCAAAACTTCTTTCATTTTCTAATAAATTGGAGTTGGCAAAATGAATGAATTAAACGTGTGTAAAAGAGCTTGTATTGAAGCAGGCGAAGTTGCTTTAAAATATTTTCAAAAAGAATTTGAAATAAAACACAAAGGGAAAATTGATTTGGTTACTACTGCTGATTTTGCTTGTGAAAAAAAAATTAAAGAAGTAATTTCTTCTGAATTTCCAGAGCATGCTTTTCTTGGAGAAGAAGAAGGAGCCAGTGGAGATAGTGAATTTTTATGGGTGATTGATCCTATTGATGGAACAACAAATTTTTCTCATGGATTAGATCATTTTTGTCATTCAATTGCTCTTGTTAAAGAAAAAGAATTGATTTGTGGAGTGGTTTATTCTCCTATTTTTAAAAAAATGTTTTTTGCTGAAAAAAACAAAGGCGCTTTTTTGAATGATAAAAAAATTAGTGTTTCAAAAACAAACAAATTAATTGATTCGGTTTTGGTTACTGGTTTTCCTTATGATGATGATGAACTTGGAGAAAAAACTCTTAAATCAATTGATTCTCTTAGGGGAAATTGTCAGGGGTTAAGAAGATTTGGAGCAGCTGCTCTTGATTTTTGTTTAGTTGCACAAGGCGTTTGTGACGGTTTTTTTGAGTACACTCTTCAACCCTGGGATGTTGCAGCAGGAATACTTATTGTTAATGAAGCAGGTGGAAAAGTAACAAAAATAGATGGCAGTGAAGCAGATATCTATTCGGATAATTTTTTAGTATCAAATTCATTGCTTCACTCTGGCATAAAATCACATTTAGGTGAAAAAGAATGAAAACAGTAATTGGACTTGAGGTTCACGTGCAATTAAACACAAAGTCTAAACTTTTTTGTGGCTGTTCAACCAAAGGAGACGAGCCAAATAGTTCTGTTTGCGAAGTATGTTTAGGAATGCCTGGAGCAAAACCTGTTTTGAATAAAAAAGCGGTTGATTATGCTTTGAAGGTGGCTCTTGCGCTTAATTGTAAAGTTAATAAAGAATTCTTTTTTTCAAGAAAAACTTATTTTTATCCTGATTTGCCAAATGGTTTTCAAATTACTCAATATGAAGTTCCTGTTGGTGAAAAAGGTTTTTTAGAAGTAGATGGAAAAAAAATCAACATTACTCGGGTTCATTTAGAAGAAGATCCAGCATCACTTGTGCATAGCGAAGGAATGCAAAAAAGTAATTATTCTTTAGTTGATTATAATCGTTCGGGAATTCCTTTAGTTGAAATTGTTACCGATCCAGATATTGAATCGCCTGAACAAGCAAGAAAGTTTCTTGACAAATTAGTTACTATTCTAAATTATCTTGGGGTTTATGCTCAGGGAGAATCTGTTTTGAAAGCAGATTGTAATCTTTCAATTAAAGGAAGTGAAAGAGTAGAAGTAAAAAATGTAACTGGTTTTAAAGCAGTAGAAACTGCATTAAGCGTAGAAGAAATAAGGCAAAGAAAAGCAATTGAAAACGGAGAAAAAATTGTTTTAGAAACAAGAGCATTTGACTCTGAAACAAATACTACTTATTCTTTAAGAAAAAAAGAAACAGAAAATGATTATGGCTATATTTTTGAACCTAATTTGGTTAAAACCGAAATTAGTGAAGAATGGCTAAATAAAATAAAAGAATCTATTCCTGAGCTTGCTGAAGAAAAAGCAAATCGTTTTGTTAAAGAATTTGGTTTAACTGAATACGATGCAAAAGTTCTTTCTGGTAATAATCAATTAGCAGAAATTTTTGAAAAATCTGCAAAAATAGATGTTAAATTAGCTACTCGTTTTGTTTCAAGAGAATTACTTGGAATACTCAATTATAATAAAGTTTCAATCGATAAAACAAAAGTTAGTGCTGATGGAATAATTAGTTTAATTTTGCTTGTTAAAGAAGGAAAAGTAAGCGATAAATCCGTAAAAGATTCTTTAATTGAATATGTTACTAAAGGAATTTCTCCTAAAGAATTCCTTGAAAAAAATAATTTATTAATTGAATCATCTAATTCTGATTTAAAAGTAGTTGTAAAAGAAGTTGTTGAAGAAAACAAAATTGCTTTTGAAGAATTAAAACAAGGAAATAATAAATCATTAAATTTTTTGATTGGATTAGTAATGCGAAAAATGAAAGGCAAAGCCGATGCAAGAAAAATTCAAGAAATAATCAAATCACTTTAAGAACTTACTTTTCTATATGTTTTTTTTAAATTTCAAAAATTATGTAGGTGCTTAGAGTAAGTATTTTAAGACTAATGTATTTTCTTTTGTAAGAGCATATAAAATTGAATAATCCCCCCTAAAAAAGTAGTTTTTTTTCAGTAATATTTGTATGTTCTAACTAAATACTCTAAATAATTTGCGTGTTTTTTAAGAAATTCGGAGGTAGACATATGACTGCAAATTTGTTTGTGCAAAATGCACTTTCAAGAATAGATTCAATAATTACAGGAAAGTTATTCATGTATTCAATAATTTACTCTTATTCTAAGAGCTTATTTGAACAAAGGCATGCAATAGTTAGTAAAATTCCCTTTTCAGGTTTTTTATTTGGATTAAGTATATCATCGACATTATTAGTGATAATTAGTATATTGTCATTTTTTGAACCTGCAGTAATGTTTTTTATGAATGGCTTCAAAAGAATGGTTGCTAAAAAAATAAAATTAGAAATAACTTTTGGAATTCATCATTGTGCAATAATTTTTTCAGCACTTGTTGTATTTGCATTGTTTTTTTTAATTTGATTTAATCCACAAGTCAAAGAATTCTCTGCTGAATAATTCAGCGGTTTCTTTATCTTGAATAAATACTATGTTTTCATTGTTTTTTGAATTAGCATTTTTTGTCCAATTATATGAACCAGTAATAACTAATGAGTTATCAATTACAACAAATTTATTATGCATTGTACTAGACATTATTCTAGTTTCAATATTATTTTGCATGAGAAATTCGTCTTGGGAGTATTTTGATTTTGATTGAAGTGAATCGATAATAATTCGTGGGTTTATCCCTCTTTTTTGTGCGGTTATAAGCGCGGAAGCAATATTTTTAGAAGTAAAAGAATAAATTGCAGCATCTATTGAATGTTCTGCGTTATTTATAGCAATAAGTACTCGTTCTTCACAATTTTCTTGAGGACAAAAAAAAGCAGTATTATTGGATTGTTGTTCTATGCAGCCTATAAGAAACAAAAAAACAAAAATAATCGACAATAAACGAATATTTGCCATAGTAGTGTTTTGTGGCGATTTTCTTTAAAATATTGGCTTTTTTTGGATTTAACTATTTAAGGCAGCCCATGCATTCATTTTTTCTATTACTGGTGCAAGTTTATAATTTTCGAAATCATCTTGGTTTTCCATTAATCCCCAGCATCCACTGGATGCACTTGGAGAATAAATGTGGTGGTAGTGTGCGAATAATCCTCCGCCTTCTTCTGACCACATGTTAAAATAAGCTCTGTAAACGTCTCCCATTCTTGAGTCTCTGTTTGCAGGAATAGAATTTGTTCCCCCAACTAGATGCTGTCCGCCTTCGTAAGCAATCAAATCTACGTTGTATTCATTAGCAATACTTTTATGATTTTGAATTCCATAACGTGCTCCGGCAAGTCCAACCCACTGATTTCCATTCCTCATTTGATCAAATAAAGAATCCAAGTCAAGGTTTTCGTCTCCTTCAATGTATGGCGCAATAGCAATAGCATTAGGCATTATTCCTGAAGGGTTGTATGTTGGATTTTCCATTGAATCCATTACTCGGTTTAGAATATCTGAATTAGCGCTTTGTCCTGCAACAACTTTTATTACTCGGTGTTCTTGTCCTGCAAAAACTTCATTAAATATTTGAAATATTTGTCCTGATCTATATGCCTGATACCTTTCTCTATAAGTCCAATCGCTACAACTTGGTTGGCCTAAAAAAACTTCACAGCCTTTGTTTTTTACCCATTCTCCTTGTGTAAATGGATAGCCGAAAACATTCCATAATTCATTAGAGTATTCTACGTAAACATTCAAATTAGGATCAAGAGTATCTTTTATTGTTTGAGCGAAATTTCGCACATAATCATCATTTGCTTTTGCTGGAATACTAAACCAAGGGTTTGCTCCAACTTTGTTTGATAAGTCAATCATATATTCTACTGCTGGGCCGTGACTATTATCTTGAGTTACAAAAGTCGGAGTAGTTCTTTCGTTCCAATTAACAATTTGTTGATCGTTTGTCCATTGCATTCTCATAAATCTAATCGTGTGAGTGTTTTCTGGAAAAGTAACTAAAAAATCAGGATCCCAAATTTCTTGTAAGTAAGTACTTTCATAACCTGATTTTACGATTGCAATATTCCTTAGGTGATTTGGAGAATTTGATGAACTTAAAATTTGAATTGTAAAAGCTCCACCTGACAAATTAACTGTATCTCCATTAGTAACTGTTTGTCCTGCAATTCTGAGTTCTCCGTTTCCTTCATAAAAAACAGTGAAATTTCCTGAAGGATAAAAAGGACCATTACAATAAACTCCATTGCTTGGCACTCCGTTGCTTGGGTAACCGTTTTCATCAATTGTGCCTTGATAATTTCCCCAATCAAAAGTCTGGTCAGGAACTTTCCAAGTTTCGCATTGTTTCATAATATTCAAGAATGGGGCAAAGGTAGAGTAGTATCTGATTTGTCCAACATTCAAACCCATTGGAAAAGCGCCTCCGCAATCCCCGCAATCTTGGGGGCATGAAGAACAAGTTTCTCCACTTTCGCAAGAGTCATTTCCGCAAACAATTTCTGTGGGGCATTCTCCACAATCTTGTTCACAAGTAGAACATGTTTCAGTTCCTGTGCATTGGGCATCTCCGCAAGTTTCTGTTCCTTGACAAACCCCAAAGTTGTTTACAACATCAAATAAGTTGCTAATGTTGTATTGCCCACTGGCAATTCTACTTCCAATAAAAACCAAATCAAAAATGTTAACTAAGTTGTCTGAAGTGTAATCGTAACAAGTTTCTGCAACTTGGCATTCTCCACAATCTGCTTCACAGTTTGAACAATCTTCAGTTCCGTTACAGCTTTCATCTCCGCAAAAAGCAGAAACAGTAGTATCATTGTATAACGCGGTTATTTCTGTTTGAGTTAATGCTCTGTTCCAAATTGCAACGTCATCAATTAACCCATTCCAATATCTGTTTTCTTGAAATTTCTCATTATTGTACGCGATTCCTAATCCATAATTATTAGTTTGAATCGAACCAGTTACATTGGCAGAATTTTTTAAAACTCCATTTACATAAATTTTAATTGTTGCGCCATCATAAGTTGTAACAATATTATACCAAGTGTTTGCTTCTGGAATAACATTACTTGACAAGTTAGAAACAGATAATCCATTTGCTCCGAAAGCAAAACTACTGTCATTTCCAGCTCCACAAAATCCAAATCCGCATAAATGTAGTCTGTAAGAATTATCTCCTTTTGCTAAGATCGTTTCCCAACTTTTTAATGGAGTTGAAGAATGATTAACCCAAGTGCTAATTGTTAATTCATTGCTTAAATCTAATAATTGTGAATCAGGGATTTCAATGTAGTCATTATATCCTCCAAATGAGTATGCGTTTTCAAATTTTCCACTTGTTAATGAAACATCGCCAACTATTGTTCCGTGTAGTTCGTTTCCTGAAGAATCACTTGCATCAGAATCCATGTTCCAATATCCTTCTAAAGAAGTACTCGGTAAAATTGAGGAACTGGCAGCTATATTTGACAAGATAATAAACGATACTAAAATTGCTGCTATACTCATGGACAAAAATTTTACATTTTTCATAATTTTTTTCCTTTTTGTATATAATTTATAAATTGTTTTTAGATTTAATAAAAACTTCGGGGAAGGGGAATATTAGTACTTTTTATAAAAATATTTTTGAAAATAGCATTTACTGTTAGAAACAACAAAATCTACCATAAATCGATGAAAAACAGTAAATTTGTGATTTATTTTGTGACTTTTTGTAGTTGTACCAAAATTCATTTATAAATGCAAAACAAGATACTTATAGAAAAAGGGATTTGCCAAGATTTGTTTCACTTCATTTCCTTTTTATTCCTTTTTCTTTTTTTTGGCTTTAATTATTAGTGTTGTTTATGAGAAAAATAAGTTTTGTAATTGGATTAATTTTTTGCTCTGCGTTTGTTAGTGCTCAATCTCAAGCATGGGATGTATTAAGACCACTATCAAATTTTGCAGTTCAAATTGATTTTCCAATTAAAATATTGGTTTTTCTTTTAGCATCTGCGGTTTTCATAATTTCTTTACTTGCATATAAAAAGTCAAAATCGAAAAGGTTGTTGCTTGTTTCAATTGCTTTTTTTCTTTTCAGTCTAAAATGGTTAATAAAGTTAGTTGATTTAATTTATTCTCCTGGGTATTTTTTATCTGATGCGTCGGAGAACATTTTTGAATTAGGAATTCTTCTTTCTTTATTAGTGGCTCTTTTTTACAATAAGCGGGCGAAGAAGTTAGTTCTCCAAAAATAAATTATTTGGTGTTATTAATGGATAATTTGGAAGAAGCCCTTAAGTTAGACGTTCGTAAAAAAATGTACAATATAATAAAACGAAACCCCGGATTACATTTTCGTGAAATTCAAAGAAGGGTAGGCATTGCTACGGGTGCAACTCAATATCATTTGGAGTATCTTGTTAAAAAGCATTTAATTAAAACCGTGCGGGAAACAAAATTTCTTCGTTATTATTTAGTTCGTCAATCTTTTGAAGAAACTGGATTAATGTCTTTGCTTAGACAAGAATCAATGCGTAGAATAATTGTTTTTTTAATGCGAAGAAGATTTGCAAATAATACTAGTATTTCTGATTTTGTTGGATTAAGTCCTTCTACTACTTCTTGGCACTTGGAAAAACTTTCTGATGAAGGAGTAGTTGCAAAAAGCAAACGTGGAAGAAAAACTTATTACAAACTAACTGATAAAGACAAACTTGCTGAACTTCTTGTGGGTTACAAAAGAAGCTTTTTAGATGAAGTGGTAAATAATTTCGTTGAAGTTTGGGAAGAAGAGCTTTAAAGTTAAGTTTATTAATCTTGAAAATCTACTTTTTTTATGGGATTCAGAATACCTTTTGCTGAACGTTTTAAAAGATTTAGAGTTAATCGCACTGCAAATAAAGTAAAATTAATATCTGTCAGTCTTGGAGCAATACGTGGAAAAGGAATCCAATTTCCTGATATGCGGCAAACATTTAGGCTGACTAATTCAAAGTTCAGAACTATGCGTCCAAAGGGTGGTGGAGAAAGATCTGCTACTCCTTTTGAGGTAGAAGTTTGGAAATCAAAATATGTTTCTGATTTAACGTAGTTTAAAAAATAAGTATGGGAATGGAGCGATTTGAACTTCTGATTTTGCATTTGAATATGGGCAAGGGCGGATTTGAACCGCCGACCGCTCCGTTATCAGCGGAGTGCACGAACCAGACTATGCTACTCGCCCAAATGTATATATTCTTGGTGAATTGATTATTGGTTTCCAAGAACTAATTTTGTGAATGCAAAATTTTTTAAAGCCAATGAAAAGTTAGTTTAATTGCTTCTTTGGTTGTTTTCTTCGTAAATTTTGATTAAATAATGGGTTTGTAAAATCCCTATAAAAATAACAACTATTAATCCAACTAATGGGATTAATGAAAGAAGAGTAAGTATACAGCAAACTACGCCTAAAATTATGATGCTGGATAGATTAAACAAATAATTTTTACCTCCTATTTTAATTGAATCAGTTAGAGCTTTCATTGCGCTTGTTCTTTCAAGAATAACCCTTGGCTGAGCAGTTATTAAAAGTGGAGAAATAAAGAAATATGCGATTAAAAGAATAAAAATAACTAAAATAGGAAATAATAATGGAATATTAATTGCTTCTGTAATAAAAAATAAAGGAATTCCTATTATTGCGCCAATAACCATGATTAAAAATGAAATAATTGCGAGTAAACTAGTTGTTGGAATTAATCTTTCTCTTAAAGTATCCATAATGACTTCAAAATCATATTTTCATGTTTTTGCAATCATTGAAAATCCTTTAAAACTAATTATATCAAGTGCAGATTGAACAAGTAAAAGAATTATTGTTCCAATTATTAATGCTAAAATAAGAGCTATAAGTGTAACATAAACAGTATCTATTATAGCGAGTATAAAAAGTCCAATAAATCCAAGTATTCCGCCAAATAATGCTACTATAAGAACTAAAGCTATTGAAATAACGAAAAAAATTAATCCAAAAATAAGCGATTCTTTTTTTATACCTAAAGAAAAGCTTTCTTGTAATGCCTGTATAGGATTTGCCATAGATTAAGTACTGTAAGGGATTGTTTTTATAGTTTTTGTAATTTTTAGAAAAAGATAATCTTACAAAAAGCTATGGTTTTTATAGTTTTGCTGAGAAAACTTAGTATAATAGCCCGTTGCCATAGCAACCTTTTTCTTTCTTAAAAAGAAATAAAAAGATTGGGCAAAAAGAAAGAACAATAAAAATGTATTTGTAGCCCCGTCGTCTAGTGGCCAAGGATACAGGCCTTTGGAGCCTGGGACCAGAGTTCAAATCTCTGCGGGGCTATACTTTTTTCTTTCTCTGCGAGAAAGAAAAACCTATACTAAAAAGAAAGAGGTTATTAGGGAGGTATCGTACCCGAAGGGTATGATGTTCTGAATCTCTGCGGGGGCCATCTAACACTTTCTAATAGTCTTTATATTTTAGTGAGTGTCGTTAGTTCGAACCTAACATACGCAAAAGTGAATCTGTGTAAAATTATCTTCCTAAGTTCCTCTCCAGTTGCTCCGAAAGATAAATAGTTATATGCAATGCAATTCCAATGAACACATTTAAATAAAATTAAACGTATAAAATTTTAGAGACTTTGATATAATGACTGTTTTAAAGAGAAGCCGTTCCGGAATGGAACTCGAAATGCAACTTTTAGATGCTGAAGGAATGATCGCAAATAAATCTGATGATTTTATTCCAAAAGTCAAAAAAAAACACAAGGAAGTGGATTTGGTTTTTGAAGTTGCAAAAAATATGGTCGAATTAAGGAGCCTTCCAAAAGTAAGGCTTAAGGATTCTTTACCCCTGCTTTTTGATTCTCTTGCTATAGTTCTTGAAGAAGCTGAAAAGCAAGATTTGAAAATATTTGGTTTAAGTTCATATCCTGGCAGTTTTAAACCCGAGATAATTAAAGCTTTAAGATATAAATATCAAGCAAAGGTTTTCAATAATAATTATCCTTCGCATATTAGCAGGTTTACAGGTTATCATTATCATTATACAATGCCTCGGGGGGTTTTTAATTATAAGAAAAAAGCTCTTAATGATCTTTATAATTCAAAAACCAAGCAATCATTGATAGATAGTTTTAATCTTCTTGTTGCGGTTGATCCGGCAGCAACAACACTAATGCAGTCAAGTCCTTTTGTTAATCGAAAATTTGTTGCAAAAGACTCTAGGTTATTGTATTGGAGAAACGCTTCAGAAATTGATTTTTATGATAGTGTTTTTGCGGATTTTCCTGAATTTGTTGAGCTTCCAGATTACTTATGGACTTTAAGTGATTTACAGCACAAACTTAAAGCTCTTGATCATAAAATGAAAAACTTGTTGCGAAAAAATGGAGTTCCTGAAAATTTTATAAAACAAAAAAAGCTTTTGGATTTAGTTTGGACGGCCGTAAAGATAAATAAAATAGGGACTTTAGAATATAGAGGTTGTGACATGAATCATCCAAAGTATATTGCTGGTATGGCGGTTATTTTTAAATCAATTCAAAGGGTTATTCACCAAGAGTTCTTAGGCGTTGAAATTTCTGATGTTGCTATAAAAGAGCCGTTCAAAATTGAAGGGAATAAAATTCTCATACCCCCTCAGAATTATATTAAGTTTAAACTTCAACCTGCTTCTATAAGAATAGGGTTTGAGGACCCGGATGTTTATAATTATACAAAACGATTTTTTAATTTTGCAAAGAAATATACCAACCCGGATTATTTGTTTTTATTAAAACCTATAAAGGAAATGATTGACCGAAAAAAAACGGTTTCTGATATCTTAATAAGTAGAGCTAAGAAAAAAGGGTATTCACTTGACGATTGTCTCCCTGCTAGTGTCTGTGCAGATATTGCATTAAAACATTCAAAACAGTTTGCTAAAGAAACGTTTAAGTTAAAAGAAAAGTTTGCTGGGTTAAATTAAGTTTTGTTACTTAGGAAGATAACTAATAAATACTACTTTTTCTCTTGTGGTATTGTATGAATATTGAATCAAAAACAATTCTTACTCCTGAGGATATAAAACCGACTAAAAAAGGTTTTCGAGTTAGAGGAGTACTTAATCCTGCCGCAGTTAGATTAAAAAATAATAAAATAATGTTATATGCGAGAATTGCAGAAACCCCTTTCCATGGAAAAAAAGAATTTCTTGCCCCAAGATTTTCTGGTGAAAAAGAACTTAAGTGGACAATTGAAAAACTTCCTAGAACAGGAAATGATTTAAGGCCTGATTGTTTTATTGTTGATTCTGATGTTTATCGATTGCCAACAATTTCTCATTTTAGAAAAGTAATTCTGGATGAAACTGGTTTTGATGTTCAAAGTATTAATACAAAACCTGATTTTTTTGGATTAAAAAATGATGGGGATTTTGGAGTTGAAGATCCACGAATAACTTTTTTGAAAAAAGAAAAACGTTACTTAATGACTTATGTTTCAGTTTCAATGAATAGCGGAGTATCAACTTCATTAGCAACTTCAAAAAATCTTACTAATTGGAAAAGAGAAGGAATAATTTTTAGACAACAAAATAAAGATGTTGTTATTTTTCCTGAAAAAATTAATGGGTATTATGTTGCTTTACATAGACCAGAGGGAAACATGATTTTTGATAAACCCAGTATTTGGATTTCTTATTCAAAAGACCTTATTTTTTGGGGAAAAGAAAAGCCTTTGCTTAAGCCTAGGCGTTCTGGATGGGATAGTTTAAGAATTGGTCCAGGGGCTATTCCGATTAAAACAAACGAAGGATGGCTTGAAATTTATCACGGAGTTACTTTGGAAAACCCAAAGGATAATGAATCGCCTAAAATTTATACCACTGGCGCACTTCTTTTTGATTTAAAAAATCCTGAAAAAATAATTGCAAGAACGCCAACAAGAAAACCTTTGTTTGGCACAGATTTAAAATCCGAATCGAAAGGATTCATTAGCAATGTTGTTTTCTCAACAGCAATCATTCCAACACTTGATAAAAAAAATGTTTTAATTTATGGTGGCGCTTCTGATTCTAGTACCACTGTTAGAAAAATTAATTTAAAACAAATTTTAAATTCGCTAAAGTAAAAACAATTTGTTTTTATTATAAATTACTCTAATAATTATTAGTTTTAATCAGTGGACTTGATTTGTTTGAGTAAAACTTTGTTTCTTTCAACATACCCGCCACGAGAATGTGGCATTGCAACGTTTACTAGGGACGTTAGTGATTCTATTCAAAGAAAATTTGGACCAATAATGGCTCCGAAAATTATTGCGATGGAAGAAAATTCACAATTGTTAAGACTTTATAAAAATAAAGTTATTGCAAAAATTGACGAATCTGATTTAGGAAGTTATGCTGCTGCAATAAAAAAAATAAATTCTCAAAAAAATTATCCTGTTCTTAATATTCAACATGAATTCGGGATTTTTGGTGGCGATTATGGTAAAAATGTTTTATATTTAATGAAAAGAATTAACAAAAAAATTGTTACAGCTTTTCATACAGTTTTAGAATCTCCTGAAGAGGACTTAAAAAAAATCGTTAAAAAAATTGCTAAGTTAAGCGAAAAAATTGTTGTAATGACTGATAAATCTAAACTGGTTCTTTGTACGGATTATGGCATCTCTGAGAAAAAAATTGTTGTTATTCCTCACGGAGTTCCTAACGTAGATTCAAAAAATATTAAATCAGGGTTAAGGAAAAAATTCAGCCTTGAAGGAAAAAAAATTCTTGTTACTTTTGGGATGTTAAGTAGAGGAAAAGCAATCCATAAAGTTATTTCTGCAATGCCTAAAGTAATCAAAAAACACCCTGATGCAGTATATATTATTGTTGGAGAAACACATCCTAAAGTGCGTGAAGAAGAAGGAGAACAATACCGAAATGAACTTGTTGCCCTTGCAAAAAAATTAGGTGTTGAAAAATCAATAAAATTTGTTAATCGTTATCTTTCGCTTAGTGAAATAATCGAGTTTCTAAAGCTTTCTGATATTTATCTTGCGCCTGCCCTTGATAAAAGACAAGCTTGTAGTGGAACAGTTAGTTATGCTATGGGCGTGGGAAAAGCGATTGTGGCGTCAGATACGATGTATAATTCTGATGTTCTTGCAAATAATCGAGGTATTGTTCTTGAAAAAAATAATTCTTCCTTATTTGCTGAAAAAATTAATTTTTTATTGGATAATCCCAAAGCAAGGGAAGAATTTGAAAAAGAAGCATTTGTTTATAGTAGAAAAATGATTTGGTCTAATGTAGCAATACAATATTATAATACTTTTTCTGAAGTTGTTGGGCGTGAAAAAATTTTTAGTAAATTGCCCCGAATAAATTTTAATCATTTTGATAAACTTACTGATGATTTTGGAATGATTCAATTTTCTAATTATTCTACTCCTGATTATGAAAGTGGTTATACTCTTGACGATAATGCAAGAGCATTAGGAGTTGTAACTAAAGCATATGATTCATTTGGAAGAAATAAGTTTCTTAAATCTGCAGAAACTTTTCTTTCTTTTATTGAAACTTGTCAAATGCAAGACGGGTTGTTTCATAATATTGTTGATGTTAATCATGAATTTGTTGATGATTTAGGTAGTGAGGATAGTAATGGGCGTGCGATTCATGCACTTGGAAATGTAATTAAAAGTTCTTTGCCTAATTCGTTTAAACTTCGTGCAAAAAAAATTCTCGAAAAAACTTTTGCTAATGAGTTTAATATTACCTCTCCTCGGGCACAAGCGGATTCATTAATTGGTGCTATTTATGCAAAAAACATCTCTGCGGGGACAGAATTAATTCCAAAATTTGTCGATTCTCTTGTTTCAAAGTTCGATGCAAATAATGATTCGGAATGGAAGTGGTTTGAAAAATATTTAACTTATGGAAATAGTATTATTCCTGAAGCATTATTTGAAGCCTCTTTTATAGATAAAACTAAACGAGCAAAAACTGTTGCAGAATCTTCAATGGATTTTATTACTAAAACTCATTTTTCAGGAAATACTTTTGTGCCTGTTGGTCAAAAAAAATGGTTTTTTAAAAATAAAGAAAAAGGGATTTTTGATCAACAGCCCATAGAAGCTGCTTGTGCCACTGTAACTTTTCTTAAAGCGCATAAAAAAACAGGGCAAGATAATTACTTTAAAAATGCAAGAACTGCTTTTGAATGGTTTTTAGGTCGAAATTCGCTTAATCAAATGGTTTATGATGATTCTACTGGGGGCTGTTTTGATGGTCTTACAAAAATAGGGGTTAATATGAATCAAGGGGCAGAATCTACTGTGGGTTATCTTAATGCCAGACTTTCAATTGATTTTCAGAAGGGAATTTTATGAAAGCACTTGTTATTGTTGCTCACCCTGATGATGAAACAATTTGGATGGGGGGAAAAATCATCCATGAAAAAAATTGGGATTGGACAATTGTTTCGCTTTGTAGAAAAGATGATTTAGATAGAAAACCAAAATTTTTTAAAATTTGTAAAGAATTAAATGCAAGAGCTTTTATTTCTGATTTGGATGATGAACATTCTGAAAAAAAACTTGAAAGTCTTGATGAGGTAATAAAACGATTAGAACCAATTGTTCATGATAAAAAGTTCGATATAGTTTTTACTCATGGAGAAGATGGAGAGTATGGTCACAATAGACATGTTGAAGTAAGTGAAGCTGTAAAAAAAATGTTTGAAGAAGGATTGCTTGATTGTGTTGAGTTGCACGAGTTTGATTACGTTGCGAGTGAAGAACCGTTCAGGTGTGAGCCAAACCACGATGCAGAGATTATTTTTGAGTTAAGTGAGCAAGAGTTCGCTAAGAAAAAGTATTTAATTAATGAAGTGTATGGTTTTGATAAGGGCAGTTTTGAATACTTAAGTTGTTCTGCGATTGAATCAAGTAAGAGAGTGTGTTGAATGCAAGAAACCGAATCACAAGAAAGCGAAGTACAAGAAAGCGAATCACAAGAAAGTGAATCGCAAGAAACCGATTCGCAAAAAAAATTCCGTTCGATGATTCTTTATCCTTTTCCTGCTGAACTTGACGGAGTTAGTTTGCAAGGAGATTTTCTTTGTAAAGGGCTTAATGCTAATGGTTATGACTCTGTTGCTTGTGATAGAACTGCAGGTTTTGAAAAAGAAGCGCTTTACAAAATATTTAATCCTGATGTTGTAATAGGCGTTGGTTTTTGGGGTGATACTCCTTCAATAATTCAAGATCCAAAAGAAAATGGATTTATTCCGGTTCCTTGGCTTAATGCTGATGGCTGGGTTGCAAATTATCATGATATTCTGAATGAACTTCCATTAATTCTTGTTACTAGTAATTGGGTAAAAGAAACTTATAGGCGAGATGGTGTTTTTAATAAAAATATTGTTCCTGTGCCTATTGGAATAGATACTAATAAAATGTCACCAATTCCTAAAACGGATTCTAGAGTAATAAAAATGCGTGAATTATTAGGTGTTGATGAAGAAGATAAACTTATTTTAACAATTGGTGGAGATACTACAAGTAAAGGTTTTCAAGAAGTTATTAAAGCGCTTGGGAAAGTTAATTCTGAATTTAAAAATTGGAAATATATTGGAAAAACTTGGGAGTTTGGAGAACCAAAGTATCATTATAATGACGAGCAAAAATTAATTCAAGAATTTGGGTTTCCTGAAGGAAAAATTGATTATGTTGACGGTCCAATTTCAAGGGAAACAATGCGAATTCTTTTGAGTTCTGCGGATGTTTATGCTGCTCCAAGTAGAATTGAAGGTTTTGGAATGATTCAAGTTGAAGCACAAGCTTGCGGAATTCCTGTTTTGAGTATTGATGCTATGGGAATCAAAGATACAGTGGTTCATAATGAAACAGGATTTCTTGCAAAAGTTGCTGAAACAATTGATTTGGAAGAAGAATGGGCGTATACCCACATGGGTTTTGAAGAGGACCATAAAATTAAGTTTGATGAACCAAAAACTTTTGCAGTTAGAGCAGATGTAGATGAATTAGCAGAGTATTTGTTAAAACTTCTTACTGATGAGGATTTAAGAAATAAAATGGGTGAAAAAGGAAGACTTCACGCGGTAAAAAATTTTAGTCACGATAAAGTTTCACTTGATTTAGCTCGTATTATTGAATCAAAACTCAATTTGTAAATTTATATTTTTAAAGGATTCTTTTTCGTTTTTACTGCTTCGTATGCAAGAAGATAACTGCCTGCACTCCATGCTTGATGTCTTCCGCCTTCAGCTTTTTTAGTAATCGGATGTACCCATTCATTAAAATCCCATTCAAATCGTTTACCTAATTGGTTTGCCTTAGCAAGTTTTTCAAGTTCTTTTTCTGCAATAGCAAATTTCTTTGCTTCAACAAGAGCGCATACATAAAATCCTCCAACAAATGGCCAAATTCCTCCATTGATATACTCATGGGGAGTTGATGCTAAAGAAGCTTGGAAGTAATCTTTCCATTCTTTTGAATTTTTTTTAATTGGAGGAAACATAACTCTTATTGGATAAGGATTAGATATTTTATTTTTTTCAATAAAATTAAGAATGCTTTTAGTTTGTTTTTTATTTGTTAAACCATAAACAATTGCTAAACAATTCCCTAGTGAATCAAACCAAGTTTCTAATTCATTATACCCGTCGTGGTCTTTCCAATGCCAAGGTAAGAAATAACCAAGTTTTTTACTCCAAAGTTTTTCATTAATTTGTTTTTGTACTTCAATTAAATTTTTGTTTCCTGTGGCTTTTAATGCTCCGTAGTAAAGTGCTTGAGTATTTATTGTATGCCCGTATTTATGAGGAAAGCAATCCATCCAATCGCTTGTTGGTTGTTGTTCGGGTAAAAGGTCTTCTCCGGCATCTTGATAATCAATCCAAAGCATTGCTTTTTTAATAATTTTTTTGTGTTTGTTCCAAAGTTTTGTTCCGAACTTTTTTTTGTAAAAATATTCCCCTAATACAAACCAGAGGCTTGAGTCAATTGTTGCAAATGTTACTAAGTTTCTTTTTTCAAAAATATCAACATCATTTGGGATTTGTCCTTTTTTACTTTGGCATTTTGCAAGTGTGCTAATGCTTTTTTCAAAAACTTTTTCAAATTCTTTTGTAAATGAAGTTGCGCAAATTAAAGAAATCATTGAGTCTCTTGACCAAACAGAAGTATAACCATTTTTTCCGCCTGATGCATATAGTCCATTTTTAGTAGAACATATTTTGAGTGTTTCTTGTGCTTTTTCTTTTGCTTCTTCAACAATGTTATTCATGCAAAAACTATTGTTTTAGTATAATATATTATTTTGCTTGATAACTTTTAGTTATAAAATAGACATTATTAGGTTTGCAACTGGTTTTGCGAGTATTTCCGCGATAGTTGTTCCAAAAACAAATCCTACTAAAAGAAAAAGAAGCCCCATAAATAAATCAGCATCATAAATTTTCATTATAATTATTAATTGTGTTCCGTAAATCGCAATTAGAGTAAAAACTGATTCGGGTAATAATGCAGTAAAAATAAATACTGCTGCAACGTTTCCTAAAATGAGAAAAAACCCGTTTAATACGGTTCCTTTAGGGTGTTGTAATAATTTTGTAAGGCAACTAATGAGAATTGTTCCTAATAAAATGCTTGTAAGAAGCGGCATTACATAGTATAGGGTCATGGGTTAATCACTTAAAAATAATTTCAATTACATCTCGATGTTTTAGTTCGTGGTCTTTTCCAACCATTTGTTTTGTTCTAACATCAATTGCTCTTATGAATCCTTTTCCAACATCAGTATGTACAGTAAATGCAAAATTAAGTGCTGTGCTTTTTTCAGGGAGTAACCAACAATCAGGCAAAATATTTCCATTTTTATCCCCTAGTCCTTTTGTTCCCCCTGGGAAAATAGCGATATATTTGAGTAAATCAAATACTGCAGTTTCAAGAATTTCCTGTACTCCGGTTCCATCAAATTTTTCAATTACATTGGTTTTAATATAATCTAATCCTTTTTTTTGTTTTTCATTTAATTCTTTTTTGATTTCAAAATGGTTTTCTCCTTGCACGTAATCAAGAGAACCATCTTTTGCGGCTCTTTTTAGGGTTAGTTCTGAGATTCCTGAACAAGGGAGAATTATTTTTTTTGGAAATTCTTTTTTCATTTTTTCAATGTTTTCTTTTGCACTTGGTAAATCCATTTTGTTTGCTGCAATTACTAATGGTTTTGATTTTTCTCTAAATTTTTTTGTAAATTCTTTTTTTTCTTCTGTACTCCATTCAGTAAGTTTTTTATCAATTAGTTTGAGTTCTCGAAGCATTTCTTCTACTTGTTTTTCATTCGCGCCTATTCCTGATAAGTTTTGAGTAAGTGCGGTTATTAATTTTGATTTTGATTCGTATGGGGTTCTAGAAATTTTTGCCCAATTTTTTTCAAGGATTCCATATACCCATAGGTCAATTTCGTTTTCTAAAAAAAGAATATCTTTACAAGGATCATGGCTTCCCATTGGAACAGGTTCTCCTTTTTCATTTGTTGAACCGCTTGCATCAACAACATGAATTAAAACGTCTGCTCTTGATAAGTCGCTTAAAAATTGGTTTCCTTTTCCTTTTCCTTCATGTGCTCCGGGAACTAGTCCCGCAACATCGATTAGTTCTACTGGAACATAACGAGTATGGTTATGACAAAATCCACTTCTGGGATTACATTGAGTGTTAAATTCTTTGTCTACGCATTCTACTCTAACAAAACCAATTGCTTTGTTTGCTTCTATTGTGGTAAATGGATAACTTGCCATTGGTACGTCTTGCATTGTAGCCGAATTAAAAAAAGTGCTTTTTCCTGAACTTGGTTTTCCAACTACGCCTATAATCATTCAAAAATAGGGGTTGAAAGGGTTTAAATAGCTTGATTTTCTTTTTAATATTATGCCGAGAATTCCGATTAAAAAAAGAATTAGAGCAGCTGATGCAGAAGGTAAAAAAGCAAGAGAACTCGTTGAACCATTAGAAGCTTCTTTTGAAAGAGCATTTAATCAATTTAAAGATCCTAAATTAATTGCTTCGAGGTATAAACTATCATCTGATGTTCGTGAGTTTGTACGTCAATGGGTATTTAGGGAAGAAAAAGCACCTTCAATGGCGCATGTTTTAAGATATTTGCAAGGTACTTCTTATATGGCAACACTTAGTAAAAAAAATCCTGAATTAGCAAGAACAATTATTAGTGAAATTAGTAAATTGGAAAAAAGGTGATTTAATGGGTTTAATTGATGGTTTTAGAAAAAAAGAAGGCCAAGAAAAGGAAGAAGTGGTTGAAGAAATTCCTGAGGGAAAGTATCCTGATCAAGAGTGTTCTTTTTGTGGAAAACTAAATGCTGATAAAAAGTGGATGGGGCAATATTTTCATAAAAAATGTCTTAGAAAATTAAAGAAAGGCGCAAAGAAAATGTTATAATTTTTCTAATATTAATTTCGATTATACTTGTCTTCATATCTAATAATATCGTTTTCGTCAAATTCACCAAAGCTGATTTCTAAAAATCTTGCATCTTTACTTGCTTTGATTCGGTGCTTGGTTTTTTTTGGTATGAAAACAGTTTGTTCTTTTTTAAGTAAAATTTCTTTTCCGTTAATAATAGCAGTTAATCCTTCCTCAAGTGCAACCCATAATTCATCTCTTTTTTCGTGGCTTTGAAGCGAAAGAATTTCTCCTTTTTTTACACTAATGATTTTTACTGTGCTTTTTTCATTATGTGAGTATTGTTCAAATTTGCCCCACGGCTTTTCAATTGTAAAAGTTTCATGTTTCATTTAAAAAGAATGTGTTAAAAACATTTAAATATTGTTTCTGTTAAAGCTTTTTACGATAACCGATGATTAATTTCAAATTATTATTACAAACATTTTTCAACAGGCGTCCTGTTGAATTCTTAGCAAGAACACATTATCCCATTAAAGAGGGAGTAATTAATTTTGTAGTTCCTTTTTTGATTGTTTCAGTTCTTTTAGCAGGCGAGATTTTTTTAGCAAAACTTATTCTTGGAATTTTTTCAGGAGAAGAACTTGTTTCGTTGTTAATTAGTCTTATTATTTTAATAATTGGGTTAATTGTTTCTGTTTTAATTCTTCTTTTTGTAGAATTAATTTTTTATTATATTTTTGGAGCAATTCAATTTATTTTAGCGGGATTATTTAAAAGCGATAGGGAAAAAATGAATGATTTTAATGGTTCTTTTTTGACTTTGTTTGCTTCAGTAACTCTTGTTGGAGGAATTTTTATGCTTGTTCCAATAATCGGGTGGCTTTTAGCAATAGTTGCATATGTTTATTCGATTGTTTTAAATTTTAGGTTTATTCGAGAAAGATTTAATTTAACTGATGCGCAATCAACAATAGTTGTTATTTTACCAGTTAATATTTTGTTAGCGATTTTGTTAGTTATTGTTACAATAATGTCATTCATTTTAATTGGTTCAAAAGTATTGTAATTATTTAACTATTTTTTTTATCCAAAACGGAATTTCTTTTGCAAAATCGCTTGCAATAAATGAGTACCCCATTTTTTTGTAAAGTTTATCTCCAATTTTTCCATTAACAAAAGCACTTGCTTGAGCAGAATCAAATAAACTTAATCCTTGAGCAGTAAATCCTGTGCAAAGTCCTGCAAGAGAATCTCCTGTTCCTCCAACAGTCATTCCTGCGTTTCCTGTTTTATTTAAAACAAATTGTTTTCCATTAGAAATTATATCAGTTTTTCCTTTCAATAAAATAATGCATTTATGTTTCAATGCAATCGTGTTTACAATCGAAATTTTTTCGGTTAATGTTTTTCCAAAAAGTTTTTTTCCTGAAAAAATCTCAAATTCTTTTTCATGAGGGGTCAATAGTACTGCTCCGTTGAACTTCATTTTTACACATGCTTTTATTGCATCAGCATCAATTATAATTGGCTTTTTTGATTTTTTAATAAATTCTTTTACAAATGTGATTGTTTGTTTTTCTTGTCCAATTCCTGGCCCAATTAAAACAACATCCGATTTTTTTTCAATTGCAATAATTTTGTTTAAATGTTTTTTTGTAAAAAAATCTCCTTTTACTTTTTTAACAATTAAATCTGGGGCAAATCCATTAATTATTAATCCTGCTTTTTCAGGTGCAATAACAGTACATAAATCAATCCCTGTTCTAAGACAAGCCATTGTAGCCATTCCAGCGAGTGCTGGAGCCCCAATTAAATCAGTTGAACCGCCAATAATTAGTGCTTTTCCATTATCTCCTTTATGCGAATCAGTTTTTCTCTTTTTAAAAAACTTTTTTATTTCTTGTTCAGTAATTGTTTTTGGCATTTTTCACGCCTTTGTAAGTTCTTTTTTAAGTGCATTTGAAATTTCTTTTCCAGAAGCTTTTCCTTTTAGTTCCTTCATTACATCACCCATTAGTGCACCCATAGCACCTAGTCCTTTTGCTTTGACTAACGCAGAATTTGCCTGCACGACTTTCTTCACTACTTTTTCTACTTCTCCTTTTTCTGCGCCACTAACACCAATTTTTTTAAGTACTTCTTCAATTGAAAGATTTGGTTGTTTTGATTTTTCAATTAATAATTTAGTTTGAATTTCTTTAATTATTTTTTCTGAATTAAGTCCATCAATTAATTCTTCAATGTCTTTTTCTGAAAACACTTCAAGTTTTGCGCCATTTCTTCTTGCTTCAACAAGTCCTTCAAGTAAAAAAACTGCAGTTTTTTTTGCATCACAACCTTCGTTTATTTTTTTTTCAAAAAGCCTTGCAAAGTTGTTGGTTTTCATTTCATTAATTAATTTTTCATTCAATCCCCATTTAGAGTATAGTTTTTTTCTTTCTTCAATACTTAATGGCAATTGTTCTTTTACTTTTTTCAAAACGTTTTTGTCAATAATAATGCTATCAATATCTGTTTCGGGGTACATTCTTGCTGCGCCGGGTAAAGGGCGTAAGTATTCTGTATTTCCTTCTTCTAATGCTCCGCGTGTTTCTTCAGGAACTCCTTCTAAGCATTGTAATGCTCTTTCATAAACTACTCTAAGTGCGTTTTCTGTTTTTTCAGGCGAAGCCGCAACAATAACAAAACCGTCTTCTTTTTTACAATTAAGTTTTTTGAGTGTTTCTTCAACTTCTTTTTCTGAAACTCCGTAATTTGGTAATTCGTCTGAATGAAAAATTCCTTTTAATCCTGTTTTTGTTTTAACATAATTTGCAAATTCTGTTCCAAGTCTTCTGTTTGGTTGAAGTTCCATTCCTAATAGTCCTGCAAATTTTTTAAGTTTAATTCCGCAAACAATTCCTTTTTTTGCAATCGCGTTTTTAATTATTTTTGCATTTGTTTTTTCGAATAATTTATTTAAATCGCAAATTTTAAATTCAAAATCTTTTTTTGTTAAACTTCTTTTTTTAAGTTCTTTTTTTATTTTTACAAGTTTTACTTGTCTTTGAACTTCTCTTCGGACATATTCATCAATTATTGCTAATTCCTGAACTCCTTTGACTTCAACTCTTGCACCTTCTTTAATTGAAATATTTACATCTTGCCTTATGGTTCCAAGTCCACGTTTTACTTTTCCAGTTAATCTAAGTAGAGTTCCAATTGCAA
>Ga0307928_10000270_pt1 | contig 37941 bp, 58 predicted proteins | sample AceLakmetagen232_FD_201815 | JGI IMG/M metagenome (GOLD analysis project Ga0307928, IMG submission 201815) | Saline water microbial communities from Ace Lake, Antarctica - #232 | ecosystem: Environmental > Aquatic > Non-marine Saline and Alkaline > Saline | place: Antarctica: Ace Lake... | reverse complement strand
CAAATGGAGAAAAAACAAATGGAAAGTTCTATTGAAGATGGTTATGCAGGGTGTTGTAATAAAAAGATAAAAGTTAAATTGAAAGGTAACTTTTTGGAGAAACAATAAAACATATTTTTTATAACGACCTTGATATATTGACTGAAAAATTAAAACGGCTTATAAAAGTAAAAATTAATTTATTTTAAAAAAAGCGTTGGCAAAAATATTTAATTATGGTATTTGAAATACAAACTTTCAATTTAGCACAGATTAAGCACTTGCATACAACACCAAAACAATGGGCGTTTTTATGCCCTTTGTTGGCTGTTAGGACACGTTTTAATGTGTCTTTATTTTATCAAAATTGCTGCTCCGAAAATACTAGCTATTGATCCGAGCGAAATACATCCGATTTTCAGCACTTTGTTTTTCTTCTTTAGGTTGTTAATTGATTTGTCGCGGCTCCGGATTAGTTCGCGATAATATGCAACTTCCTCAACCTGGATTTCTTCTTTTCTGACGTAGTTAGTGATTAAGCCTTTTTGAGCGCTGATAATATCGTGCTGCTGTGTTATCTTGACTTGTCTGTTTTCAAGCAGGGAATCGCTGTAAAAAGCTTTGATTTGGTAGTTTCTAATGACCTTTAACTCTTCCAAGTTGAATTGACCGCTTAATAACGTTGGTAAGGCTATCGCTATTAGTAAAAGTGTCAGTATTCGCATAATGATTTTTAATTTTTTCGTTTATGATTATAAATTCCTTTTCTGTTTTAATTGGCTGTAGGTTCAGACTATCTATAACCAGTTTAAAACTATCATTCCGCGCGGTTAAAACAGTTTTGAAACTATCTATCCTTTGAAGATTTACATCGCCTTCAATCGAGGCTATTTCATCATCTGGAATAAACAGGTAAACCACGCAAGCCAAACCAAAGCCAGCCACAAAAATTAAAACATTATTAAGCATAATGTGAATAGGTTGTAATACCTCCTACTTTCATGGCCTTTAAAACTTGTTTTCTATTTCCACCACCCGATTTATAGGAAATGTGTACCCAGTCAGGATTTGAAGTATCGCCAAACTCCCAAATTAATTGGTCATAGACTACATTAGCTCGTAGATAATCAAATAACTCTCCATTGGTAATGCCTCCATAAACATCACAATCTAAATCTAATGCTTGTCCGGTTGAATGTTGGCTTGTTTTACTGCCTCCAATTCGCTCATTTAAAGCGTCTGAACGGTAGCCACTAGAAATAAAAATAGCTTTTCCGAAATACTCCCTGCATGGTTGAAAAACTTTTTCTGCTAATTGCTTTAGGTTTTCCAAATGTTCAGGCGATGGATTATTATCAATGCCGTATTTAGTAGCAGTATTTGATTTTATTACTTCTTTTAAACTTAAATTTTTTGATAAATTCATTTTCTTAATTTTTATCTATGAAAATATTAACACTAATTTAGTTAGCGCCACTTTTAACCATGATGAAGAAGCTACATTTGCGCCCGAAACACCTATAGCTGTACCAAGTACCCACTTCGCTTTATTCCTTTCAGATTCAAGTTTAATTACTTTTGCTTTTGTTTGCTTATGCTCTGCAATTAATCCAATTCGATCATATTCTGGCTCCCCAACTAATGCCCGATGAACTTCGCCCAACTTTTTATTCATTTCGGTTAATAGCATAATATCAACTTCCATTTTTCGATTATCATTTTTTAAAGGCATCCTTTGAAGTTTACTTTTTTATTCAATTTACCAGAAATAGTAGCGTCATTACAGGCCTCCCAAAGTTGGCCGCATTCATCAACATTTAAATCATTAAATTTTATTGCAAGAATTGAAACACTGTTATTATGTACCGTTGCGCTTTGTGACATTTCCGAAAGGCTGCCCGTTGAACAGTTGTTAAATATTATGCATTGCACCGTGTCCATTTCGTGAAATGCTTGAATAAACGAATTAATTTCTGATTGAGTCATTTTATTTATTGTTATCTTCTGGAAATTTTTCGGGTTTAATTATACCTGTTTTTCGGCCTAGAAAATCAACCGTAATGGCAAATATTCCCGTTAATGTGTATCCGCTCACTTCTAGGCTTAAATCACCTTCACCCGCCTTATTTAGCGCCCAATTAGTTAAAGCATCGTTATTAACTCCGCTGTGAACTAGAGTTACAAATATCGCGCTGAAAAACATACCTATTAAAATATTATTCCACCGTTTTGAAAACCACCTTTCAAAACTGACTTTAAAACCATTTGGTTTTTTACCATAATAATCTTCGTGATTTTGGTAGTGTATAAATTCTGTGGCCAGCACTCCAACAATGATAACCAGCGCGTATATCAAAAAATCTCTCATATTTTTATTATAATTATTATTACCGTCCTAGTGCTATGTTATAATTAGTAAGAGCATCTTTTAAATCTAATGCCTCATTTGCTGTTAATCCATCGTGTATAGAGAAGGTTTTAAATCCGACAGTCAACGGTATAATTGGATTTCCAGAATTGTCAGAGGCTGCACAAATAAACATAGACTCATTTGCCTGAGCTGATGAATTTGTTGAAGATGTTGCAACACTAATCCCATCCTTATAAATTGTAAAACCAGATGAGTTCAATCTGCTAATAGTGCATATTGCAGGTGCAGCAGAATGCAATAATCCAATTCCCGAAGAATACGAAACAACATTTCGTCTAAAAGCCAAAGAAGGATAGTCTGCCCCTGCAAATACTTGGCTATTCACTCCAGGCGAGTCAAAATTATCCCGAGTCATTCCGTTATTCCCTGCCGTCATATGCGCCGATTCGACAAAGTGAGTGTTACCATATGCGGATGCACTGAAATTTCCTTTAATTCCCTTATAACTAACCGATGGACTATTTACCCAAGTCATTCTAAATGCCGCATCTGAATCAACCGGGTTAACCAAATTCCACTTACAAGCTGTCAAAGTAAAAGTAGTTGCATCAATTGGGCACATAGGATAAAACGCGTACAATTTAGACCAAATATCAGTGCTGTTTGTTGTGCTGCCAGTTCCTTTTAAATCTGCAACAAGACTAGTTATAGCGTTTTTTTGAGTTGTTCCTGTTATTGCAGCAGCAGCAATAAATAATTGAGCTGGCGTTAATTCACCTCCAGCCGCTTGACTGTATATTCCCATTCTACCACTCATACTATGCTTTTAAAGTACCTATTAATCTGAATGTGTTGTTTGCTGTTTTCTTCAATATTGTGCCGCTAAATGCTTTGTCTAGTTTTAGATTACTGTCAACCGAATCAATACTTGTACTTCCACCAGCAACAAAACTAACATCATAGGCAAGGTCAATTGGGCTAAATTCCCACTCCGAACCAATTGGAAAATCTGTGTTTGCTTGATCCGTCACCGTTATTACAATAGCGCCTCCATTTGCATTTACATCATAAAAAGTATTTGCAGGAATTGATTCTAAATTTGCGCTGGATGTTAATATTGTTCCAACTGGTCGAGCTGCTTTAATTAAATCCGATGTAATTAATCCAGTTGCAGTTAGTGTACCGTCTACTGTTTTATTTCCAGTGAAAGTTTGAGTAGTTGCGTTTAAATAAAGCCGTGTTGCTGTTTCCGCTATATCGCCAGCATCTAAAACAACTACTCCAGATGCAGAATTAACGCTTGTAACTGGGGCTGTAGGGTAGCTCATTTGCAGCCAATCTGCTACATCTGTAGGATCATCTCCGATTATCTGGAAGTTTGTTCCCGTGTCCGTTCTAACGCAAAAATCGCCTTTTTCACCTGTCAATAATAACATTGCTGACTGATCAGCGGCAACTCCTAAATAATCAACTATTGAAATCGCTGGAAGTTGTGCAACTGGAATTTTTGAATCCGCACCTAATGACGCGTAACCATTTGCAGCGGCTTTATTTACCGCCTGTTCTGCTGTCCCTATGGTTGTAGTTAGCAAAGCGGTTAAAAATAAATTAGTTGCACCTTCTGTAATTAAATCAGAGTCATCAGTTTCGTGATTAAATGCCGAATCGTTTAAATCTGTTTGCGTTCCGCGTGTATCGGCTGGACTAATTGCTCCTACTGTATTATCTGGCAAATTAGTGTCAATTGCTGTCTGTAAATCTGTTCTATTCTTAATTGCCATGATGCAAATTTATATTATTTAACTAAAAAACTTCTTATTATTCGAGTAACGGCTTATAAAATCTATTGAGCCGCTTGGATAAGGTCTTGAATTACTATTATCTGGTGCAAATTCTCCGTTTACCTCTACCAAAACATTAACAAAATCGTCATTATTTGCTCGGTTATAATCGCAAATTTTTAAATCATCTGCCATTAAAACCACATACATAAGCAAGTCAAATAAATCGCGGGGAGAACGCCTTAACTCTAATTTGTAAGTTTCTCTAAATCCTTTTGAAATTGTTCTTTCTCTACCGTTGCTCATTCGTACACCTTCGACTTCAAATGGGGCGGCTCTATCATTAAATAAAGCATCTGAAAGCCTAATTTGACTAGTGAAGTTTAAGCCTACAAAATCAGTGGTAACCGTTTGCTGTTTATCCCCGATTACAGAGTTCAAAGTGTATTCGATTCTGACCGTTTCATCTGCTCTGGCTTGGGTGTATGTTTTTAAACAGTACTCGTTTGAGTACTTATGTCCAGTTCCATAATCCCAATCCATTCTATACTTTCCTTCTCCGCCATAAGTTGCAAAATTTAGGTAAGTTTTCCAAACTATTTTATGAGCGTAATAAGTCATATTGTTACGGGTGACGCTTAACTCATTTCCTAAGGCACTACCAATATTATCCCATGTAGCGGTTGACTCATTGTACTTTTGAATGTACATTGAAACAGTGTATTGTACTGGAAAAATCTCTATAAAATTATTGTAATCGTTTATAAAAGTGTTGGTATCTGAAACGCTTGCAAGAACGTTTAAAGGAAGACAGCAAACTTTAAAAGGGTTTGCCTGTAAATCAATAACAGGGCTGTCTACAATAGTTTCTAAAGCTAGAACATCCGTTTTAAATATTTCGCCCCAATCAGTTAAGGCAGCGTTTTGGCTGTTTCTATTAATGCTTACAGAAATAGTATATTCTAAAACTCCCAGTGGAAGTTTATCGTGGTCAATATAAAAAGTACCTGTAAAAACATTTCCAACTTTAGTTATTGAAATCTTACCATTTCCACCGTTTGAATCGAATATTGATACGCTTTGACGGTCATAAACGCTTGAAAAACTTGAATTATTTTCAAAGTTTCCATCGCCTTTCGGAATTATCCTAGCAACCATAAACACATCTGTCTGGTCAAATGAAGGTGAAGAAGCTGTGTTTGTGAAAACCGCCTGCACTTTCGTTTGTTTATTGGATAGAATGTAAGGTGCTGATGAATGAGTTAATGCAGTTGTATCGTCGAACGTGTTTAAAGCCAGTGTTGGCCATTGCGCGCTGTCTGCCTCATAGTCCTTATCTATTAAAACAGTGTCATTGTTAACGGTGTGCGTTGTAACTCCTGAACTCAAATTGGTTTGAACACGGTAATTAATAGCCCAATCAGAAAAAGCCGCTAACCTTATCCAGTTGTTATTATAGCCGTTGTAATTCTGTGTAGTGTCTTGAAAATCTGCTGGATATGTAGAAATTAGTAATTGGTCCCAATCTGCCCAGCGCATAAGAAAAGTGTGCATGAATTTGTAAGCGAATGCAGTGCCCGCGTCATCCGTTGGAGATCGAAACGCTGTGTTGTTTGCTCTTATTTCCGCTGCATTTACTTGAAAATTTGTTGGCGTTGTTTGGTTAATAAATCGAACATTGCCAATTAGCGGCTCACCTGTTAAATCTATGTTTTCACTTTGCAAAACAAGTTCTTCATTGTCACTTGAATTAATAGCAACCAACTGAAGTTTAACGCTGTCAATTTGAGCATCTGGAAGCGTTGAAGGCTGGTCTAACATTACCAAAGTGTCTACGCTTATTTCATCCTCTACCTTTATTTTTGGTGATTGGCTTTCAATTGAATCATCTTGCTGGTCGTGAAATAATATTTTTGAAGTCGTTACCGCTGTGTCATCTGGAATATCAATTTTGATAGAGCCATAGTCAATTAAAAAAGTGGTATAGTTTGCCGTTTCTGCTGTCAAACTTTCAGAACCAGCGTAAGCCCAAATTGAATAATTTTTCTGACTTAATGAATCGATTTTGGCCTTTGCATCTGTTCCAAAATCAACATTGAAAGTAATTGTTGTGCTTGTCGAAGTGCTAGTAGGCGCAGCGGATGTTATAACCTGAAATCCTGTTCCGTTATTTTCTCCGTTTATAGTCGGGCCGCTTTCCGTGACAAAAGCCCTATCCCAAGAATAATTCTCTAAAACAGTACTATTAATATTTTTGTAGTCTGAATCAATTTCAGGATGCAGAATAAAATTAACACAAACGTACTTAGGAAACTGTGTTGATATTCCTGTATTTACTTGGTTAATTGTAAAGCTAACAGAAACAGTATCATCTCTAGTCAGTGAATTAACCGTTGATGCGTTGCCATAAGTTGCACCTGTTGCTGTAAATTCTGAAATACCTCCGTTGTACTGCTCATCTTTCCAGCCTGTATTTCCTTCTTTTTTATCAAAAATTAATTCTTGAAATACATTTGGGTCTGACAAGTCTCTATATCCTCTTATTCTGAAAACTTGCTTTAAACATTTAGTTTTATCAAAATAATTAGGTGCTATTACCTTTGGAAAAGTAGACCAATCAAATATTTGATGAGTCAAATAAAACGGGTGTATAAATAACACCTGTGTAATTGTGTAGTTATATTGAAGTCCTTCTAATTGTGTACTGGTTGAAGTGTCTACTACTGTACAATCACCTAAATGCCACGACTCCTTACCTTGTGGAATTAATGTCTGAGATGTTGAACCCCAAGGGGCTGAAGACTCCCCAAAAGAAAACCGCATTAATTCGCCATCAATCGGAGATGTAAAAACAGTTGCACCGTCATTTTCTGGAAGGCCATAATCTAAGCTAATTCCTGTTGGATATTGCTTTAATTTAAAAACTGCTTCAATATCATCTGCGTTTGGCTTAAATGATATAGAAGCACCAGAATCATTCACGCATCTAATTCTATAATCACTTATCTTTTCACTAATTATAAGACCTGTCCTTGGCGCTATACCTCCACCACCTGCTTGAGCAGAATCATTTTCCCAATCTTCTGCATCGGTAATACTTAATTCGTCACCTACTGCGAAATCTATAAATCTACCGCTTGGATCATAAATCCAATCAGGAGTGAGCATTGTATTATCGGCAAAGGTTACTTCACCATCTGGACTGGCACAATTAAACCAAGTTTCAAATCTGACTTTAATTTCTACTGTAATTTTTTGGAAAAGATTACCTTTTAAATAATCAACCGAAGTAGTTAAATCAGTTTCTTCTTCTCTTGCTTCGTATGATACTAAATAGCCTGGCATTATGAGAATTTTTTTCTAAGTTCTTCCAAATCTTGCTTCATCTTTGCCGCTTTTTCGTTAACGTCGAACTTTTCAAACAGTTCTGCAGCTTCTTGTAACTCTTCCTCGCTTGCGTTTTTCTTTAATTTGCCCATGTTTTTGTTCAACTCAACATCTAATTCATGTGAAATAACGCTTAGTTTCTTAGTAATTTCCAATACTCCTTTTAAATCAAACTCCATCTTTCAAAAATACTAATTAATTAAGTGCCATCAGGCTCGGTAGTTTCCTCTTTTAAAAATGTCGTGTAGTTCTTTCTTTCCTCAATTACAAAATTTGCTAATCGTGTGCCGCTATTCCAAGAGCAACTAACAACTTGCATTATTTTATTCTTGAATCTTACATTTCCCTCAGTCATAATATGCAGAATGTTTCCTAAATTCATTTCTACTTTTGGAATATTGTAGATAAATCTTTGCGCGCTTTCTGGTCCTGGAGCAAATGATTTGTTTTTGTGGTACTTGTCAAATAAATATCGTGCGTTTACTTTCGCATTGTTATCAACTGATATTTTTGTTTTCTTGTCGTTTGAATTTATATCGAGTAAAGCAATTTTAGCGATGCCAATTTGATCGCGCTCTAAAAGCATCATCCCAACACGATTGTCTAGTAACTCATCTAGATTTGGGTCTTTAAGCTCTTTTACGGGGTCTAGCTCAATTTTAATTTTAATTCCAACAACTTTCAAAGCCTTTTTCAATTTTCCTAAAGCCTTTTTGATGCCGTTGATTATCTTAATTACCCCGTTTGTTACCTTAATTAAAGCGCCAATTAAGGGGCCAATAACATTCATTAAAGCATCAACCGTTCTTTCCACTGATGTTAAATCATTCTTTCGGATAGCCCGAGCAAAACCAAAAGAAGTTTGATTGAATCCTTTTAATAGCTGCAAGTTTCTTACTGAATTAGGTATTTTCTTATGCAGTAGTTGAGATTGAACTATAGTACCTTTATAATCATCAACTGTATTTAAATCCACCATATCGGTCTCAAAGCGAAGTATAATATTTGAAACTAAACTGTCTGCATTAGTTGTGAATTGTGGGATATAGTAGTCAGGAATGGTTACAGATGCTGGACTAAGCGGTTTTAAAGCTGAGAGCAATTGAAGACCTGCTGCGTTGCTCACTATCCGAAGGTTGAACATTCCAGTAACCTTCCTTAGTAAATCGCCAAACGTTCCTTTATAAAAACCTGTTTGGTCAATTTCGTTGCCTACAAAATAGCCTTTAATTCTATCGTCTGACTGTGTAACTGGAGGAGCATAGGCCTCAGGGATAATATGTAATTTAATCCATTCAGTATCTTGTAAAATTGGGCTGGAATAATTTAAACCTAAATAATCACACGCTGCATTTATTTGGTCGTTAAGACTCATGCAAGCTGCGTACTTTATCCTACTAATTATTAAGTCTACAAGGTCGAGTATCAATTTTATAATTGAAATCAGTAAAAATATAGCGTAAATTATTGCCGCTATCAACTGAATAACACCGCCTAAAGCGTCGATAATCGAACCCGCCTCAGCTGTATTAGCTGCAATTTCTGTAATGCTTTGCTTTATCCAGATGCTAATTGATGCCAACGTTAAAGAAGTGATCATTATATCCTTGTAATTCGGCACGCTGGAAATTACGTAAGGCATGAAAACTTTATTGCTTTTAGTTAAGAATCCCTCATTGTATAGCGTTTGGAAATCAACGCCATCGGCTACTTCTGTCACCCATTCCAAACCTGCGCGCTCTTTTGTGTCCGCTGTGACTAAATCTCTATCCCATTGAGCTGTTGACAAATCAATAAAGCCGTCCAAAACCTGCAATGTTTTACCGCTTTCTAGTATTTTTCGGATATGTGGAACTCCGTTAGTTATTCCCCTTCCTCCAGAAACACCGTCGTTCAAATAGTCGGTTAAAATCTTCGCTTCTGCTTCCCCCCATTCAAAAGAAAATGAAGAAAGTTTTACGTCATTCTCGCCAGGCTGAAAGTTAATTTCAATTTCTGCATCATCGTTATTAATTGGACTGCCAACTAATACTCCATTTATGTAGTCGTTAATTTCCATTAATACAAGCGTTTAGGTTTCGATTTACTAACTTTTTTCATTCCGTTTACGAATTGCGTATGCGTTACAAAAGCATTTTCATCAATATGTAAACTTACTTTACTGTTGTTAATCGATTTTTCAAGCGAATCTAAGCGGCTAACTATCCTACTATCATTTAGGCTAATTGAAGCCATCATCCCGCCTTTCTCGCTGTTCTGTACAATGTCAACTATCTGTTGATTTGTGTAGTCTGTTAACGCTGCGGAATGTTGTATGCCCATTATTTTTTCACGACCATCGAACAGAAATGCTTTGCCGCTTTTGGTTCTTCCTAAGTAGTCATCCTTTCCCGTGTTTCTTACTTTACTTCCTGACATATCAGCTTCTACTCCTTTGTCCGTTCCCTCTTCAAATAGGGCTGTGATTGCCTCCATTGTTCCAATTGTAGCTAATGCCTTAAATGGTGCTGTATTTGCATCGTCTTTGGCGTATTCAGCAGCCAAATTAAAGTAAGCTAAGATTTTTTGACGTCTTTCTTGCTCTTCTTGTTCCCTTACTTTTTGAGCCTCAAGTTTATCTTGTTGCGCTTGTAATGCTGCGGCATTGTTTTCAAGTCCTTGCTCCGCTCTGCGCTCTTGACGGTCTAAAGCTGTTGCATTTTCTTCCGTTTCTCGGTCAAAGCCTTCTAGCCTTTTTTCGGATGCTCTACTCATTGCATCGGAAACCGCATCAATTCCTTTAATTATTGTTTTAACGTTTTCCTCTCTTTGTTTTTGCTTTTTTTCTTCTTCTTCTTCTTCTTCTTCTTCTTCAGTAGTTTTCGCTTTAATTGCATCAATTTCCGCTTTCTGTGCAGCTTCTAAAGTTGTAATATCATCCTTGTTTTTTTTAGCCATTTCAATAATAGCAAAATACTTATCTCTAACCGCATTTATTTCACGTTGTTCGTCTGATAGTAAACTATCTGTATAAGCGTTTTCTAAATCTTCTTTAGTTTGGTTAAAATCAATTAGTCGGTCTTTTTCCTCTTGTTCTCTTTTCCTTTGCTCATCAAATGCTTTCTTTTTTGCCTTTGCTATTTCATTAATTGCTTTCTTCTCTATTCCAGTCCTTAGGCTAGTTAACGCACCAGATTTTTTTTGAAATTCTGTATCTGATTCAAATAACCTAGCTTTGATTTTTTCAATTTCGAGCTGGTCTTTTCTGTCAGTATCGTTAAAACTTGACTTTAATTCTGCGACATCTAACTCTGCTTGTATCTCTTCTTTTCTTAAATTATTGGCTTTTATTAACGCTTTCTCTGCGTTAATTAAACCTAAAATTCTTTCCTCATCTGTTTTATTTTGGTCGTTGGCTAACTTTACAGATTCTTTATATAGAAAGTTTTGCTTTGCTAATGGTACAGTATTTCGGATTCTAATTCGTTCTAATTCAATCTCAATATCGGCTAATTTCTTTCCATCCGCTAAAGCTGCTTCTGTTGCTTTTCTTGTTTCTTCTGCTAAATCCTTTACTGATCCAACAATATCATCAATCCCAGTAGCTACTTTTAACGTTGCGTTTCCAGCATCCTCAAGACCTTCACCAATTAAACTAAAATCTCTGTCAATTATTCCTTGAATTACTTTTCCAACTGCATCACCTAACTCAGCAATTGCTGTAAACCTGTTTAATACATTCTCTGCAATTGCCTTTCCTAAATCTTTAAACGCTTTTGCGGGGTCATCAATAGCCTTTTTTAACCTATCAAAAACTTTAAACGATGTGTCTTGTAGAAACCCCACAAAAAGCTCAAAAATAACTTTTAAAGGTGTAATAACCCTAGTTAATGCATCTGCTCCTCTTTGAGTACTAAAAAAAGCTGCTGTAAGCGCACCGACAGCAACTACTATTGCACCAATTCCTGTGCTTATTAAGGCAATTTTTAAGAATGTTAAACTCTTAGTTACTAAGTTGGTTGACGATGCTGCTGCCGTTTGTGTTGTGGCTAGTGCTGCTGTTTCTACCGCTTGTTTTTTTGTAAGTAAAGATACTACGGCTTGGATTCTTTGAAGAATAAATAACTGCTGTGAAAATAAACCTGTTGCTGTTATTCCCTCTTGCACACCTTGCGAATAATTACCAACGTTCAATTTTTGCTTTTTTAAGGCATCTGAGTTTTTGGTGACTTTTAAATTGTTTTTATCAAGTTGAATATTGATTTCTTTAAGCCTATCCGCACCTTTTTTAGTGTTAAAATTTAAGCCTTCTCTTTCTCTTCTTAATGTTCGGCTGCTTGCTGCTAGTTTTTGAAGCGTTCCCGCTTGTTTATCTTCTTGGATTATCAAATCTTGAAGTTCTTGCTTTTGTTTTTTAGTAGCATTTGCCTGTATTATTTTAGCTTTTGCTTCTGCTTCGGTTGATTTCTTTAGTTGTTTCTGCGCTGTTTCTAGGGCTTTTGTTGTTGATTTTGCAACAGTAAGGTCATCATTAAACTTCTTTACATCTTTAGAGTTTTTAAAGGCGTTTGTTTTAACCATTTCTCTTTGAACTATTAACAACTTTTCAAGTTCAATAATTAAAATTTTAGTTTCCTCTGTTACCGATTTGATTGCATTAGGAGCAACTAAGTCAGAACGTTCAATTCTTTTTGTAGCCATTTAGCAAAAATACTAAATAATAAGGTCTTTATTTCTCTTTGCTTAACTGCTTTGATTGCTTTGAAAGGATGTTCAAATTGACAATATACATTCTTGTGGATAGTTCAGAAGGGTTGACTGGATATAATTGCTTAGACATAACGCTTATAATTTCAAAAAAATCAAACTGCTCTTCTCCTCTTTTTTCTTGCAGTTCTTCCTCTTGCTTTGCAATTATTTTAGCCGCCAACGAATTACTTAATTGAGCATTTATTTGTTTTAAAGATGCTCTTTGCTGTTTTTTTAGCGATTCAATATATTCGTTACTTTTTAAATGTTGGTCAATAATTTGGTTCGTGATTATATTCCAAGCCTCAGCAAGTTTTTTGTCCGATGGCTTTCCTTCAATAATTAAATGCTCTAAATTATGGTCTTCTAAAATATAGTTGTATTTCAAGCAAGGCAAATCGTCTATTGATTTATAGTATTTTACTTTTTCCATTCGTTTAATATTGTTTGTTGCATTATTGGTATGGCTTCTTTAATTAATTCGTCGAAACTGTCATCATCCAATCCTAAAACCTCCCATGTTGGAAGTAGTTTTTCAAAATCTGCTCCACTTTCTCCTGGCTTTGTCGGTTCTTTTACTAAATCGCCAAATTCTAAAATGTAATCTTCTGTAACGGACAACACTTTAAAAGACTTATACAAATCACCCTTATCGAATAAGCGCCATGGTCCTGGCTTTTTCTTGTATTTTATTATTGACCGCTTAGAGTATGGCGGCATTATTCGGTTGTTTGCCGCTTTCCCAGCTCTTAATTGATCTAAATTTAAGCTAATTACTAAATCTTTTAACGGCTTCTTTTTGAAGGTTAGTACAAAAACCTTTTCAACGTCGGTTTTGATTATATTCTTTGCTAATTTCAGTAGTTCAAACATTGTCCAAATGTAAGGCAAAAAAAAACCCCGAATTAACGAGGCTTTTTAATTTGTGTAAGAATATCTATTTAAGAGATTTCTTTTTCTTCTTTGGGTACTGGTCTTTATACTCTGACCAAAGCCGATTGAAGTCACCTCTTACACCACCGCCAACCAATAGCGCAATGAAAGCCTTTTTGCCTACTGCTGTAGGTTCAAAGGCATCATTTGAAATACTAACGTTTGGGTAGTATTTTATCATTAGAAAGTAATTACTACCGCTTTTAATGCTGTATCATCAAAACCCAATGTTGTGGCTTTAATAGATAGTGATAAAACGTCTCCACCTGACTCAGTTGGATAAGTAATGGTATACGTTCCTTTTGGACTTTCAAGTACTGATGAAATACTAACAGGTCCTGGATTTGGTGTAATTTCAGTTAAATCAAAATCTCCAACCTCTAAACCCGATGCAATTCCTGGATTAGCTAAAGAACCGAAACCGTTAGTAATTTTCATTACTGCAACTGTTGTAGTTGCTGTTTCAGTAAGTGTACCATATAAATCTAGTAAACCATCATAAGCCAACCAGTCCACATCGGTTAAAAAATCAGAAGCTAAAAGCATTCTAACGTCTGAATCCTTAACAGAAATGCTCCATTGGAAGCCCAATTGAATTTTCGCAATTGTTGTATCTGTTGTGTCCATAGTCCGAACATCCCAAGTTTCTTGGTCTATTGAAAGTGGAGCTAAATAAGCAGGGTTTGAACCGTCACCGATTAAGTTACCTTGTGAATCAACAATGTAAGCGCCCATATTTGAACAACCAAATCCTTCAATTTGTTTAGCGTAATCGCCGCCCAAACTTAGCATCTGACCAGTAAAAGTTTTTACACCGTTACGAATCTTTACATTTTTTCCACTTGGGAAATCTTCAGAAATAGGGTCACCTCTTTCATTAGTCACATTTTCCATTTCAGGTAATGGGTAAAACCTTTTCTTATCGTCAGCTTGATTAATCAAAGCTCTGATAGCCGAATCAGCAGGAATTGTTCCTACTGGTATTCTATTAGCATCGTTACTAGAATCAAACATAGGAACTAAAATGAGGCGTTTTGCCACATCTTGAATAGGCATACACCCTGGCGTGCCTGTGTTCGATAAAGTTACGTTGCAATCACATGATGATGCCATAATAATATAATTTTAAATTTAACACAAAAATAAATAAATTTTAGTCAATATCGAACCCCACATTAAATCCAGAGCTGAAAGCCGCACCGCTTGGTGTTACGTTTTCTTGTTCCGCACATAGTAGGCTTTTCTTTATTGGTACATCAATAACCGATTCAACACCCGACAACATACCAACCGCTAAAATATTAGTTTCGTCTGTTTTAGAGATTGTGTCTCCACCGACTATGAATTTCTCATGTGATATAAAGTCAGTAGACCCAATCAAACCCGTTTTAGGGCTTTTTTTAATTGCTTTGTAGGTCGATTCTGCCAATGATAACATCGGTTGTATTATTTCGGTGCGTCTTTTGTCGCTTAAATAATCCCCGTATTTATCCGAATTAAGAAAGAACAACCTAACAGAACCATCCGAATCAATTACAGTATCTACATCTGCACTTCTTGACCTTGTTTGTTTGTTGAAAAACCAAACTATTGGAAACCACGACGCAGTATTTCCGTTTGATTTTGCCTTTAACACTAACTCAAAATTTGTTTGAGTAAGTGAGCCTGCAACAAAATAAGGATTTGGTAGGTCTTTTTTTCCTATGGTTGGAGAAAGTGCTTGTTTTGCTATTTCTTGGACTGTGAAATATTTGTCAATTTCAAAGGCTGTTACCTTATATTGGTTGCCGTCGATCGTTAGCCTTGTGTCTGTATTTATCCAGTGCGTTTTAAGAGCGTAACATTTATATTTATTATCCGCTTCTGTGATTACTGTATAAATATCGACCTGAAGATTTAACGCTCCAACAATATCATTTAAAACATTTTCAACTAAAATCATAAAGGAGAATATAAGTCTGGAATGTAACCTTTAAAATCTGGATATTCTACAGGGTTTTCCATTACATAATTTTGCAAATTGGTAATGCTCTCGTAGTTTCTGTTAGTTAATATGCCATTTTTAGTGATTAACCTGTCAGACGTTGCGGCCTCTTGCGAAAGATTCACATTTCCAGAACCACTATTGAAAGTTTCTTGATCCGTTGTAAATCCAATAAAAACTATTTTCTTTAGAATATCCTTTATTCCTGTTGTGTAGTATGGCTTAGTCGATATGGTAAAGCCTAACTCATTGAATATTGATAAATATTTTGCTGTTGCTGGTACTCGTGGAGTGCCTGTTAAATCGGCTATGAACGCATCTCCCAATGTTGTACCTAGAATCAACCTAATATTCTGGTCCTCTAGCTTTTCGGTTATGTATAACGCTAAATCTTCATCTGTGTACTGGTTTGAAGAAATTGCTGTTATACCTCCTGCAAAATCTGTTGTACTTAATATCGTTGCCATTATTCTATAATTATTGCCGTGCCATTTCTAACCATGTTATTTGCTGCAAGTCGTGCTGTAAATGGGCTTTGAGCGTTCTTTACTAAATCTAACTCTGAGCCAATTTCAAACTTTTTCTCTTTGTTTTGATATGGCTTTAAAAATCGAACTATTAGCTTTTCTTTCATTGCTCAAAGTTAACTATTTAGTTTTCTTTTTTGCCTCTGGTTTTTTAGCTCCTTTCAATTCCGCTTGGCCGTTGCTAATAATGAGTTTTCCAACTTCTTCCGTAACTTTATATTCTACACCTATCATCAAATGCTGTGTCTTTCCTTCTTTTACTTTCTTTCCTATAACTATCATAACTATAATTTTAAACAAAGTTAAATAAAAAAAGCCCCACCAAATTAATGGTAGGGCTTTCTAATAATCTGGTTTAGATTATGCTTTTTCTATAGCTGCTGCATCAGTTGCAAAAACACCTGTTACAAATGCATTCAAATCATTGTTTTGAATGAATAATTGACCTCTCCATTCAGCTAGAATAGTTCTCATATTCTTAGTGAAATCACTTCCGTCTAGTCCAACTTCTACCATAATAGAACTCTTTTCTACTATCGTTGCTTTTGAAGCGTCATAAACTAAATAACTCCCTATTGCCATGTTGCTGTTTTCTAAAATTGGAACACCATCTAACATTAGAGTTGCGCCAACTTGCAACAATCTTGTAACATATCTGTTGTCAGAATCAGAAGCTAAAACTTTAATCATTTTCAACGCTGCTACGTTGGTAGGGTTCATTTGAATAGTTAAATTAGATACTCCTTGATTTAGAAGTTTAATCTGGTTCATCGCCACAACTAGTACATCAACTGCATTAGCGTTTTCGACTGCGTTTGCTTGACCTGTTGCAAATGTTCCTGGATTAAATGCAATAGCTTGGTTCATTAAACCGTTTACTGTATTGCCTGTTCCGTCACCATTTAAACATTGGTTGTCTACAGAAAGTAACAATCTAACGATTAGTTTATTTCTTAACCATCCAGCCATAAAGCTAACATCATCCAACATCTCAGTAGATACTTTGAAGAAAGCTGCTGTTTTTTCTAATGAAACTGAAGCAACTACAAAAGTATTATCTATTTGATCTTTTGTTGCGCCTTCTGCTGTGCCTGCAATTGTACCGTCTTGAGCTGTTTCGTAAACCCATTCGATAGTATTACGGTCAGTAGTCAACTTTGTGATTGATGGGTAAGTTACTGTAACTCTCTCAGCAATATCGTTAATTCCTTCTAGTCTTTGTGCTTGTGGCATATTTCCACCAGACAAACTATTTCCGAAGGTCATATCTACAACCTTATCAATGGTAAAGCTAAAATCGTGATTTCTTTCTGTTTTACTTTTTGTAAAATTTTCAAGATTAGCTTTTAAAGCCTTATCTATTGAATTTTCCAATCCGTTAACAGTAGCACCGCTTAACTGTCCTGTTTGGATAGCCTTCAAAGTAGTGCCTTGAAGTTTAATAGCTTCTTTCAATGTAGCTATTTCACTTTTAGCCTTCTCTACTTCTTCAGTATTTCCAGTTTCAATTACTTCTAATCTTCCTTTTAATTCTAGTTGCTCAAATTCTAATTTTGCAACATAATACGAATGCATTTCTTCAGTTGTTGCACCTTCAAAATCTTTTGAAATGTCCTTGATCTCTTTGGATTCAAGAAACTCTTTTAATGTCTTTTTCATCTTAATTTTTTAATAATGATAGTAATGTTTTATTTAATTCTCCCTGCGGCTTCTCGACCTCTGGAAGTGTCTTATCGACGGCTTCACCTTCTTGAAGTGCTTTAACTTGATTACAAAAATGCAAAAAGTTTTCCTTTGATGGGTTGCTTTTCACTAATTCGCTTAATATGTTGATAGACTCAAAGTCTAATTCTTTATTCTCTAGTGTTGGTGTTAATTCGTTTGATCCTTGAATTACGCAGCTTATCTCAATTAGTTTGGCTTCTAACACCGCCCAGAAATATCCCTGTCCTTCTGCCTTTTCGATGTTGATTACGTCACCCTTGTAACGCTCCCAATTCGCAAACTCTTCTTTTTCTTCTGAATCATTTACACAAAGTTCTAGCTTTACATATTGCATCCCTACAGAATGTTGATCAATTTCCCCATTCAAATAATCTTTAAATATATTAGCGTTTCGGTCCTTCTCTATTTTAGTGTCCATTAATAACGCTGTAGCTGTACCAGCAACTTTTAAACCAACATCGGACCACTGCACCTCTTTTTCATACACTCTTACAGGGCTTCCAACTTTCGCTGCTAATTCGTGTACGTGGTCGTGTAGGTGCAAAACTCTTGCTCCGTTCTCCTGGATTGATTTTGAAAATATTCCTTTGATGTGTACGTCGTCGTGGCTGTCCATGAATCCGTAGGTGTTACCGACAATTGTTCGATAAATTTCGGTTGCTGTATCGTTGTTAGTACCATCGGCTTTCGTTGTTATTTGTTTAGTGCTATCGAAATCAACAACATCAGCCTTTTTTAATTGGGCTTTTTTTAGTCGCATCAACTCCGCTTTATTTCTGACTAATTCTTTTAGATTCTTTTTCATTTCCGAATGATTTTGTTATTCTCTAACGCTTTTTTCTTAGCTGTTTTCAACTTCTCCAGCTTGTCTTTGTCTATCTTAACTTTGTCTTGCATTGCTTCTCCCCCTTGTTGCGGTGTTCATTTCTGTGGTCGCTATTTCTTCTAATCCGATTTCAAGCCTAGCTTCATTAGGTGTAATTATACCTTCCTTAACGTCTTCCCTTGCTTCCTTTCGTCGTTCCGTTGGGCTTGGATTCAGTGCTTCAATTTCTGATTTGTTTACTCTTAGCCCGAAATTACCAAATTTGGATAAAAATTGCCTATCATAAGAACTGGCTATCTTGCTGAACATTGGAATAAATACTTCTGTTGCTGCTTCTTTCTTGGCCTCTTTGATGTTGTTATAGGTTGCGCTTGCATTGTCATTAACTAGAACTGAAGGAAAGCCCCAAATTGCTGATAGTTCGCGGATCAATTGCGTTTTATTTTCAATTGTCTGCATATCGGTTGATGATGCGTTAAGCTGCTGAACATTAACCGGTGAGCTAATAACGTGCATTCTGTTTGACTTATGCGCTCCACCTATTACCCGATTCAATGCCTTTTGGAGAAATGATTGATCACTTGGTTTAAGGCTTTGGCCATCTGAGCCGCCTCCACTTACTAAAGCGGAAACACCTCTATTTTCAAAGTATTCGCTTAGGGCAACTTCGATATTATTGGATGCATTTAATAGATTTTGTGCTGCTTGAAGTGGGCTTAATCCGTTACGCGTTTGCAGGCCGTCAATAGATGGATTATTCATAGCCACGTGCATAACAGAATCTGGCAGTAGTGGCTTACTTGCAATTCCATCATTAAAATGATAGCTTGAAATCTCGCTAATTATGCTTTGGCTGGTTGTCTTTATCTCCATTGATTGAGGCGGTAAAACTAATTGTCTACCACCCATGAACCCAATACTATTAACGTCGTTGTAAATATAGCATTCACCTGTTAAGGCGTAAAAAGTAGATAGTTGCTCCCAAAATTCAATGAAGGATTGATCCTTATTCGGGCTAAATACAAAGTCGTAAGCCTCGCCCGATGTGATTTCTTCACCTGTTGCTTTGTCGTATAGTTCAACGGGTAAAGTAGATACTCCCGTGCTAATTCGTTTGATGATGGTGTAAACAACTGCGGAACACAAATAACCGTTCTTAATAGCGTCCTCATCGCTGATGGCGTTACTGTTTAGGCTTGAGCCTATCTTAAAGAACTCATCCGTAAATGATGCCGTTTGCCTTCTTAACTCTCTACCGATATCATTAAACGCCATATTAAACAGTTTTGGCAAAATTAACCAAAAAAAATGTAATAGTTATTTCAGTTATGATATGGAATAAATTTGATTAAGACTAAGTTATTTAGCATTAGAAGTTAGTGAGAATTTTGTTTGCCCCATATCCGAATGTGTAAATTTATATTCTAAACTACATTTATCGCAGTTAAAAATATCAACCCAACCATTATTTTCTGATCTTGTTTTTATAAGACTTCCCTCATTACATTCGATGCATTTTTTTGAGTTAGAAGTCCATTTAGTTTTAAGGTCTTTTAGTGTGTATGATTTCATAATTTACATTTGTTTTTTAGTTAATTTAAAAGAATCTAAAAATAAATATAAGTAATGTGAGTGGCTGGAGTCGAACCAACAAGTCTTTGCGTGTCACTCGCACCTACCGACTACTCTTGGAGTGAGATAGCGTTTACCGTTGCGCCACACCCACATACTCATATTCAAATCATTACATTTGTTTTTTAGTTAATTCAAAACCTTTTGATGTATAGGTGTTAACTCCTTTTCCTTTGGTTTGTTTCGCGTAGTTGTAGTTAATCCCAGCCAATTCACACGCTTGTTTAAATGATCGCACCTCCGTTTGCATTCCTGTTGCAATGTTCGTTAGTTTCCAATATGATATTTTAGGCATTGTCTTGAAGTTTTAGTGTTTTGCTGTTAAAGAAAATTTAATTGTTTGTAGCCTGTTTAAGAAGTCGTTACCATCTAAACCGCTTTCAATGGTGCAAACTCTAAAGCTCAACTTATACTTTCTGTCTAGTTCTATAACGGCTCTTGTGCTTTCGGTCATTAACATACAGTCAAAAGAATCATCATCATCGTTATAGACTTGATCAGTTACTTTAAAAAAATATAATGCAGTTCTTCCTGATCGATAACCGTTTTTCTCCCTAATATAATTTAGCTTTTTCGTTTTATTAGTCATTTCGTTTTGTTTTAGACTGCTAAAGTAATACTTTTTAGATAGTATTAGTATTATTAGTGTACTTTTTTACGGGGGAAAAGTATTATTCTCTACATATTCCATAGATGCCATTGGGTGTAGGCATAACGTAAAGCATCAATGATATGATTATCTGCGTCTTTTGGTATCTCAGCGCGCTTGTCATTCCAAACGTAGCTATTTAGCTCTTTCTCTAGGTCTGGACTATCATCAACAACGATTAGATACTCCTGGAGCCAGCGTAACCCCTGCACTATTCCACCTTTCTTATAACATTTTACCGCGTTAAAGTTTGCCCTTCTTAACTGGTCAATGTTTAAAGGCTCGGCATTGTCGCAAACAATGAAATCATCTGGCTTAATGTTATTCTCGCAAAAAGTTAGGATTTCAGGCATTGCGATATTCGTACCGTATAGCATTTGCTTTGCATAGATAATTTTCTTATCCCTATCAACCGCAATTTTAACTATTGCCATTGGGTGTGTCCAGCCCCAATCAAGGCCGTACATGAATACTAATTCGTCGTTGAATTTACCTCTATTCCAATTGGTAAATATTTGTCCTTCTGCGCCTCCCGTCATACCCAGACCGTAAACCTTCCACTTATTAGCAAAGAATTTATTCTTGATGTTGGCCGTACTGAATAGGTCCTTTTTGTTTTGATCAAAAAAACCGCGCTCTAGGTAGCTTAATAGATTTCTCTTTTCTTCTTCTGGAATAAATTCATTGTCCAAAAACGTTAATGCAATGAAGTTTTCTTTGGTTACATAATCATGCGCCCAAAATTCTGAATCACTGTTAAAATCAATGATTGTTTTCTTGGCTCTTAAAGAAATATCTACATACTTTTCATGGGTTATCTTATTAGCCTCATTGATATAGATTAAATCGCGCCTTCTACCTTTTCCAATGTCGGCTTTATCCAGACCAATAAATTCAATAAAGCCAGTAACCCCGTGATTAAACGTAAACCTTGATTTATTTTCATTCCACCTTCCACTGTACCAAAGTCCGTAATCAATTAATATTTTCTTAAAATCATGAAATGCGGTATCCATTAACTTAGTCCGCTCGAAGGAGCAAATAGTTATTTCTTTATTAGGATTCTGGTTAAACCAGTCAATAATAAGCATCTCAATGCCTATTGTCTTTCCAGCACCTCCACCGCCTTGAATGATCGCTAAATCATCAACTGACTTGACTAATTTGGAAATCTTTTTAAGCGCTACAGTAGGCTTATAGTCGTAGGTGTACTTCATTACAGACTATCATCACCAAAAATAGGTGCAGGCTTGCTAATAGTTATTTCGGAATTATCTTTTAGTCCTAAATCCCTAGCTATTATGCTCGCATTGAACGCTCCAACTGAAGCACCTTCAAGTTTTTGAGTGTAAATAACATCCTCTACACGTGTGATGACCCCAAAAAAATCTTTCTTTTCTTTATAGTTAAACCACGTGCCCTCTACAATATCAAGGAAGATATATAGCCCTGTTTTCGTGTATGGTGTTGTTTGGTCTACTATGCACCTCTCAGCATCTTTTCCATGAAATTCTACTTTCTCCCATTTCCGCTTATCCGTAGCCTCGAAATATTCTAGTGAGGCTTCCCATAGTTGCTCTGGTGTTTCAAACTTTGGATTTCTTCCGTGTGAGCTTCTTAGCCTCCACCATTCGTTGCCTTTTGTTGCTCCCATTACTTGCATCTTTTATGAAGCGTTCTTTTTGCTTCTATTGGTGTACCGTTTACTATGAACGTACCATACTCAGGACTATCGACTATTCTTTCTATTGCCTTGTCTCCGCATTCTAGTTTAGTCTCCAGATCAACCGTTTCAATGTTAAATCCGTGTTTGTAATGATAGTAGTATGAACAATTATAGCACTTTTCAGGGCTTTTCTTCTTGCAGCTGGTAAATAGTGTTGATCCTATTGCAGCGATTATTACAAGCGTTACAAATGTGGCAACCGATTTTGTGAGCCTTTTGTTTACTGAGTCCATTACTCTATTCATTTCGTCAAATTCTTGTTCTTTCATAATGTCAAATTTAGTTATAAATTAATTAGTGTTTTTTTTGTTTAGTCTATTGGATAGAAAACATAACCATCTGTTGTTTTATAAAATTCTGATTCCGTTATAGCTCTGATGTTTTTTACTTTTACTGGTTTACCCCAAGAGGAACAAGACTCATCGTTTATCATTGCTACTTTATTTCCTTCAATTGCACAAAGTGTATTTATTCTGTCTTCAAATCTAAATTTATCACCTATACTGTAGGTTCTTTCACCCTCTACGCCGTTAGCAATTACCGCTAATGCTTTGATTTCCTTCTTTAGCTTTTTCAAACTCAGTTTGAATTTGTTTAGTAATATTTTATGCTCGTTGATGTGCTGTGCTGCTTCTTGTTTTGTCATTTCGTTTAGTTTAGTATTTCGTTTAGTGTTTCGTTTGCGTTTTTTACTGCTTCTGATTTAAATTTATAAGCGTATAATCCTATCCCAAAAGAATAAAAAAAATCTTGATAAACGCCCCATTTCATAGAGTCGGGCAATGACTCAAATGCAAAGCTCTGAAGGACTTCCTCATAGTCTTGGTAGTTCTCCCCTCTCACGAGCCATGTATTAAAATCTTTTTTTGCTTTTCCTGTTAATTTCATTTCGTTTTTATTAGAATTATTTAGGTAAAAATTGGTTAAGTAAAAATTGGTTAAGTTTAAAAAAGAAATTCTTATATTTTATTATCTCGTGCTCCTGTTCTTTAATTTGACTTTCTTGTTTTTCGATATAGTATTTTATTAACGCTTCTTTTTCGTTTTCTTCGTCTAATTCTTCAACTATTTTCTTAGCTTCTAAATACTTGTAGTCTGGTGTACAGATCATAATTTCGTTTTATTTAGTTCTTGTTCAATTTTACAGTGATTGCAATCTTCTGTAGTTATTTCAGATTTGCATTTTTCGCATTCAAATGTTGCTTTTATTTCGCTCATTTCGTTTTGTTTGTTTTAACACCCGCGTTGTATGTAATTGTGCTAAATTTAATTTTCACTTATTTATTATGGGTATAAAAGGTTTTATTTTTACTGCTAAGCCATCATAATTGCATTTGCACAACGGACTTACAACACCAAATAAAATAAACAACTGCTCTTCTGCTACTTTTTCAGTTATTACATCGTGTTTAAGGTTATCGCTTATTTGCTTTAATTTATCTTTCATATCTTTACTTTTTTTATTATTTCTTTAGTTCCAGCTGCTCGATTTTCAACTTAGGAGTGTCAACCGTTTTAGTCTTGGTTTTGGATCGTTTGTTTAATTCGCTGCCGTAGTTCAATTCAGCTATTTTGCAAGCTGTTTTGAAGGTCTTGCACTCTTGGGTTTCTCCGCTTTCCTTGAATGTTATTTTGTGGTATTTCATTTGCCGCTTTTAGATTTAATTTGTTTCCTTAGTTGTTTTGTCATCAATACAGACAATCTCATAAACTCTGTATCTGAAGAATATGGTAACGTTGTAAAATTTGAATGAAACAACTCATTCAAATTTTCTAATAAACATTCTTTTTCTAAACGCCCTAATACATCAGATTCATTTATTTGCTTTTTCGATAAATCATAATTTTTACCATAATTCATTACTGATTGAAAATAGTTAAGTATGCTATGTTTAACATTAAAAGCGTACCCTTTTCCCGCATTGTCACCGTATAAATAGCAAATTTCTTTTATCGGTGATTTGAATAACAACCCGTCTCTTATATCTTTTTTTATGTCTTTCAATTCTGTTCTTCGTTGAAAACTAAAATTTGCAGTTTTTTGTTTTTTAACTCCTTGTATTACTTTTTTAAAAAAATCCTCTTTAGTTTCAAGGTGGTTAAAACCCTCAAGTTCACTAGGATAAATTATTAAATAAAAATCATAATTTATTTGAAATAATAATGTTGATTGTTGTATTCGATAACTATCGCAACTATTTTTATCTACTCCTGATTCTAATATTATTGTTTTCATACTGGTAGACTATCAAAGTTTTTTAACTCAATATTTCTTACTGTGTCTTTTGCATTTTCAATAACCAAATTATTAACTATTAATGCCCTTTTTAATTCATAGTTCATTAAGTTAACGCATTGTCCTACTAATTTAGCCTGAGTAGCCGCCTTTGCTACATCTATCTCGTCTTTATCTAATCGTTCCATTGTTTCGCATAAATGCGCAAATAATGATTTACTGTTTACTGGTTTCATATCGTTTTGTTTTAGAAGTCAAATATACTCCTTTTATTATATAAACAACCCTTTTAATAATATTTATTTAGATTTTATTATCTAAACCCGTTGGAAATGTAATACTGGAGCGGGTTTCTGTGGGTGAAATAAATGATTAGTTTTGTTTCTTCGTTCGTGCATTGCGCATATTTAGTTTGTTTTTAGGCTTGAAGCCCTCGTTTATTCGGGGGTTTTTTGTTGGTGTTAACTGTATAATTAATACAGTAGTTGTATAACAATTCTTAGGTTTTCTCTCTTATTGCCATGTTCATTCACCATACTATCAACATATTCTTTAGCCCCTTCTTCGCTTCTAAAATGTTCGCAGCTTCCCCAAATTCGACCAATCTTCATTTCAACAATAAACGCCCACCGTTTTTCTATGTTTTCCTTGTAATATTTTTCAGCTTCTTTCATTGTGCTAAAGCCTAATAATTCCAAAGCCCATTGATCTCCATCTTGTACTAAATCGTATTGCATCTTTTTTAATTTAACTCGTTAATATTATCTGTGTTACCTTTTTCTAAATTGTTGGTATAAACCAATAAAATCATTTGCCGCGATTCTTAACTCTATTCTGTCTCGTGTTCCTTGTTTCTCCTTAGTAAGTGACCGCTCAAACTCTTTAGCGCGTTTAATAGCCTCTTTAACGTCTTCTCGGCTGGCTTTCAGTATTGGATAATCCTTCTTTAAGTCAAACTTAACGTATTCAAATAGCCCCGTTCCAAAAGTATTTTCAAGCCCTTCATCATATCCATCTGGATTTCCACCCAAAGAAACATTACAATTTTGGGAACATTGGCGGAAGATATTAAACAAATTAAACCTAATGTTTCCATGTGCTTTGGTTGTGAATCTATGCCCAGCATCATATTTAACGGGGTTAGTATTCCCGCAACTGATGCAAGGCTGATCATGATCAATTGTTCGAGCTATTCGGTTAACTATTACTTGTAGTGTTCCCTTGTAATCTGCTAAGGTTGTGATGTTGTCCTTCATTACCGCGCGTTTTACTTTCCAATCTTTCTTTCCCTGCGTAATTTTAGCCTCCTGGACCGCTACAGAAAAAGCCTTAATACATTCGTCTTTAACCATGCAGTATTTTTGATTAAAATATTTTGCGGTAAACTTTTGCTTGCAAGTTTTGCATCTAGGCATTTTTTAGTTTTTGATTTAACATAGTCTTAAGAAACATTTCAAAACGTTTCTTAGACGGACGTTGTAGATAATGCTAATCAAGATATTCTTTACCTATGTACACCATCATTTCACTAGAACATTTGTCTGTATCTACCAACCCAACCACAGAAAACCTATGTCTATATCTTAAACCTCTAATAGTATTATAACTTTCATAAAGTTCTTCATCTTCTATCCAAAAGTGGTTGTGTTTTTCGTCTTTGCTTACCGCACTATCAACAACAACGTGTATATCACATTGCTTTTGCTTATCTACATTGGTTATTGTTATTCCTCTTTCTTTTTCCATTTCTATTAAGTTTAATTATTATTCAAAGTCGCAACGTGGCATACACAAAGCGCTGTAAGTAATACTACGCTTCAAACTGTTTAATAAAGTCCTTCATTCTTTTTTCGTGTATTTCCTTAAAGTCATCAGTATTATTTTCAAGCATACTATCCATTATGTGTAGTGCTTCCAACAATCTTTGTTGTGCTTCATTCATTAACTCAATAGCTTCCCATTGGTCTTTTGGTGTCTTGTTTGTTTTTTTTGTATCTATTATCATTTTTATAAATTTTAGTTATTCAATTCGTACTACTTACAACAATATATAAACCCCATTAAAACGACACTATACCCTAAACGTTAGGCTTCATTAAAACGCACCTTTTCAATCTTCCAATCCTTGTAGCTTATCGGAAAGCTTAACATCTTCAAACTATGGTAAGGAAGTTTATTGGCTTCACAAGCTTTTTTAAAGTTGCCCCAAGTCTGTATTTTACTTTTTGGTGTTGTTACTAATATTATGTTTTGTCTGTTCATCTTAATACCCTAAAAATTCGTAAACCTTTTTCAAATCAACATCAAGTTTAAATCTTGCTTCTTCGTTTATTCCTAAATCATCCCATGCAATAATTACTGTGTTTCCGAAAAAACCTTCTGTTGTTGTCATTATTCCGTTTGCTTTTAATATTTTTTCTACTGTTGTCATATCGTTTGTTTTAATTATAATGTAAAGATACAACTAATATTTACTTAAACAAGTATTTTAGTAATTATTTTAATAATACCTACAAAACAAAGCCTAACATTCTGTAATATGTCATAGCTAAAAAGCCACGCCACATACAGTAGTCATTAGCAAACATTAAAACGATTTGCTAACACGTGGTATAGTGCATAGCTTAGGTTCGTGCCTAATTCAATCGTTTGTGTTTGTCTAACCATAATTAAAATATTTTTTTGCCAACGCTCTTTTGTTTTTATCAAAACAATTTGGTTTGCATCTGTTCTAATCTTAAACGTTCAATACTTTTATCAAAGTAAGTTTTATCAAGTTCAGCACCTATAAAATTTCTATTCTCTAAAATACAAGCGTGTGCAGTTGTTCCACTTCCAGAATAACCATCGAAAACTAAATCGCCTTTATTAGAGTAGGTTTTAATCAAGTATCTAATTAAGTCAATCGGTTTTTGAGTTGGATGGTCATTCTCTTTAATTCTATCGCCATTAGTAAAATCAATTACACTTTGTGGATGGTATTGGTCATTTACACTTGTTTTGCCTTTAAAGTCGCCATAATTAGTACTTGTATTTCCTTTTGTACTTCCTTTCATTCGCATTTTACCAACTTTCATTTGTGGGTTATAAGTAGGTAATTTTCTGTAAAACACTAATATATGTTCGTGGTTTCTCATTGGCATTTTATTAGCGTTTAAGTGTCCAGTTCCTAAAGCCTTGTACCAAATAATATCGTATCTAAACAAACCTGCTCTACTCAATATTAATTCACTTGCAAATGGCTGTGTACCAAAAAATATCATTGCACCATTTTCTTTAGTAACTCTTTCCCACTCGAGCCACATTTTTGCAAAGTCAGGTTTAATATCCCATTCATTTTGAGTACAACCAAATGGCGTATCTTGCAGAAGTAAATCAACACTTCCAGTTTCAATACGCTTCATCGTATCTTCACAATTTTCGTTATACAATTCAATTGCGTAAGTTTCCGTTATAACATTCATATTTTGTCTTTCAATTGCACCCCTTAAAAAAGAAAAAGGTTCGGTTATTAATTCAAATTTTCGTCCTTTAAAGTCGCACCATACATATAACACTAAATATAATTCATGCTAAAAAGCACGAAATTATATTATTTCCGTTATAAAACATTTACTAAATGCTCTATAAGTCGTTTGACTTCTTCTTTTGTTAGCCAGATGCTTCTATCTCCCTGTGGGCTTAGTATATCAATTTCAATCTCTTTTTCTTCGTCAAACTTATCTGATACATTAAGTATGCAGTCGTTAAAATCTCTTCTATCTATTTCCATAATTCAGTTTTATTTAGTCGGGCAAAAACTACCCTTTTAAAAATTCATTGTAAGCTAACCAAGCAAATATTCGATTCTTTGAACTCCTTGCATTTTCATCATTTGGCGGTCGAAATACTGGTTTAATTTTATCGCCTGTGGTCCCTGCTCGCTTTTTAACTACTAATTTTCTCGCCTCGCTAACCTCAGTATCAAAAGCCAAAAGCGTACGCTCCTTTAACTTCTTAATCTCTGGCTCTTTTAAATCTATTGTCCCTTCTTTTTGAAGTTGCAGAAATTTTTGAGAGCCGAAATCATCAACCATAACCGTTGGATCTTTTTTCTTAGCTGCTTTATCTGCTTCAATCATGCCTTGAAAACTATCTTCATAATCTTTCCTGCTTTTAATATCTCGGTTTTCTTTGTCGGATTCCCATTTCAAATTTGCCTCGTAAAGTCGCTGCTTAGTGATTGCTGCATTTTGTTCGTTCATGTATCCGATAATGAAATCGTTGATTGTAGAGTAATTTACCCCCATGAAATCGCCATATTGCTTTGACATTCCACGTTCTACAGCTAAATAAAGTTCTTTCTGCGTTAAACTTCCATACATTCCAGAGCGTATATTGCGGGTCATTTGCTTTATGTACGCTGTTTTTTGATTCTCATAATCTTCATCTGTTTTGGCATGGCCAGAAAGACGCAGCGCAATGTCAAATATTTCCGCAAAATAAGCGCCACACAATGCAATGTTTGAGTTCAATAAGTTTTTAAGTGTATCAATATCCCTGCACATTATTATTTCCCTTTCACCTGCTGTGAGTTTTGGACTTAAATTTTTAAAATTATATCGATTTATTACAGATATTCCCTGTTGTTTTTCCTGCTTAATTATTTCGTTGCTCATTATACGTTTTTTAAATCTTCAATAATTCGTCTGTTTATTTCTGCTCTCGATTCTGCTGTTGACTTCCCGTTAGATACTGGTTTTGCGCTCATACCGTCGTTAAAAATCGACAAATACATAATACCATCACTATTTTTTTTCCGCAATTTAAGCAAACTTTGGAAGTTTTTAGACCACCAACCTTCACGAGCCCATTTCGTTATTGCCTCAATGCTCTCAAAAGGTATTTGCTCAATGGTGTTTAGTTTGTGGATAGTGTCCATCCATTGATCAGTTATCTTTTTATTTTTTGGTTTGTAATGATCTGGAAAAAAATCTAAACAATTTACAAAACAATCCCTAACCGCCTCTGAAAATTCTTTTGGAATTTTTGGTTTTGGTTTTTCTTCTTCTTGTTCTTCTTCTTGTTCTTGTTCTTCTTCTTGTTCTTGTTCTTGTTGTGAAGGGTCTACACCACCCCCTTTTACACCCCCTTGCAAAGGGTCTTCTTTAGGGGTTAATTTATTGCCCTGTAAATCTGTTTTTGTTTTATCCTTATAGCCTTTAATACTTGTTTCTATTGGATGCCTTTGGCTTTGATAGCAAAGGTTAGCAATGAAAGATAACCCTTCTGGGTCTTCGTCTAAAAATTGTTTATTAATAACAGAAAGCAAAAAATTTAATTTATCGCTTTCGTTTTCAATCTCATTTAATACGTCAAAGTATGATCGAAGAAAGTTAAAGGCTTTTCTTTTTGTTTGTTTCCTAGCCATATCGTTATAAATTACAAAACCCCCCTAAAAAAGTATGACCACCACAGCACACTAATTTAGAAGGGTTAAATAAAAATTTCGTAATATGTTTTAAAGTGGTGGTAAACATGATTCAAATGTAGTAATTAATTTGGGTTAAACGTCAAAAATAGTTAGTTGTTGCTGGTGTTGCTTTAATCGCTTTTCAGCCGCGTTAAAATAGTCTTGGTCTAATTCGCAAGCGGTAAGATCAAACTTTAAATTATGGCAGGCTAAGGCTATTGAGCCGCTGCCTAAATGAGTATCTAAAATATTATCTCCTTCCTTTGCATAGTTCATTAAAAGCCATTCGTAAAGTTTAACGGGTTTTTGTGTTGGGTGTATTCTATTTGTTAATTCACATTTTTTATAACCCGCCCAAAGCAATTCAACTAAATCACATCTTAAAAATAATGAAGTCCATGCTAATTCTCCTTTTGAGTATGTAGGCATTGTTTCCTTTTTGTTCCAAAAAATATATCCACCAATAAATCCAAAATAGTTAGCCCCCCATATTATTTGATTTTTAGAAACTCTTTTTAATTCTATAAAATAATCTTTATTAGGTATATCAAAATCCCAATCTTTAGAGATGTATCCTTTTTTTGTTTTACCCTTCCATGTTTTTGTTTTGCCGCTATGCTTTTCTTTATCAGCACCTATCCCATAAGGCGGGTCTACAATAGCAATGTCAAAGTAATTGTCCTCATACCTTGCCATTAATTCCATATTATCTTCATTCGTTATTTTAATCATAAAAAATCCCTCCCTAAAAAATTAAAAAATACAGATGCCTAACACTGGTTATAGTGCATATTTGCGAAAAGCAAATCCGACACCATACCCTCAACGTTAGGTGTAATAAAATAAAAAAGCCACCGCGCTTTTGTTTTTTCAAAACAATTTGGTTTGCATTTGTGCTAATTTTAAGCGTTTCATTGCTTTATTGTAATATTCTTCATCTATTTCACAAGCAATTAAATCAAAGCCATAATCATTACACGCAATAGCAATGCTTCCACTTCCTAAGTGCGTATCCAATATTTTATTTCCTTTTTCTGCAAAATTATTTAGTATAAACTTATAAATGTAATATGGTTTTTGTGTCGGGTGTATTCTGTCTTTGCCTCCGTTTGTTTCAGCCTTACTACTCTTTGTCACTTTTAGCAACTGTTTATTAAATGAAGTCCATGCTAATTCTCCATGTGAAAAGTTAAATGTTTTGTCAAATAATTTATCCCAAAAAATCCAGCATTTACTTGGTGGCAGATATTCAGTAAAGTAGTTTCCACCCCAGACTATTTGATTTTTACTAACTCTAAATAACTCTTTCCAATATTCTGCTTTTGGGGTTTCTTTATCCCATTCTTTTTGAGTGTATTTATCTTCTTTATCCCATGTGCTTGGTCTGTCAGGTTTTCTAATTCTTATATCCCCATCAATACCTATCCCATAAGGCGGATCAACTATTGCCAAATCAAAATGGTTATCTTCATACCTAGCCATTAAAGCCATGTTGTCTTCGTTCGTTAGTGTTATCATTTTTTAGTGTTTATTAAAAAAACGCCTAATTAAATATGACCTCAAAAACGAGGCAATAAAAAAGACTATTGTAATTATTGCATTTTGCCCGATGCTAACTGGTATCTCCAAAAATGGATAAATAACCAACTGAATTAAAAAGCTGGTGACTAAGCCTAAAATAGTATTAGTCACCGCTTCAATTACTGATTTTTTTTTTGATTGCTTCATTTTAAAAAGCGAAATCATCCTCTTCTTCTTTACTTTCTTGTTTTGCCGCTGGAGCTGCTTCTTGCTTCTTTGGCTCAAACTCCTTGCAGTTACCTAAATAAAGCGGTGCATCGCCTTTATCCGTGCTCTGCTGGATCGACATCGTGTTACCATAGTTATCTACTTCGTCATTTATCCAGATTGAAAGGTTGATATACTTCCCTTTTTTACCTTCAAATATTTTTGATTTATCGATTTTGGTAACGTCTATTTTTCCTGTGAATAATTTACTCATGTTATTTTAATTTTAGTCTTATTAATTTTTCGTTTCGTCCGTAATTCCCTGCGCGCTTTCGGCCAGAATATTCTAGTTTGTCATCTGCTATAAGATCAGTAATTGACCTTCTAACGCTTGTTATGGGCGTACTATTTCCAAACAGTGCTAAGTGTACTCGACTTGCTCCATATTCAACCAGTGGCTGGTCCTGGAAAAACTCAAGTATTAAAATGTCTTGGGTTTTTGTTTTGCTGTGAAAGATTCCTAATTGTTCTTCGCTTTCGTTAGTGGTGTTGTAATGTGGCATTTGTTTTAAATTTTATTTTTGATTTATTTCTTTTATGATTTCAAAACTTTGCGCTGCTCGTTTTTCAGCTTTCAAAATTTTGTTTTCTAATTCCTTTTTGGATCGGATTTTAAACCGCTTTTCTATTAATTTAAAGTCGAATTTCATCATCTACTTGGGCAAATACTTCAGCCATTTTGCAAACTCTATTGGCTTGCTTGTCCAGCTTTAGTAGATTAGATTGAACGACCCTCAATGCGCCCGTCCAAAAAATTATTTCCTCGTTAAATCGGCCAGCTAAATGCTCATCAATTCGTTTTACCTCGCTGTCTGGATTAGTGGATGAAAACCTATAAGCAATTAAGCTATCTAGATATTTTTTTATTTGTGTTTCAGTCATTGCTTTCGTTTTTAGTTTCGACAAATATAATCAAATACTTTACTTTGTCAAGGGTTTGTCAATAGTATAATTGAGTTAAGATTTTAATAGTTTCTCCAGCTCTATTTGCGCGAGTGTCACGCGATCAATTAAAAATTCTTTGTCCGCTTGTGGGACTTTAAATTCAAATGTATTAACGCTTTCAAGTTTTGCTGCCTCTGGTAGATAAGGCAATGACTCTATAATATCCTCAATTAGTTTTCCTTCTGTAGACATAAAATAATAGTCTGCTAGATTTAAACCGTTTCGCTCTAATAAATCTTCATTATTAACTTCTTCAATGACTTTAATTAGGTTTTCCTTTGTCGGCATAAAGCAAAGTAATTCAGCGGTATCTACACCCGTTAAAATAGCGTTTGAGATACATTGCCAGTATTCAGAAGGAAAAGATTTTCTTAATAGATCAACATCTTTTTTCATTAAACACAATGAAAGCTCTGCAAATTTCTTTGGGTAGTAACATTTAATTTCACCAACCTTAACACCTTTTTGCTCTAAATCTGGTGTACCCGAATGCCTTTGTAGTGTTTTGCTGGCTATGGTGTTTTTGTGCTGCATAGTATATTCCAAGCCAACCATATCAAATAACACGCACTCCATTAATTGCCCCCATTTGATGGGTACGGTTTTAATTTCAACGCCTAATGGCCTTCCCAGCATTATAGAGTAATAGGTTTCTTCAACGTATGTATAAAATGCCGAACTAGGCAAACCGCTTTTTAACGAGGCGCAAAGTCTCGAAATTTGACTGCTTGTAAAATATCCATCTCTTAGGTTCTTATCTAGTTTGCTCATTATAGTTTGTTTAGATATTTGTACAATTTGTTATAGCTTGAAGTTTCTTCTTCTAACAGAACTCGCTCAATGCCCTCGTTTTGTCCTTCTGCTACCTTGTCTTTATTCTTTTTGTAAAGCGCATTTAATACGTCTAATGTAATGACTAAACCGCTTCTAATTCTTATCCCTTGAACCGATGCACCTTTAAATTTAACGGACTGATCAATAAATAATTCAACCTTTACATTTTGCCAGTCTTGAACAAAATTAGTTCCTGAAATATTAGCCATTTGCTTTGAATTTGTAGCATTCAAAACAAGCGGTTTAACATCCTCTATAAAGTGGGCAATATTTGCACTTATATTTTTTCCTGCTACCCTTACTCCAGAGCCTTTAATATTAGGATCAATTAAATGTTGGGTTACTTCTTGAATAGTAAAAATTAACTTAATACCATTTTCCGTTAAATCTTCTAAATCTGCACTGCTTAAATGATCTGATTTAAATACTTTTCTGTAATGTGTTTTTTCGCTCATGTTCTTAGTTTTTAGTTATAAGTTTTTCTTAAATTCTCTGCAAATACCAATAAGTAGTTCTACGTCTGTTTGATCGTACCTTCTACCGTTCCAGGTTTGCCGTATTTCGTTTGCTCGTTTTTCTCCCAAATCGGGGTGCATTTCCTTAACAACATCAATGTAAGAAAACCACTTTGGCATCCCTACTTTTGCCTTCATTAGTTCCAATTGAAGCTCTTGTTTTTGAATGTGTTCTAATGTTGTCATTTTACTTTTCTTTTACTATTAACCAATCTGAATAATTTATACTTAATCTTAAATTTTCACCGAAAACACTCCCGTATGTTATCGCTTTACTTTCTTCAAATTCCTGCAATATGGCTAAACTTCCACCATTTACTCGGTCAATACCTATTGACTTAGAATTAATTTCTATTACTACATAAGTATTGTATGCCGATTGGTAAAAAGTGTCTTTATGTATTAATAGCGTTCCAACCGTTTCAAAATCTGATTTTGTTGCGACTTGTTTGGTGTATTCGTATTCTTTCATTTCGTTTGTTTTAATTTCAGCAAATATAGTATAATCTTTTACATTGACAAAGGTTTGACAATAAGAATAAAACACTATATTTGTCATCTAAATAAAACGATATGAACTACATTGAACTACATTGCACATCTGAACTACTCCACGAAATTGAGGCCAACGGAAATTTCGGAGGAAACGAAGAAAACGGAACATTAGAATTGTACTACTCAATAGATGAGGAGTTTGAACAAGGCATTGGAGCCACCGACGAAAACGGACGCGAAGAAACGATCAATGAAGGAATAGGAGTTCGGTATCTGGACAGCGAAGGAAAAGAGTTTAGCGAGTTTGTTTCTAGGGCTATCTACAAGGCGCTCTAATGGTAAGGCTATGAATTGAAGCCGACAAACGAAATTAATTATTAACTAACAAGACCTAGTTAGGCTTTTATTTATAGCTAATGTTAGGCATTTTTTATTATGGTTAAGGAACGAGGATTAAATTTTTACAAAACGGACTACACAAGTTTTTCAGTAAAAAATTTACTACCGAAAGTAATATTTAGCAAGAATGTACAAGGTTGGTTTTTTACTAGGAATTACACTTTTGTTTGGTTGCAATTTGCGGCAACATATTGGATAACGATTAGAAGCGATATTAATATTGATATAGAAGTAGCTCACCAAAATAATGTAGAAAAATGGATGGTGCAATAGTTTTTTGTTGCCTAACGGAAATAATATAATTTCGTGCTTTTTAGCATGAATTATATTTAGTGTTGTATGTCTGGTGCGACTTTAAAGCACAAAAGTTTCAATTAATAACAAAACAAATAATTAAATATTTTAAGCGATGGAAAAAAATAATTTTAGATTCTGGAATAAAACAAAACGCCAATTTACAGACACTTATACTATGAAGTTTTTAAAAAACGGGGACATAAGCAACCAAAATAGTGAGATAGATATAAGTCAATGTTCTGGATTAAGAGATACAAGAAATGTATATATCTTTGAAGGAGATATAATATTAGATTTTAGGAAACACTCATCTGTTTTGCAATTTTGGCATTGCAGTTTTAATAATGGTTCTTTTATCTTTAAGAACGGTACAAAAGTAATGCAAGATGTAGATACAACAAGTTTTGAAGTCGTTGGAAATATATACCAAAATAAAGAAAAACACAAAGATATTAATTATTATATGAATTATTAAATTATTAAATTATGAAAACAGCAGTGGAATATATAGAGGAACAATTAGAAGCATCTTATAAAGATGCTTTTAATGACTTATTCGAGGTGATATTAGTGGCAAAACAAATGGAGAAAAAACAAATGGAAAGTTCTATTGAAGATGGTTATGCAGGGTGTTGTAATAAAAAGATAAAAGTTAAATTGAAAGGTAACTTTTTGGAGAAATAAGAAAACATATTTTTTATAACGACCTTGATATATTGACTGAAAAATTAAAACGGCTTATAAAAGTAAAAATTAATTTATTTTAAAAAAAGCGTTGGCAAAAATATTTAATTATGGTATTTGAAATACAAACTTTCAATTTAGCACAGATTAAGCACTTGCATACAACACCAAAACAATGGGCGTTTTTATGCCCTTTGTTGGCTGTTAGGACACGTTTTAATGTGTCTTTATTTTATCAAAATTGCTGCTCCGAAAATACTAGCTATTGATCCGAGCGAAATACATCCGATTTTCAGCACTTTGTTTTTCTTCTTTAGGTTGTTAATTGATTTGTCGCGGCTCCGGATTAGTTCGCGATAATATGCAACTTCCTCAACCTGGATTTCTTCTTTTCTGACGTAGTTAGTGATTAAGCCTTTTTGAGCGCTGATAATATCGTGCTGCTGTGTTATCTTGACTTGTCTGTTTTCAAGCAGGGAATCGCTGTAAAAAGCTTTGATTTGGTAGTTTCTAATGACCTTTAACTCTTCCAAGTTGAATTGACCGCTTAATAACGTTGGTAAGGCTATCGCTATTAGTAAAAGTGTCAGTATTCGCATAATGATTTTTAATTTTTTCGTTTATGATTATAAATTCCTTTTCTGTTTTAATTGGCTGTAGGTTCAGACTATCTATAACCAGTTTAAAACTATCATTCCGCGCGGTTAAAACAGTTTTGAAACTATCTATCCTTTGAAGATTTACATCGCCTTCAATCGAGGCTATTTCATCATCTGGAATAAACAGGTAAACCACGCAAGCCAAACCAAAGCCAGCCACAAAAATTAAAACATTATTAAGCATAATGTGAATAGGTTGTAATACCTCCTACTTTCATGGCCTTTAAAACTTGTTTTCTATTTCCACCACCCGATTTATAGGAAATGTGTACCCAGTCAGGATTTGAAGTATCGCCAAACTCCCAAATTAATTGGTCATAGACTACATTAGCTCGTAGATAATCAAATAACTCTCCATTGGTAATGCCTCCATAAACATCACAATCTAAATCTAATGCTTGTCCGGTTGAATGTTGGCTTGTTTTACTGCCTCCAATTCGCTCATTTAAAGCGTCTGAACGGTAGCCACTAGAAATAAAAATAGCTTTTCCGAAATACTCCCTGCATGGTTGAAAAACTTTTTCTGCTAATTGCTTTAGGTTTTCCAAATGTTCAGGCGATGGATTATTATCAATGCCGTATTTAGTAGCAGTATTTGATTTTATTACTTCTTTTAAACTTAAATTTTTTGATAAATTCATTTTCTTAATTTTTATCTATGAAAATATTAACACTAATTTAGTTAGCGCCACTTTTAACCATGATGAAGAAGCTACATTTGCGCCCGAAACACCTATAGCTGTACCAAGTACCCACTTCGCTTTATTCCTTTCAGATTCAAGTTTAATTACTTTTGCTTTTGTTTGCTTATGCTCTGCAATTAATCCAATTCGATCATATTCTGGCTCCCCAACTAATGCCCGATGAACTTCGCCCAACTTTTTATTCATTTCGGTTAATAGCATAATATCAACTTCCATTTTTCGATTATCATTTTTTAAAGGCATCCTTTGAAGTTTACTTTTTTATTCAATTTACCAGAAATAGTAGCGTCATTACAGGCCTCCCAAAGTTGGCCGCATTCATCAACATTTAAATCATTAAATTTTATTGCAAGAATTGAAACACTGTTATTATGTACCGTTGCGCTTTGTGACATTTCCGAAAGGCTGCCCGTTGAACAGTTGTTAAATATTATGCATTGCACCGTGTCCATTTCGTGAAATGCTTGAATAAACGAATTAATTTCTGATTGAGTCATTTTATTTATTGTTATCTTCTGGAAATTTTTCGGGTTTAATTATACCTGTTTTTCGGCCTAGAAAATCAACCGTAATGGCAAATATTCCCGTTAATGTGTATCCGCTCACTTCTAGGCTTAAATCACCTTCACCCGCCTTATTTAGCGCCCAATTAGTTAAAGCATCGTTATTAACTCCGCTGTGAACT